>WNGK01001560.1_pt1 | contig 37334 bp, 28 predicted proteins | sample 5400601 | NCBI WGS metagenome assembly WNGK01 (sample SAMN13153376, study PRJNA577476) | soil metagenome | isolation source: 60 cm soil or saprolite under Garry oak tree replicate 1 | place: USA:California | collected 2016-06-15 | reverse complement strand
CAATCACGAATCGGCGGGCAAACGCCGCAGTGGACGAGTCACCAAGGGCAACGTATATCTGAAGACGGCTTTGGTGGAGGCTGCTTTCGCCGCCTCGCGCAAGAAGGGCAGCTACCTGCGGGAGAAGTTCTATCGACTCCAAGCACGGCGGGGACACAAACGGGCAGCGGTGGCTATCGCCCATAAGATCCTGACCGCGGTCTATCACATGCTGGGCCAGCAAGTGCCGTACCACGAACTGGGCGACCTGTATCTGGACCAGTTGAACCAGCAGAACCTTACCCGGAACCTTGTTCGTCGATTGCAGCGCCTGGGCTACAACGTGACCCTAGAGCGAACCGTCGCCGCCTAGCCGGGTATTTTCATGGCAGCGGCCCAGAAAAGATCAAAGGTGACTAAGCGAGTGATCGCGGTGGACTGGTCGGGCGCCCTAAGGCTTCCGGCTCGGACTATCTGGCTGGCTGAATTCGCCGACGGCTCTCCTGCGCGCCTCGAAAAATGCGAAAGTCGCGACAAAGTTGTTGAACGTCTTCTAGACGCGAGCAAACAGTCATCGAAAGTCGTTGTCGGACTGGATTTCGCCTTTTCTTGCGCTGGCTGGTTTGTCCAAGAGCAGCAGTGTCGCAGTGCAATCGAGTTCTGGTCGGTTGTGAAGCTCCGGGGTGAGAAGTGGCTCCGCGACTGTCCTCATCCATTTTGGGGTAGGTGTAGACGGGTACGGCCGGTAAACACAGTGATGTACCGCAGAACTGAACAGGAATTAAATCCGGTAAATGGCATTACGCCCAAATCGGTGTTTCAGCTCGCCGGGCCCGGTCACGTCGGAACTGGTTCACTGCGCGGGATGCCATTCTTAGCGGCGCTCCTCGATGCAGGCTTCTCAGTGTGGCCGTTCCAAGAGCCGTCAAGTCATGTCGTGATCGAAATCTATCCGCGTATACTCACGGGCGCGGTCATCAAACGATCGCCCGAAGCCCGCATGCGGTTCCTTGATAATCCCGATTTTGCCAGTTTTACGGAGGACTGGCGTACCGAAGCCGCTGGCTCCGAGCACGCATTCGACGCAGCAGTTTCTGTGTGTGTCATGAACAAGCATCTGCACGCTTTTGAATCCCTAAAAAAGACAACGAATCCGCAGCTCTCTCTAGAAGGAATCATCTGGGATCCACGTAGGAGTAATTAAGATCGTCTCACTCGCAGACATTCAGGAAGCACGTACCCGGATCGACGGTGTCACCGTCCGCACTCCCCTTATTCCGCTGGAGCGCGACAGCCGGATCCTCTATCTCAAGCCTGAAAATCTGCAGCCGATTGGCGCATTCAAATTGCGCGGCGCGTACAACAAAATCGCATCGCTAAGCGAGGAAGAGCGTGCGCGAGGTGTCATTACTTATTCCAGTGGCAATCACGCGCAGGGAGTCGCGTATGCGGCGCGGGCAGTTGGAGCAAAGGCCGTCATCGTAATGCCTCGCAATGCGCCTGCGATCAAGCGGGAGGCCACCGCTGCTCTGGGCGCGGAGATCGTATTTGTCGGACCGAGCGGGATTGAGCGCCAGGTCAAGGCCGAGCAACTTGCGGCAGAGCACGGATACGTGATCGTTCCGCCCTATGACGATGAAAAGATCATTGCCGGCCAGGGGACGGCGGGACTAGAAATTCTGGCGGACCTGCCTGACGTCGATCTTGTTCTTGTCCCAATCGGCGGAGGCGGCCTGATCAGCGGAATCGCAACCGCTGTTAAGTCGGCCAAGCCGAGTGCCAAAGTTGTTGGAGTGGAACCGGAGCTCGCGGCTGATGCGCAAGCCAGCTTCCGGGCGGGTGAAATCGTGAAGTTTCCGGCCGAGCAGGTCCTGCAAACCTGCGCCGACGGACTGCGGGCGCAGTATGTCGGCACGATGACATTCGAGCACATTCGCCGATACGTGGACGATGTCGTCACGGTTTCTGAAGACGAGATCATGCGTGCGGTGCGGATTTTGGCAGAAAATCCGAAGACCGTGGCTGAACCCAGTGGCGCAGTGGCCACGGCGGCGTGGTTGTTCCACCGCGAGTCGCTGCCCGAGTCAAATGTCACTGTAGCGGTGATCAGCGGCGGAAATATTGATCCTGGGTTGCTGAAACAAGTTCGGTCTTAACTTGCGTCACGAAGCCTCGGCAACCAACTCACTTGAGCTCGCATTCAAACGAGATGGACATCGAAGGCGCGGCTGGAGACCATGCCCTCCCGCATGGCCTCATAAAGGCAGCCGCGCCCCGATCTCTTTAATTGACGGTGATCGTCTCCGTCACCTTTGCTGTCACGCCCTTCGAATCAACCGCTTGTACGACGAGGCGTTCATGAGCCCCGACCGGCAGGTTGACGTTGGCGTTCAGCGTGCCACCATTCACGTGATAGACCTCCTTGAAATTCACCCACACTTGGATTTGAGCAATCGGGTTGAGACCTGAAGCGGCAGCCGCGACGTGCACTGGATTAGTGTGGGTTGAGTGGTTGGCAGGGCTGGTTACGTTCAGAGTGAGTACAGGTGTCCCGAGGAAAGCACCGGGAGCATTTCCCACGATGACGCGGGCATGGTTGATGCCGGTCGGACAACGGCTGCCCAAGCTTTCCTGTGGGGGAAACTTCTCCGTGCTCTCGCTGCCTTCGCCACTTTCGACTGCGAACGCGATGAAGCCGTTGTAGCAAGAGCCCACTATGTTGCCGCGGCCGTTCGCTCCGGAGACCCGGTTGTCCAGAGAGTAAGGAGGCTCAAGAAAGTCGAATTCACCGTTTACGTACCAGAAGCACCGCCAAAAGTCTCCGGTGAAGACTTGGCCGACGATCCATCCAAGGTTATTAATTCCGTTTAGCTGAGTATCGGGTAATTCGCCCGGGTTCAACAGCGGCGCATCGAGAGTCTTATAAGTGCCATTCTGATAGACAAACCCGTGAGAGTTGCCGTAATTGCCTACAATCGTTCCAGCATTGTTTATCCCGACTGCGTTGCCGCCGCCTCCGCCTGGGAAATCGATTGTCGTAAACGTTCCATTGTGGAGCAGAAAGCCGTGGGCGGAAAAAGGGGTGAGTTCGTAAGAGCCCACCAAATCGCCGAAGTCGTTGATCCCGTTTACCACCGTGGTAGTTGCGCTCGGGAAATCAATGGTTGTGAAGGTCCCGCTGCGCCACTTGAATCCGTGAGTTACATTCGAGGAGTCGAGATAGGAGCCGACGACTGCGTTGTTGTTGTTGATGCCATTGGCGGTGGTAGACGATGCGCCAGGATAATTGAGGTTTGCGTACTTATACGTGACGGCTGTAGAGGTTTGGGCCAATGCTCCGGCTGTGCACACCGAACAACACAGAGCAATCAATATTGAAAAAGATCGGATTGTCGTAACGGCATTCGCTCCTGGGAAGCAGCGCCACCAACTTTTGCGACGTAAAAGATGCAGGAGGAACTCAGCGCGATGTCCTCTGGCGCGAGTTGAGGGTCATCGGCGAAACCTTAAGGTTTCTAAGGTGAGTGGCCGCTCAAAGTGCTTCCAGAGCTGGATTGGAGCACCCGCGACGGAAGGCCGCTGCGCTCGCCGCGTCCTCAGTGGATGGAGAACGTTTGCTGCTTGTACCATAGCTTCATGGCAAAGCTCCAGAGAACGCGGCTTTCGAGGCTTACGCTTCTAGCGCTTGTTTTTCTGTCCGGGAATGCGCTGGCAGATGTAATTCGCGCGGCCACGATCCGCATCGCCGGAATTTATCTTTCTCCTGATTCTTCTTCGACCAAGCTTGGCGATGTGGATCGTGGGCGGGAGATCATTGTGCTGGAGACGAGCGGAGACTGGCTCAAGGTGGAGGCGTACCAGACAGAAGAGCGAATCGTCACCGGCTGGATGCAGAACAAGGGGTTGGTGCAGGCGTCAACTCCAGATGGGGACAAGGTGTTGTTCGGTGAAGCCGTGGATTCTGAAGACCAAGCCAGCCAGCGTAATGGGCGCCGCTATGCCGCGCAGGATGCCATGCGGCTTTATGGCCAAGTGGCGGAAATTTTTCCCCAGTCCCCGCTGGCCGGGGAGGGCACGTACCGCTCGGCAGACATTCGCTGGCAGATCGAGAAGGTTGACGTGATGTCATTGCCTTCGGCTAAGGAGCAGGAGTCTTACCTGCGCCGGGGGATGAATGAAGATTATTTCAAGAAGGTCATGAAGAAATTTCCGGGCACGAAGTGGGCGTACCTGGCAGCGTTTCACTTGATCGACAACAAATTGTGCGGCGATTGGCAGGGGCAATCGAAGTGTCCGGAAAAGGAAGCGGGAATTTATGAGAAGTATGCGGCGGAGGATCCGCAGTCTCCAGCTGCGGCCGAGGCCCTGTACCATGCTGCGTATCGTTGGTCCGCGCTGATTGAGATTTATAAAGCTGAAGAACAGTTAAAGAAGTCGGACGAAGCTAAGGGGCGTGCGATTGCGGTGGCAGAAAAAGCTATTGGTCAGGCCGGACAGAGTGATTGGGCGCCACGAGCGCGGCGACTGCTGTACATGGTGCAGCAAGGGATTCCGACGTATGGGAACGGACAGTAAAATCACAACACGGACCTCAACCGCTCGATTGGTTCGAAGAACTGGATCGGCTGAACTCGGAACCTTTTCTGTTCGACCGAGCACAACCTGCAACGACAAAGCGGGACGTCTTCGATGAGGATTGTTCGGATGACAAAAGCCAGGAGCAATCGCGGTGACGGAATAGGGTTGAGAACTGGGAGTCTATATGCGTGAAGCCGTAATTGTTTCTTCCGTGCGCACGCCGGTTGGGCGTGCGTTTAAGGGGACGCTGCGGGCGACGCGTCCAGATGAATTGGGCGCGGTGGCAATCAAAGGTGTATTGGACCGAGTGCCGCAGCTGGGTCCCAAAGAAATTGAGGACGTGATTCTCGGATGCGCCATGCCTGAGGCGGAGCAAGGCATGAACGTTGCCCGTATCGCTTCCCTGCGCGCCGGGCTGCCAGTGGAGGTCTCGGCGCTGACCATCAATCGCTTTTGTTCATCCGGGCTGCAGGCGATTGCGATGGCGGCAGAGCGGATCATGACGGGCGGGGCCGAGGTCATTATTGCCGGCGGGACGGAATCGATGTCGCTGATACCGATGGGCGGGAACAAAATTTCGCCGAATCCGTGGCTGGTGGAGCATTATCCGGATGCTTATCTTTCGATGGGGCTGACGGCGGAACGGCTCGCACAGAGATTTGGAATAACGCGCGAAGCAGCTGATGAATTCTCGTTGCGCAGTCATCAGAAAGCGCTGGCCGCGATCCATGCCGGAAAGTTTGAGGACGAGACGGTGCCGGTTCCGGTGAGCTTTACTTCCAGCAATGGCCATGGAGGCACGGGCGTCTCGCCCGTGCACGACGGGCGGGGACGCCCGTCTCTCCAAAACCAGCTCAGGCGGCAGGAACTTCTGTTCAAAACCGACGAAGGCCCTCGCGCTGACACTTCGCTCGAAGCTCTGGGCTCGCTGAAGCCTGCATTCCATGTCAAAGGCACCGTCACTGCGGGCAACTCGTCGCAGATGTCCGATGGAGCCGCCGCGGCTGTGGTCATGTCAGCGGAGCGGGCGCAAGCCCTGGGAATCAAGCCTCTGGCGCGCTATGTTTCGTTTGCCACCGCCGGATACAAGCCGGAAGAAATGGGACTGGGGCCGGTGTTCGCTATTCCGAAGGCTTTGAAATTAGCGGGGCTCAAGCTGTCCGATATTGACGTAATCGAATTGAACGAAGCCTTCGCAGCGCAGTCGTTGGCGGTGATTCAGGAAGCTGGACTTGATCCCGAGCGCGTGAATGTGAATGGCGGCGCGGTCGCGCTTGGGCATCCGTTGGGCTGCACTGGCGCGAAACTGACGGCTAGCATCATTCGCGAAATAAAGAGACGAAAAGCTCGATATGGACTAGTCACGATGTGCGTGGGCGGCGGCATGGGGGCTGCCGGGATTTTTGAGAATCTGAATTGACCACAGAGGGCGCAGAGAGCACAGGGGAAACCGGTTCGACGTTATCTCTGTGCTCCCTGTGCCCTCTGTGGTTAATGCTCCGTTCCCGGTAGTACAATAACCCGTTTTGCCTATGTCCCGAGCCGTCCAGTTCGAACTGCGGTTGGCCGAGCGCATGTCGCGGCTGGGGACGGAGACTGCATTTGAAGTCCTGAACCGGGCGCGTTCGCTCGAGCGGCAGGGTAAGGACATCATTCATCTCGAAATTGGTGAGCCGGATTTCGATACTCCTCCCAACATCGTCAACTCCGGAATTGACGCGCTGCACGCGGGGTGGACGCACTACGGCCCTTCCGCCGGACTTCCCGATCTTCGCGAAGCCATTGCCGAGGAAGTGACACGGAGCCGCGGAGTTCAAGTTGCGCCGGAGGAAGTTGTCGTAGTGCCCGGTGGCAAGCCGATCATTTTCTTTTCCAGTCTCGCGCTGATTGATGAGGGCGACGAGGTCATCTATCCCAATCCTGGATTTCCGATCTATGAGTCGATGATCAACTACGTCGGCGGTCGCGGGGTGCCGATTCGATTGCGCGAGGAGAAAGACTTTGGGCTGGACGTGGACGAGCTTGCGCGGCTGATCAGCGAGCGGACCAGGCTCATCATCTTGAACTCCCCGCATAATCCCACGGGCGGGGTGTTGGGCAAGCGCGATCTGGAACAGATCGCCGAGGCCATCGGGGATCGCAATATTTTTGTGCTCTCGGATGAAATTTACAGCCGCCTGATTTTTGAAGGCAAGCATCACTCGATCATTTCTGAGCCGGGATTCAAGGACCGCACCATCCTGCTGGATGGGTTTTCCAAGAGTTACGCCATGACCGGGTGGCGCATGGGATACGGCATCATGCGGATTGATCTGGCGTGGCAAGTTGCGCGGCTGATGACGAATTCAAACTCTTGCACGGCAAGCTTCACGCAGGTGGCGGGGATCGAGGCCCTGCGGGGAGATCAGAGTTCAGTCGAGCGGATGCGTCAGGAATTCCAGCGTCGCAGGGACATGTTCGTGGATGGGCTGAACCGGATTAAGGGATTTTCGTGCCGTGTACCGAAAGGCGCGTTCTACGTTTTCCCGAACGTCACAGGGACAGGTTGGAAATCGAAGGCTCTGGCGGATGCGCTACTCGAGGAGGCTGGTGTTGCGTGTCTTTCAGGAACGTCATTCGGTGAATTCGGTGAGGGATACTTGCGGTTCAGCATCGCGAATTCTATGGAGAATTTGGGGCGAGCGCTAGAGCGAATCCAGGAATGGACGCACAAGAAAACCTAACCACAGAGGACACAAAGGAGCACAGAGGAAATTATGGGGGCTAAGGTGAAGAGCAAGGCCGGTGTTCCGAAAACCACGCGGCCGCACATGCCCGGTTACGGGTTGCCGAAGTCGAGTAAAGGCCTGCTGCCATGGAAATGGGCGGAGCAGCGTCTGAACAAGAGCCGTCAGTACTGGATCGCAACTACCCGGCCCGACAGGCGGCCGCATGTGATGGTGGTGTGGGCGCTGTGGCTCGGCGGAGGGCTTTATTTCAGTACTGGGAGCAAATCGCGGAAGGCGCGCAATCTGGCGAAGAACTCGCACTGTACCATGTGCACCGAGAAGGCGGATGAGGCGGTAATCCTGGAAGGCACGATTGAGACCGAGAAAGACGTGGAGCGGATTCGCGAGTTCCTCCGGCTCTATGAAAAGAAATACAAATGGGACATGTCAAGCATGGCGGACGATCTGCTCAAGCTGAAGGAGCCTGTGTTTCGCTTGCGGCCGAAGACTGCATTCGGGCTGGCGGAGAAAACGTTTGCGACTAGTGCAACGCGATGGATCTTCGGGTGAGCGTTTCCAGCTACTACCAAAGGCATTAACCACAGAGGACACTGAGGTGCACGGAGGAAAAACCTAGGGCCTTCCATGGCAGACGGCTTTCGTGTTTTTGTTACTTGCGATATTGGAGAGGCGCTTGAGGTGCTCCGCAAGCGCGGTTACCACGTTGAAGTGTACCCCGACCCCAAAGCTCCGCCCAAGAGCTTGGTCCTCGAAAAAGTGCGCTCAGGTGTTGATGGATTGATTACCACGCTTCGGGATCAGATCGACGCAGAAGTCTTCGAGGCGGGCAAGGGCACGCTCAAGGTCGTTGCGCAGTTCGCGGTCGGTTTTGACAACATCAATCGCGCGGACGCGAACCGTTACAAGATTCCCTTCACCAACACCGCCGACGTTCTTACGGAAGCCACTGCCGAATTTGCGTTCTTCATGCTGGGACTACTGGCGCGCAAAATGTGGCCGGCTGAGCACCTGACGCGCGAGAACAAGTGGGGATTCTGGCATCCGTGCCTGCCTTTTTTGGGAGATGAAGTTACTGGCAAAATGGTCGCCATTATTGGCACCGGGCGGATTGGGCTGGCGATGATCAAGAAGTGCGCCGGGTTCGACATGAATATCCTCTGCTACGATCCAGCCTATCAAAATCACGAGTACGTGAAGGCGACACAGGAAACGATGGATCTGCGTCACGCGCGAGGCATTCAAACAGAGAAGACCTGGATCAAGTACGTGTCGTTTGAGGAGGCACTTGGGCAGGCCGATTTTGTCAGCGTGCATGTGCCGCTCTTACGCAAAGGGGAGAGCGAGACACCAACTTTTCATCTTTTCAACGAACGGACGCTGCGGATGATGAAGCGATCTGCTTTCCTAGTGAACACCTCGAGAGGACCCGTGATTGATGAGAACGCGTTGGCGAAAGCGCTGCGAGAGAATTGGATCGCAGGCGCTGCGCTAGACGTTTACGAGAAAGAGCCTTTGCCGGCAGACTCTCCCCTGCGCGATCCGGCAATTGAAGACCGCTGCCGGCTATTGCCGCATTTTGCCAGCGCCGCGAAGATTACGCGGCTCTCTCCTGATCCAAACAAGGGGATGGCGGGACGATGCGTCCAGGGGCTGATCGATGTGCTGGAGAAGAACTACGGCGGGAATGTGAAGAAAATGCCGTACGTGGTAAATAAGGAGGCGTTCTAGAAGTCCAGCACGGGCGAGGGCGCCCGCGCTACACGTATTACTCCGGGACGCTTTGTTCTTCGCTATGCGCGCGCAGGACGCGATCGACCGAATACGGGGCGCGCCTGGTTGGCTCGTGGTAGTGGCGGACCTGGAGTTCTCCTAACAGTCCAATTGCCAGCAGGTTTAGTCCTGCTAGCAACAGCACGGCAGCGAAGATCATCATGGGGCCGTGTTCCATCATCACGTGCGAGTGGCGAAGAAACTTTTCCACGAACAGCCACGCTGTGATGCCCATTCCTCCAAAAACTCCCATCATCCCGACCGTCCCGAAAAAGTGGAGCGGGCGGCCAAGATACTTCAGCAGGAAGCGGATGGTGATGAGGTCGAAAAACACACGGAAGGTACGCGAGATTCCGTAGTGAGAAACTCCGCGCTCACGATTCACATTGCGGATCGGAACCTCGCAGATAGAAGCGCCGTGCCAAGAAGCCAGAGCCGGAATGAAGCGGTGCAGCTCGCCGTAGAGCGGGACTTGTTCGAGAATGTCGCGCCGATAAGCTTTGAATGTCGTGCCGAAATCGTGGATATCCACATCGCTCAGCTTGGCCATGAGCCAGTTGGCGCAACGGGACGGAATGCGGCGGAGCCAGAGACTATCGATCCGCTGCTTACGCCAGCCGCTGACGATGTCGTAACCCTCGGAAATCTTTTCCAGAAACAATGGGATGTCGGCGGGATCGTGCTGCAGGTCACCATCCATGGCGATGATGTATTCTCCGTGAGCATTGTCGAACCCTGCTGCCAGGGCTGAGGTCTGTCCAAAGTTGCGCCGCAGCCGAACAACCGTGATACGGCTGTCGACACCGGCAATTTGGCGGAGCAAGTGAAAAGTGTCGTCGGAGGAGCCGTCGTCGACGAAGACAATTTCGAAACTCTCTCCGCCGATCTCCATGACGGCCTTCAGCCGGTCATAAAGATCAGTAACGTTCTCCTGCTCGTTGTGCAGGGGGATGACAATCGAGTACTTAAGCATCAATATCCTAATTATACGGTCTAGACTTTTAAGTCTATCTGATGAAGCATTACTTGAGCAGGATGCAGGAACCACATCGGAAAACGTCGGATACAGGTTTTCCCGTTATGATGAGCTATTCACGCGGTCAGAATTGGACTGAGGTCGCCAATGACCCTGCTCATCATGTTCGGTGGCTTTATGGCGGCGGTGGCTGCCCTGACGTACATCGAAGTACGGCGGATTCGGAAGAAGCTCACGCCAAAGTGAAAAGGTGCGGACGAGAAGCTCCGTCCAAGCCTATGCGGGCCCTTCCGGATACGCCGGAAGATCGGGCGGACGCGGCGCCAGCTTTTTCGGATTCTCCTGGATGGCTTTCATGATCTCCTGAATCGCCCGGTCCAGCTGCGGGTCCTTGCCACTAACCACTTCCTCGGGACGGTTCTCAACCACGATATCCGGCTGCACGCCTTTGTTCTCGATAATCCACTTACTGTTCAGGTCGTAGCGCGCGAACTCAGGCCGGGTGATATAGCCCCCATCCATCAGCGGAGTGTTGCCGCGAATGCCTCGCACACCACCCCACGTGCGTTCGCCGATGAGCGGGCCCAGCTTGTAGTACTTAAAGGCGTAGCTGAAGAGGTCGCCGTCCGAGGCGGCATAGTGGTTGGTCAGGCAGACCATTGATCCGTGAAATACGTTGGGCGGAACTGTGCCGCTTTCCCAATTGCGGGCGGAATCCATTCCGGCGAGGATTCTCCGTAAACGTTCGAAAATCAGTTCATCCACGAAGCCGCCGCCGTTGTAGCGGACATCGATGATCAGACCCTGCTTGCGAATTTGCGGGAAATACTGTTTCACGAACTCGTTGAGCCCCGGACCGCCCATGTCCGGCAGGTAAATGTAACCAACCTTGCCGCCGGTGGCCGCGTCCACTTTCTTGCGATTGGTCTCGATCATGTTCAGTTCGCGCAAATCATATTCATCGTTGATCGGCTTGACCTGGACGTTGCGCGAGCCATCTTCCGAAGGCTTCGAATTGACGGTGAGCATCACCGTTTCGTTGGCCGTGTTCACGAACAGCTCGTATGGATTCTGCGGAGCACGCAACGGACGGCCATTCACCGCAAGCAGATAGTCGCCTTCTTTCACGTTAATGCCTGGCTCGGTCAACGGGGAGCGCAGCGCCTGGTTCCAGTTTTCACCGGGGTAAATTTTCTTGATCCGATACATGCCGCTGGCGGCGTCGAGGTCGTAATCCACACCGAGCAGGCCGACGTTGACCGGATGGAGGTCGGGAAAATCACCGCCGCCTACGTACGTGTGTGAATTGGAGAGTTCACCGATCATCTCGCCCATGATGTAGGTGAGCGAATAGCGGTCAGAGACGTAGGGGAGCAGCTGCGCGTATTTTTCGCGCGTCTTGTCCCAATCCACTCCGTTCATTGAGGCTTCGTAGAAATAGTCGCGCTCCTGGCGCCAGACTTCATTGAAAATCTGCTTCCATTCTTGTGGCGGATCGATTTCCCCGCGCATGCCGTTCAAGCTGAGAGCGCCGTCGCCGACTTTCTTGGGCTCGCCGGCTGGCTTGGCATCAATAATGCCGTAGGTGTGCGTTCCGCGCGGACCTCCGCCATCGTCCTGGTAGAGCAGCTTGGAACCATCGAACGAGAGCGCAAAGCGCTGAACGTTTTCGATTAGAGTCTTCTCTTTTCGTTCCTTTAAATCGTAAACGTGGACCGCCGGGCCCTCTCCCGGCACTGGGCCTGACAGACCTTGGATTGGCGCGGTGGAATAATAGAGGAAGCCTTTCGCTGCTGCGAAGCTGCGAATCACTGCGGGATCGGTGGGGAGAGCGACAACCCGGTCCTGAATACCGTCGAGGTCGATTTTCACTTCGACCGGCTTTGCTCTCTCCTTCTTATCTTTGTCTTCGTCGGCTGGCTCTGCGTCCTTGGAGTCATCTTTCTTTCCAGCCTTGTTTCCTTTTGGATCTGTTGCCGCTGCTTGCTCAATCGATTTGGGCGATGGCTCTGACTTCTTCACTTCAGTCTCATCGCTCTGCACTCCGAGGGGCGATGCCTCATCCTTCTTGAGGGTCAACACATACACGCGCGTCGTCTTTGGGTTCGCGAATTCAAAATCGACGTTGCCGAGGACTTCGTTGAAGTCACGGTCCGAGAGGTAGTAGAGATACTTCCCTTCCGGATCGAATATCGCGCTGTAACTGTTCGTCATGTTCGACGTTGCGGCCGTTATCTTGCGATCGGTGAGCGAGTAGAGATACACAATCGAGTACTGGCTCTCCTGGTTTTTGTCGTAGGCAAGCCATTGGCTGTCGGGCGACCAAGAATAATTCGTGATTTCGCCGTATTCGGCATGGTCCACCTTGACTGGCTTCTTCTCGGCGATATCTACCCACCAGAGATTCAAGTCTTTGTCAGCCCAGGCAATCTTCTTGCTATCCGGGGACCATGTGGGATCGAATTTGAATCCCTTGTAGCCGGTGGTGACCTGTTGCTCTTTGCCGAGACCATCTTGCGGAATGATGTAGATTTCATCTTCGCCTGTGCGGTCGGAAACGTATGCGATCCAGCGGCCATCCGGTGACCAATAAACTTTCTTCTCACGAATGCCCGGTGTCCGAGTGAGACTGCGGATGCTTCCCTCTTTCGCCGGAACCGTGAACACGTCACCACGGGCAGCGAAGACGGCGCGTTTACCGTCGGGGGCGATATCGAAATCGGTGACGAGCTTGCTTACGCTGTCCCAGCGCTTCATCGCCTGATCGCGATCGGCGGGAAGCGAGATTGCAAGCTTTTTCGGTTGCTTGGAAGCGAAATCGTATGTGTAGAGGTAGCCTGCGTTCTCGAAGACAATTGAGTCCGGACCGCGGCTCGGCCACATTACGTCCCAGTCGGAGAACTTCGTGAGCTGTTCGACTTGTTTCGAACCGATGTCGTAGCCGTAAAGGTTCAGGTGATGTTCGGGACCACGGTCTGAAGTGAAATAGATCGTGTTCTCATGCCACATGGGAAATGTGTCGGTGTATTCCGTATGCGGGAGGTCTTCGCTGGTATTGTTCTTCAGGTCGTAGATCGTGATGGATTGAGCGAGGCCGCCGGTGTAACGCTTCCAGGTGCGGAAGTTGCGGAAGATCATGTTGTAGGCGATTTTTGCGCCATCGGGTGAATAGGACAGCAACCCACCTTGATCCATCGGCAGCACTTGGGGCAAGCCGCCGTCAATGCTCACCGTGAACGGGCGCTTAATCCAGCCATTTGAAGCGTCGCGGCGCGATAGAAAAACAATGCGCTTGCTGTCAGGTGTCCAAGTGAGCACTTCGTTGTGAATGCCCATGCGGTCGCTTAACTGCTGTGCGCTCCCCTGATAGAAAGTCAGCTGCTTGGGCTGGCCGCCCTCAGATGGCATCACGTAGACGTTGAAATTTCCGTCGTACTGGCCGGTGAAGGCGATCCATTTGCCATCGGGGGAAAATTTGGGGAACAGCTCTCGGCCTTGATAAGAGGTGATGCGACGCGCCGTGCCGCCCGAAGTCGAAGCTAGCCACAGGTCGCCGCCGTACATGAACACGACTTTGTCCTTGTAGATGTCCGGGAAGCGCATCAGTCGCCCTTCCTGATTCTCCTGAGCGAGAACGAGCGACGAACAGGCAATCACAAACAGGACAAGCCAGCTCTTCAAAGCGACCATGAGCATTCCTCTGTGCGGATTATCGGGGAACGACGGGCTGGAAATGTTCATTCGGCGAGCGCGCGGCAAACGTGCGATTGTAGCAGCTTTGAATCGTGTTTCGTTGGTCGGTGCTTCCTTGGGGACCGCCTCAAATTCCTGGACACACTAATCCCTAGTGTTGGACGTGACATGATCACAATCGTAAGCGAGCGGCTTAAAAGCGCTAACCACAGAGGTCACAGAGTTTCACAGAGGCCTATAATTCCCTGCTGCAGTTCGGCAGTTCATGGGAGGACGCTTGGCGAGAGAGGATATTTCAGGCACTGCAAATCCGCGAGTCTCACGGCGAAGCTTGCTGCGTGCGACAGCTATTGGATCGGCCGGCGCTGCCGGCGCTCCTGCATTGTCGGCGGCCCGCGTGTTGGCTTCTCTACTTCCCGAGGCCAGCCCAGTAAAACCGTTTGAGTTTGACGAGGCCACGATATCGGACCTGCAGTCGCGGATGAAATCAGGAGAGGTATCCGCGTATTCGCTGACAAAGGCCTATCTGGCAAGGATTGATGAAATTGATGACGCGTGCGTGCGCACCGCCTGCATCCGAACAAAAGAACCCGGACTGAATAGCGTGATCGAAGTGAATCCTGATGCACTTACGATTGCGCGGGCGCTTGATCTTGAGCGCAAGGAAAAAGGCCCGCGCGGACCGATGCACGGCATTCCTGTGCTGATCAAAGACAACATCGACACTGGTGACCGCATGCAAACGACAGCAGGCTCGCTGGCGCTGATCGGACCGCCTCCTGCGCAAGACTCGGGAGTAGCGAGGAAATTGAGGGAGGCTGGAGCAGCCATTCTCGGGAAGACGAACCTCAGCGAGTGGGCCAATATTCGATCGAACCATTCAACTAGTGGATGGAGCGGGCGTGGTGGGCTTACGAAAAACCCTTACGCCCTTGATCGCAATGCATGTGGGTCGAGTTCCGGATCGGGCGTGGCGGTCTCAGCCAATCTTTGCACCGTTGCCGTTGGCACGGAGACCGACGGATCAATCGTCTGCCCGTCATCAGCGAACGGAATTGTCGGGATTAAGCCGACACTCGGACTCATTAGCCGCGCCGGAATTATTCCGATTGCACACAGTCAGGACACGGCAGGGCCGATGGCGCGAACAGTGCGTGATGCTGCGATTCTGCTGGGTGCTCTAGCTGGACCAGATTCCCGCGACAGTGCTACTACCTCGGCTGAGGCCACCTCGAAGGTGCGGACAATCACGGACTACACGCAATTTCTTAACCCGAATGGGCTGCGCGGTTCCCGCATCGGCGTAGCTCGCAAATATTTCGGTTTCAACGATGCGGTGGATGAACTGATGAACCACCTGATTGATGAGATGAAGACGGCGGGCGCTATTATCGTTGATCCCGCGGACCTGGAGTCCCACGGAAAATTCGACGATACTGAGTTGCTCGTGCTTTTGTATGAGTTGAGGCCTGATCTAAACGCGTATCTGGCGTCGCGTCCGAATGCTCAGGTACATTCGCTTGCCGGTGTCATCGCGTTCAACGAAAAAAATAAGCAGAACGAGATGCCGTACTTTGGGCAAGATCTTTTTCTCAAAGCTCAGGAGAAAGGGCCGCTGACGGATAAAGACTATGTTGCCGCCCTTGCCGCGAACCATAGCTTGTCGAGCGAGCATGGAATCGACGGAGTGATGGACAAGTTTCATCTCGATGCGATTCTTGCACCGACTGGCGGGCCAGCCTGGCTTACCGATCTTGCTAACGGCGATCATGCTGTCGGCGGCAGTTCGAATGCCGCGGCCGTTGCGGGATATCCGAACATCAACGTTCCGGCGGGATTCGTGTTTGGGCTCCCGGTGGGAGTTTCTTTCTTCGGGCGTGGGTGGAGCGAGCCGGGTTTATTGAAGATCGCCTACGGGTTTGAGCAATTGGTGAAAGCTAGAAAGCCACCGCAGTTTCTGCAATCCGCCAGGACTTGAACCTTTTTCACCACAGGGACACAGAGTCACAGAGAATACAAACCGAGCGAAAGACGATCATCCTGAATCCTCATGTTTCCTCTACGTCTCTGTGCCTCTGTGGTGAAAAGGTTTTGATTTTATTCGTAGCGCAAAGCTTCGATCGGATCCAGGTTTGCTGCGCGGACTGCTGGAAACATTCCGCTGCAAATTCCCACCAGCGCGAGGATGATCGTGGAGATTACCAGCACCTGGGGCGCGACAATAAGACGGATGTCGCCGGCTTCTGCGTGCTTGGCGAGCGCACTATACAGCGTGAGCCTTCCGACCGAAACCGACACGATATAGGAAAGCAGAATTCCGCAGAGGCCGCCGACCGCGGTAATCACCATGGCTTCTGCAAGAAACTGAAAGAGGACGTCTCGTCTGCGGGCGCCAAGCGCTTTCTCGACTCCGATTTCGCGGGTGCGCTGGGTTACTGAGACCAGCATCATGTTCATCAGCCCGACTCCGCCAATTCCGAGCGTGATACTGCCGATGAACGCCAGAAGAATCTTCAGAGCAATGGTGATGATGTTGAACTGCTCGAGTTGCTTCTTGGCGTCAAAGATGAACACGGCACGCTCGTCGTCGGCTTTGTACCCGTGCTGAAGGGCCAGAGCATCACGAATACTCTTGGTCATCTTGATGTGATCGAGCCCGATCGAGTCGAGCCACATTCCACTCAAGTAGTGATTGTCACGGAGCGTGTCCATGGAGTTATAGGCGGCGTAGACCACGCGATTGTCGTCGTTATCTGCTTCCTGCATGCGAGCTTTGAGTACGCCGACCACCTGAAAACTGGCGCCATTGATGCGAATCTCCTCGCCGACGGCAGTCATTCCAGAGAAGAGCTTGTCCTTGGCCTCCGAGCCCAGGACGACGCAACGCGCGTGACTGAGGTTATCGGCCTCGTCGAGGAAGCGGCCTTCAGCGACGGTGAGCGCCCAGATATCGCCCATCGGAGGATCAATACCGAAAACGTGCAGAGTGAAAGTGCGCGAGCTGTTTTTCACGGTAGCGTCTAACTCGCCAATTCGCGACATATGCTTGGCCAACGGCACGACGTTTCTTAGGACATCCATATCCTCAACAGTAAAGCGAATTTGTGTTCCGGCCTTGGTTCCTCCAGCTTGTTGCGAAGTTCGGCCAGGATAAATGCCAACTGCCGTGGCGCCGTAGGCTTCCCAAATGTTTTGAATGGCCCGAGCAAAACCTTCGCCGTAAGCAAGCAGGAGCACAACCGTAGCAATACCCCACGCCATGCCCAGCATCGTGAGGACGGTTTTGCGCAGGTCGTGGCGCATCGCGCCGTAAGCCTGGATGAAGATATCGCGGCCCATCTATTCTTTCCTCAGCGCTTCTACAGGTTCCAGCAACGCCGCCTTTCGCGCGGGATATAAGCCTGCAACAATACCCGCCAGCGCAAGCGAACTGATCGCCAGCGCGGCGGTCGCAGGCACCAGACGCGGAGTGTCGAATCCCTGTGGTTGTGGAAGCAGCGCTAGCAGAGCCATAAAGCCCGCGGCACAAGCCATGCCTATGACGCCGCTCAGCACCGTCAGGAAGGCGCCTTCGGCAAAGAATTGAAACATGATGCTGCGGTTGGTAGCGCCCAATGCCTTGCGGAGCCCAATTTCGCGTGTCCGGTCGGCAACGGCCACCAGCATGATGTTGATGATGCCGATGGCGCCCAACCCAAGTGTGACCAGGCCGACGCTGCCCAGAAAGGTGTTCATAGCATCGAAAATTTTGCCAATTGCGTCCACGCTACGAATCGTGTCCCATTCGTCGAATGAATCGGGATTGGTGTAATCGAAGCCGTGGTTCTGCGCCAGAACCTTGTGGACTTCCAGTTTCGCGGTTTCGTGCAGATCGCGTGATTTCGGCTGATAATTCAGGAACGAAATAGCGTCATCAACCTCGCCCACTTTCAGGGGAGGAAAATTCTCGCGCATCACAGAAAAAGGAATAAAAATCTGCAAGTTTCGGGTGTTGTTGTCGCCATGTCCGACGCGCTTTAACGTTCCGATTACCTGAAAACGAACGCCATTGAGCAGGATGGTAGCGCCAACCGAAGGCCAGCCGGGAAAGAGGACGCGGCGGGCCTCGTCCCCAAGCACAACCACTGCGCGTTTTTGGGAGACATCCAAGTCGTTCAGCCAGCGGCCTTCTGACATCGGCAGATATCGAATCTGGTTGAAATTTGCGAAGACGCCCATCAGTTGTCCGCTGCTCTGAAAATAATCGCTGACTGCGCGAACGTCATTGCGCGAAATAACGGGCGTGGCGATTTTCACGTCGGGACACTTGGCGACGATGTCCTGATAGTCCCTGTAGGTAAGGAAATACGAGCGCAGACTATTGAAGCTGCCGTTCATCGCCGGCGCGCGACCGCCCCAGATGAACATCACGTTCTCGCCAAGCTCGTCGAACTGTTTCTTATTGCCTGAGCGAAAGCCTTCGCCCAACCCGACCAGCAGGAGCAGAGACCCCACTCCCCAGGCGATCCCGAACATGGTGAGAAACGAACGCAACTTATGCGCCCACAGCGTGCGCAGGGTCTGGCCGAAAATTTCCAGGAGAAGACGCATCTGTCACCATGATACCGGAGCAGCAGGCCACCTGAGACGTACGAGCTGCGCTAGGTAATACGCCAACCAGACCTCTCAAGTTCCACGAAATCTATGGATTGCATCACCAGACGTAAGGGGAAAACAACACGTTCTACTCACGATATATCTCGGTTGCGAGCAACTGGGATTGCTGGCTGGATTTCTAAGTTACGACAAGATAGCTATCTGTGCAGGAAGGGAGATATCTCTATGAAAAAAGCAATTCTGATGAGCGCGGCGCTGATGCTGTGTATGGCACTGGCGTTGGCGCAAGACACACCCTCGAGTGGCGCATCCAGCCAGGCTGGGAGTTCCCCGAGCAGTTCCGATCAAGCCACGGCCTCCGCGGGGAGCAACACCGTGCAAGGCTGCCTCACGGGCACGAGCGGCAACTACATGCTGACTGATGCCAGTGGAGTCATGTATCAGCTGACTGGGGACGAATCGCAGCTCAGCGCAAACGTGAATAAAGAAGTGGAAGTGACCGGCACGGCGGGCGCGAAAGCATCGGCGTCGGCCAATAGCCCTGATACCAGCGCTCCCGGAAGCAGCACCTCCGGATCCGCAAGCGGGACTTCGGGCAGCAGCGGAAGCTCCACCGGCGCGAGCGCCAATGCGAACGCCGCAAAGTCGCTTGAGGTGACTGCGATCAACAAGGTCGCGGACAGCTGCAGCGCGAGCAAATAAGCTTGAAATCAATTCGAGGGGCAGGTGCTGTCACCTGTCCCTTGATAAATCCTTTGTGTTTCGGCACCCCACATCACTGAACGCCGAGAGTGAATGTTGTTGTATGCGTGGTCGGACTGCTGCCGGAACTGTTAGTCGCAGTCACGGTGATAATGTAGTTACCTTTTGGAGTCCCGCTATCGCTCGGCCCTCCACCACCACTTCCTCCTCCGCACCCAACGCTGATCGAAAGAAGAGTCCCCACCAAGAAGACCCAACAAGCAAGCCAGTTGCGGCGTCGAGGAATGCCAATCAAGAGAACTACGGCGAGAGGCATGCCAAGCGCAGCGGCCATGAGCTCACGAGCCGAACCATGCATCCGCTTAGTCGCGAGATAGTGCGGCGCCGTCGTGTTCACTGTGACTTGAGTCATTCCTGTCCCGCCCACGGAAGGAGGATTGAAAGTACATGTGCTCTCTCGCGGCAATCCGGAGCAAGAAGCCGACGAGAAATTTATTGTGCCGTTATACCCTGATTGCCCCTGGATGAAGAGGTTCACAAAGTTCTGTCCACCCAGAGACACACTGATAGAGGGAGAGGATAGGGCCAACGCAAAATCTGAACCGATGACTGTAACGTTAGCTATAGCCCAGGAAGTTGGTGGGTAATTTGCATCACCGCCATAGCTGGCACCTATAGTCATGGTCGCCGGCGGGACAAAAGTGAGCGCCGCTAGCATGACGACATTGCCACCTGCATCTGTGGAAGCGGAATAGTTGACGTTTCCGGCCAGGGGCACACCGGTGAGCCAATCTACAAAAGATACGGCCCCGCCTGGCACAGGCGCATTTTTCAGAGAAGTGTCCACCGTAGCCGTCAGCGTCACGCTGGTTCCTGGCGCGACAGACAACGATGATACATTCAGCGACAGGCCGGGAGTGGGATACTGAACGTTCACGCTGGTACCGGCAGAGGTTGAACTACCGTAGTTCGCGTCCCCACCGTAGGAAGCGGTAATGGTGTATTTTCCGGCAGCCGAAAAGCCAGATGATGAACTACTGAAATTCGCGGACAAATAAGCTGTTGGACTCGAAGGCGAGCCGGGAGCACTTTGATATGAGACCGTCCCGCTTACCGGAGATCCGTTCGCGAAGAAGGTAACCGTACCGGTTTGTCCAGCCCCGAAACTCTGGGCCTGTATTGTGACGCTGGCTGAAAATGGAGAGCCAACCGGAGCGTATGAAACGCTGGGTCTGCTGATTGTGGTGGGTGCCGGCGTAATGTTGTACGTCCTCGTGGCCGAGCTGGCGTTGAAGCTATTGTCACCTGCATAATTTGCGTTCACCACATTGCTGCCCCCGGGGAATTGGACGATCTGATCCTCGGTGTACCCGAGACTATTCAACCCGAACGTGCCGCCATCGAGGGGACTGCCGTTATCGGTGAGATTAGTTTTTCCCCTCGGGCAGCCCGACTGTATTACGCCATTTAGCTCACACGTGCCCCCCGCGCTGTTTAGGACATCGACGCGCAACAAATAAGGCGAACCATAGACCGCCGTGCTGGCGTTGCTGCTGATGAGATTTCCCTGCCAATCGAACGCCACCAGTTCAATTTGCGGGCTACTGTTTTCCTTACCGATGGTCATGTTGACGGGCGCAGAGTCGCTCCCTCCAAAAGTGCTGTCTCCGGCATAGTGGGCCGTGACCGTGTAGCTGCCTCCTGGCAAAAGGTTCGTGGTGCCGGATAGCGCACCGTTCGTGAGCGTGAATTTACCTGCTTGCGCGCCGCCGCTGGTCAATAATGAGAGACTTCCGCTCGGCGTCCCCGTTCCGCTGCTCGGCGCGACGCTCGCAGTCACAGTGACGGACTGACCGTGGGTCAGGTTCGTCGTCGGGTTCAGAGATAGATTTGTAGTAGTGGGCCTGAACGTTACCGAATTCCATTTATTTACAAGATTTGCGACGTTCAGTGAACCCAGACCTGTCGCCAGATCGTAGCCGGTTGTCGTGCCCCATCCGCTAAGGACTCCATAGCGATGCCCGGCGGTCTGAACCTTACAGTTAGGCGATCCTGCCACACACGGCATTGCGATTGTGCCTGACGTGATGTCATTGAACACGCAATTGGCGCCCGAGCCCGAACTGGAGTTGCAGGCCGAAGCGGTCTGCTGCCCAGCCAGCTTGTAGAGCACATAATTGGCATTGCCCTGCGGTGCCTGCATCTGCTGGTTAACTAGTGCCATGATTCCGGCGAAGGCAGGTGCGCCGAATGAGGTGCCTCCGGCGGCACCGTATTGGCTGAAGCTGCAATTCGCTCCAGAATCGGATTGGCAAAATATGTAAAAGCTGTTCAACACCCCATTGCTCGCGAATAAGGAGACGTCAGGCAGGTCACGCTTCCCGTCGGCTGGAACCCCCGTGGCAACCTGCCATGATGGCTTCGTGTAGCCGCCGGAGCACGAGTTCGGGTTTTGTCCATTGTTTGAAGTGCAATTACTAACGCCCCCGCTGCCGCCGATTGTGAGTAGTAACACCGAGAGCTGCGCATTGTTGCAGTTGTTCTCCGCGTTCGTGCCCCAGTTCAGAGCGCCTAGAAGGATGCTATTTGTGCAGGACAAATTCCAAGTAGTTTCAGGTATGTAGCCTTTAGCTGATTCCTGCGTGGGAGAGGTATTTGTTGAATTCCAATACGTTGTTTCATGAAGGAAATCGTTGAAGTCCGTGCCGCCAATTGCCACGTTGAATGGCGTTGAAGCAAAGCCGCTGACAGCAAGCCCAAACTGTGCCGGCCCGCCGGGATAATCGCATAGGGCTGAACCGCTATCCCCCGATGACAGGATCGCTGTGATGCCTTGAGCCGCAGCCTGGGCCCATAAAGCGCTGTAGAATTGGTTCCCACTGGTACCCAGGCCCAATTCGCATTCGCCATAACTCTCGCTCATCACCGGAGCCAAGTTGTGATCGATAATGTACAGAGCTGATAGATCTACGCCAAATGTGGTTTCAGTGGATTGCGAGACCACGAAATCAATGTTGGCGTTTGGAGCAATGGCTCCCGACCATTCGACATCGATGTCAGCCTCGCTCTCGTCCGGCATCAATCCTGGGTTCGGGCCGTCATAAATAATGTTGGGGTCCTTCGGAGGAAGACCGAAGAGATTGCGGAAGTCGCGAATGTCCTGGATATTGATATCGCTTTCGCCAACAATAGCGATCTTCTGACCGGTGCCATCGATTCCTGAATTCCAAAGAGGCTGGACGTTGTAGATCGTGCCGAAGTCTGCCGGACCGACCGCATAGCACGTGCCATTCGGATAGCAACCATACCCGATCGTGAATTGCGGATGGATCTGAGTAAGTTGCTTCGTTTTGGGAGAGTAGCTGCCTAGTATTTTGCTCATCGATTTGCGGGGAAAATTGTGCAAAGACAAAACCCCAGCCACCACCGGCGCCAATGCGTCCGGGATCTGCGGATCACTTGCGTTTGCCCAGTGCTCTTCCCCATTGACCAGATACTTATGAATCTGAGTGTGCAGCGCCTCTTCAACCTGGGCTTCGGTGCCTGAGAACTCGACGACTGTTCGTCCGTGGCTGACGCGATTTACCTGGAAGCCGTGGGTCTGTAGCCAGCCGGTGACCAGTTGCAGGTCTTGATCAGACGGACCGAACTGTACGCCGAATTCATCTGGCGTGAGCCACCTGTGGTAATTTGCAGAAGCTTTGTCTTGCTGGTTGTCCACGAGCTTGCGCAAGGCAAAATCCTGCTCAGGGCTGCGCTTCAGGACCAGCAACATGCGCTGCATCGGCAGATCCAGCGGGGCCGCGCCGATATCGAATTGAGGGCGGGCCAGAGGATGAGTATTTCCTCTTAGAGTCGTCAGCTGGCCTTCCACAATCGGCTGCGTGATCAAAGAGTGAGGTAAAACCTGTTGTGAAAGTGCCGGAGGCGCTAGGCGCAAAAGAGACAGAGACAGAAAAACAACTTGGGGGAGACCAAGTCGCATATACACTCCTACTTGTCTGGACCCTGGGTCCGAATGTAATTTCCTGCTGAAAGCGCAGAGTTGGCTAGGGGGAAGGCCAGGATCAACTCTGGACTTGGAATATTGCTCTAAGAGTTACGTGGCGTCAAGTAAATTGTTGAAGCTTTAACCAATGAGCCAACCAATCCGCCCCGAGGCAGACTCACCTACTACCGCGTCTGGTGCACGGGAGGCACCTGCGGAGAGACGTCATGCTTGCGATTGAAGGCCGCATACAGCAGCGTCGCGATCATGATCACCAGCCCGGCGACCACGGCTACCGGCATCATGCGAACTCTTGGCGGAACGATCACATAGCTTGGATGCGGGAAATGGGATGGGGTATGAAGCAGCTGCTGCAAGCTCTTGGTAAACTGGTAGTTGTCGGGGCCCCGTAGCTCAGATGGATAGAGCAGCAGTTTCCTAAACTGCTTGTCGGCAGTTCGACTCTGCCCGGGGCCTCCATCTAAGCCGGGCCGGATCACTTCGGTTCTTGCTTTAGCCGTTGCTCCTTTTCTTCCAGAAGGCGGTTAATTTCGCGGACGAGTTCTAGCAGCTTCTCAGGATCCTGCTCATTGGCTGCCTGCTCGCAGAGCCGCATCCAGTGTTCCCTCTTCTCGCCCTTCATGGCCGGCCTCCCCCTGATAGGTCTTTTTCGCGACACCGAACGAATCTGACATCTGCCATATCACCACATATTACGCATTGTGCTTCTCACGTCAGTCCCGGAATAACCAAGTCTCATCTACCGTCGCGTGCGGTTCGAGCTACCAGCGCGAGAATGGATGCGACCTATAAAATATAAAAACGGAAAAACGGTCACTATATCCCCTTCTTCGGGTCGACGGTTGATTCGGGTTGTTTTGTTACGAAATCCGAACATCATTGATTTCTGTTGACTTCCCCCACCTGCGGGGTCACAATCCGCGACGGTCCTTGCATGGCCCGTTTTGACCAGCGCAGGGCCAGCTAGTCTCGAAAACAAATTGGTTCGAAGGAGTTGGTTTTATGGCAACCACAGTATCCGGTCTCCGCTCGCGCAAAGCTGCGCATTGCATACGACGGTGGGAAAACGAAGCAGGTGGGTCCCAATCCCAGCACTGATCCGAAGCCTGCCGGCACTGCTCAGGCCATCGCGAGCGCCGGTCTCGCAAGTGTCGCCACGCCGGTGCACGAAAAGGGCGGCCATCTTATGCATGATAAGTTTCTAGTCCGCGACGGGCGCTCCCTATGGACTGGTTCCGGTAATTTCACTCACGGCGGCCTCGAGCTCCAGGACAATAATTATCTGATTTTCGACTCTTCTTCGCTGGCGAAGATCTACACCAATACGTTTGAAGATCTGTTACAGCGCTCACATGCGCAGGTTCATTTGACGAAGAAGAAGGCGACACCGACAAGCCCTGCCCTCACACTCTGCCGATTAAGGTAGGTTCGGTTTTCCGTGACTCCATTCTTTGCACCCGGCGCGGGCGAAGCGTAGAGACCGCAGTCATGAAGGCGCTGCAGGGAGCAAGTAAGGTCAGGATGATTTCCATGCTGGTCAGCGATCCAGGGATCCTGGAAGCATTGCTCAAGCTGAAAAAAGAAAGATGTGAAGGGGATTGTTGATCCGCATCAGATGAAACAGGTGATGCATCCACCGCGAGGCAAGAGCAAAGTTGCGCCCAAATTCTTCTGGTTTGCGCAAGGGGACAAACGCTTTGTAGGTGATTGAGTCTCACGAAGTCGCGGCCGCTTATACCCGTTACTTCGACGCGCTGTTCGCTCAATATCAGAAGCATGGGACGAAGTTGCCTCCGTTGTGATCAGGGATGGAGCGCGGGGCCCGGGCTACCGCGCTCTTTTGCTTCTACTTCAGCGCAAAGGCTACATAGATGCCGCCGGATTTTGACCTCAGATCGGTTCCATTCTTGGAGCGATAGTCTTTGCCGCCGCCGGCGGCGATGACCACAAACTGCCGGTCCGCAACCTCATACGTAATGGGCGTGGCATTACCCGAAAATGGAAGCGTCGTCTCCCAAAGCATCTCGCCTGTTGTCTTGTCGTAGGCGCGGAGTTTCTTGTCGAAGTTGGTGGCGCCGATGAACAGGAGACCGCCAGCGGTCACGATCGGACCGCCATAATTTTCAGTTCCTGTGTTCTTCACGCCCTGGGCGGCCAGCTCCGGATATTCGCCCAGCGGAACCTTCCACGCATATTCTCCAGTGTTCAGGTTGACCGCATTCAGGGTCCCCCAGGGCGTTGTCACTGCTGGATAGCCATCGGGATCGTAGATCCTAAGATATCCACCGAAGCGGTATTTCTGCGGAGGAATGGCAGGAGCCGCAGCGGAAACTTTCTCGTTTTCGCCACGCGTCAGGTAATCAAGCAAGGCATTGACCTGCTCCGGCGAGAGATTGGTGAACGCATTCATCCGGCCTCGCCCTTTGCGAATGACGTCGGTAACTCCGTCGCGTCCTAGGCGCTCTCCTACACCAACTAGCGACGGAACCGCCGGAGGAGCGCCAGCGCGGTTATCACCATGGCAAACGCTGCATTGAGTCTGATAAAGCCCGCGGCCGGTGGATTCATCGGCGGTGTTCTCGGCGAGTACGCCGCTCCAGGGCAAATCATTCGCGTTCACGTAAAGAAGGCCGCTTTCGGGATCGAATGCCGTGCCTCCCCACTCGGCGCCGCCATCCATTCCTGGAAACAGAACGGTGGGCTTGCCTACGCTGAAGGGAACAAATTGGCCCTCGCTGCGATGTTTGTGAAATTCTTCAACCGCCCACTTGTGCGCTTCCGGCGTGCGGGTCGTCAGCATATCCTCTGTCAGGACTTGACGGGCAAATGGCGCAGGTTTGGTGGGCAGCGGCTGTTCGGGCGCTGCGACTTCTCCGGGCACGTCGCTGGGCGGATAGTTGCGGAATTCAATCGGAAATAGCGGCGTGCCATTCAGGCGATCGAAGAGAAACACAAATCCCTGCTTTGAGGTCTGCGCCACAGCGTCAATGTTCTTGCCATTGCGCTGCACAGTGACAAGAGCCGGGGCGGCAGGAAAGTCACGGTCCCATACGTCATGCCTGACTGCCTGAAAATGCCATATCCGCTCGCCGGTTTCAGCGTTCAGTGCAATCTCGCAATTGGCAAAAAGGTCATCGCCGATGCGGTCGCCACCATAAAAGTCGAACGCCGCTGAACCTGTAGGGACGAAAACGATGCCGCGCGCAGCATCGAGGGCCATGCCGCTCCAGTTGTTCGCGGCGCCGCTGTATGTCCAAGCATCTTTGGGCCAGGTTTCGTAACCGAATTCTCCGGGGTGAGGAATGGTGTGGAAGCTCCAGCGGAGCTTTCCTGTGCGGACGTCATAGGCGCGTATGTCGCCCGGAGGTGCAGGCAGGGTTTCGGGATCGCGGCCTCCCACTATGAACAGGTCTTTGTAAACCACCGCGGGACTGGTCAGGACAACAGAAGCAGTGGCGGGATCGCGGCCCAGGTTCTCGCGAAGATCAATGCGCCCGTGATCTCCGAAGCTTTGAATTGGCTGACCCGTAGCGGCGTCCAGCACATAAACGAAGTTCATGACTCCGACGATGATGCGGCGGTCTTTCCCGCTACTCCAATACGCCAGGCCCCGATCCGGCTGTGTGCCTACGACGCCGGAATCGAATTTCCACTTGAGCTTGCCCGTCGCGGCATCGAGCGCGAATATCTTCTGTGAGGACGAGATCCCGTAGAGAACTCCGTCAACGACAATGGGACTGGTTTGAAGACCGCCGGTTTCTTCTGTGTCGAATATCCAGGCGACTTGCAGCTGTTTAACGTTGGATTTGTTGATCTGGGTGAGCGGGGAATAGTGCTGATTTTCTGGAGCGCCGCCGTAGGCGGGCCAGTCGCGGTTTTCGTCGGGAGAACTCTGCGAAAAGACGGCTGTCGCAGCCAGTAATAAACCTACAAACGTGGGCAGCAGCGGTTTCAAATCGTTTCTATGTCTGCGCAACGTCTGTCCTGAATAAACGCTGATTTGGCACCCGCGATGATACGATCTCCGTCTTGGAGAATCAATGATGACAAGAAAAGAAGGAATATTCCTCGCCAGCCGCGCATTCGCGCTCTACCTTCTGTGTTGGGGGCTGAGCCACCTTATGTACGTCCCCCCGGGGCTGCTCTCGCTGCGCCACCATTCCAGCGTGCTTGTCACCCGCGACTACTGGTGGACCTACTATTCACTCGCGCTGTCGTTCCACGCGGTCAGGATTATGGTTTTGTTCGCGACAGCAGGCTGGCTTTATCGGTGCGGCAATCGAGTTGAGGCGTTTTTCTTCCCTCCGGCAGAAGCCAGTACGATCGAGCACAATTAGCGTGCTCAACGGACGACGACGTTAACCAGCTTGCCGGTAAAGATCACTTTCACAATTGCTTTACCGGCGATGTAGCTTTGAACCTTTTCGTCTGTTTGCGCCTTCTCCTTTATTTCCTCTTCTTCCGCATCCGGCGCGACGACAATCTTGCTACGCAGTTTTCCATTCACCTGCACCGGAATCTCGAGCTTTTCCTCTTTCGCAAGTTCTCGGTCGAACTTTGGCCAGGGCTGCTTCAGCAAATTGCTTTTCTCGCCAAGCATTTCCCACAATTCATGTGCGAGATAGGGCGCAAAGGGCGCGAGCAGAAGAACCAACTTACGTTGCACGTCCGCGAGCAGTGGAATGGGCAGCGACTTGCCTTCGGCGGCGTAAAGCTCGTTTACCAGCTCCATGATGGCCGAGATGCAAGTGTTGAAATGCCACCGACCCTGGAAGTCGCTGGTCACGCGCTTGATGGTCTGGTGCAACTTGCGCTGGACAGCGCGAGCTTCACTGGACAATTCTGCTGGCACGGGACTGTTCCACTCCGGATTGTCAGGGCGCGCATTTCGTGCCACGAACCTGTAGACCTTGCCCAGGAAACGATAGATTCCTGCGACGCCTTCATCTTGCCAATCGAGTTCGCGGTCCGGAGAGGTGGCGAACAGGGTGTACATCCGTGTGCTGTCGCCGCCGTACTGTTCGACCATCTCATCGGGAGAGACCACATTACCGAGGCTTTTCGACATCTTCGCGCCGCCCTTGATGATCATGCCTTGAGTGAACAGGCGCTCTACGGGTTCATCGTTCGTGATCAGGCCGAGATCGCGCATGAACTTGGTCCAGAAGCGCGAGTAAATAAGGTGGAGAATGGCGTGCTCAACGCCTCCGATGTATTGGTCGATGGGAAACCAGTATCCCACGACTTTCGAATCGAACGGCGCCCGATCATTGCGAGCATCGGTGTAGCGATAAAAATACCAGGAGGAATCGACGAAGGTGTCCATGGTGTCGGTTTCGCGCCGCGCCGCGCCACCGCATTTCGGACACTTCGTGTTGAAAAATTCTGGAACGCGCTGCAATGGTGACCCGCCGGTGAGCGTGATCTCGACGTTTTCCGGAAGGATAACGGGAAGGTCCTTCTCGGGCACGGGGACAATCCCGTCCTTGGCGCAATAAATCATGGGAATCGGAGTTCCCCAGTAGCGCTGACGGGAGATGCCCCAATCCTTCAGCCGGAAAGTCACGGTGGCTTTGCCGAAGTTGTGCTGCTCGGCAAAAGCGGACATTCGCTTTATTGCTTCTTCACAAGAAAGTCCCGTGAATTCGCCGGAGTTGATCAGCTTGCCATCCAGCGTGGTGAAGGGAAGGTCTTGTGCCGAAGGACTGTCGGACAAGAATCTCCGACTCACATGACCTGTTTCTGCCGGTACAATCACTGGCTTGAGTTCAATCCCGTACTTCCTGGCAAACTCGTAATCGCGCTCATCATGGGCTGGAACGCTCATGATTGCGCCGGCTCCGTAATCCATCAGAATGTAATTCGCCACCCAAACCGGCACCCGCTCGCCGTTGTACGGATTAACGGCAAGATGGCCGGTGTTCACGCCATGCTTTTCGATCTCACCAAGATCGCCGCTTTCTTTCGCTTTTTTCTGCTCGGCGATGAGTTGCTCCACTTTCAAGCCCAGCTCGGGATCAAGCGCCGCCAGTTCGGCGGTAATTGGATGTTCGGGAGCAAGCTGAACCGACGTTGCTCCGTAGATCGTATCGACGCGGGTGGTGAACACGGTAATGATGTCGCCGCCGGAGTAGTCGAGGCGGAAATCCACCAACGTGCCTTCGCTGCGCCCGATCCAGTTGCGCTGCATGGTGCGCACTTTTTCCGGCCAACCGGTAAGCCGATCCAAATCGCGCAGCAACTCTTCGGCATAGTTCGTGGTGCGAAGAAACCACTGTTCAAGTTCGCGCTGCTCAACCAGAGTGTCGTCGTGGCGCCAGCAGCGTCCGTTGATGACTTGTTCGTTGGCGAGCACCGTGCAACATTTCGGACACCAGTTGACCTTGCTCTTCTTGCGATACGCCAGCCCACGCTCGTACATCTTCAGAAAGAACCATTGGTTCCATCTGTAATATTCGGGAAAGCAGGTGGTGACTTCGCGCGACCAATCGTACGCGAAGCCCAACCGCTTCATCTGCGCCTTCATGTTCGCGATGTTGCGAAGTGTCCACTCGCGCGGAGGAACGTGGGCAGAAATGGCGGCGTTTTCCGCTGGCAAGCCGAACGAATCCCAGCCCATTGGGTGCAGCACATTGTAGCCGTTCATCCACATGTAACGGGCGAGCGCGTCGCCGATGGCGTAGTTGCGCACGTGCCCCATGTGCAGCGCGCCAGAAGGATAAGGCAGCATCTCCAGGACGTAATATTTAGGCTTGGTCGAGTCGGGCTCGGCAGCGTAGAGGTCAGCGTGCTGCCAGCGCGCAGACCACTTCTCTTCAATCTGCTGCGCGTTGTAGCGCTCGTCGCGCACGATGGTGGGTTCCTCTTGCTGCATGGGTGGTGGAATTAGATTTTACAATGCAGGAGCTTGTCCTAGTTTTGAGAGGCCACTCCTAACAGTCCCAAACGACCTAGTATCTCGCAAAGCCCGCACAGGGTTGCTATCGGGCCTCCCCGAAATGAAAACCAGCAACTTCCAGCTCAGCTTGGTCAGGATTTCTCGCTGGCTGTCCGTGGAAATTACAAATGGTCCGTTGCCTTTCGTCATGATCACAGGAGGACAGAGGTCAAACTCGCGCCGAGGATCCGCGGTGGCACCGGCGGGGAGTGCTGGGTTTAAGAATGGAAAGCTTCCTTCCACAGCAGATCGGCTTCGGCTTCACTTATGAACCCTGGCCCGATTCGAGAAAATTCATTGGGCTCTGCGCTTGTTCTTCTCTGGGCCCAGCTGTTTTCCTGGAGTGTTCCGAGCACAAAGATCGAGTCGCCTGGCTTTATGGAGTATTCCTGAATGAAGTCTGGATCACTACCCCTCCTGTAACCATCCATGGCATTGGCTAAGCTCCCCTTTTGGTGGGCGATCTTGAGCTGAAGGTCCGACCCCGACGGGTAAATCAGTAGCGTGCCTGTCCCGTCGTCCAAGAACAGAGGCGCACACAACTCGCGGGGCTTGTGTGCAAATTCCTTCTGCGGATCCTCCACAACTATCAGTCGATAAAATAGACAATCCTCTTTGCTGAGCGTGCGGTCAGAGTGAGAGCCCGACTGCCTTGCCACTTACTTCAACCGGTCCCATGGCTGCCGAACGAATACTGGAGCGTGGAACGTTCATGATGCGGCGCTTCAGTTGCAATAAATGAAACCCGTAGTAGAAAAGATAAGGTGCGCCGACAACGCCTAATACAGCCCAAAACAGCGGCTGGCTCAATAGCCAGATGAGATCACGAGTCACGATGAATTCGCCTAGAATACTCCAGAGCAAACGATACAGTGGCTCATAATCTATCAGAACTGCTTACCAGTTCAGCTCGTTTCCGAAGTAACTAGGCTCGTGATTCCTCGAGGACACAAGCGCAAAGTTCCCGGATAAAATGAGACTCGTTGACTGGATCGGACGTGTTCATGGGGTCTCTGTAAGGAATTCTCTCGATATGGACAAATTTGTCATTCGCGGCGGAAACCCTCTGCTGGGAACGGTCCGCATCAGCGGAGCAAAGAATGCCGCATTGCCGGCTATGGCCGCGGCCCTGCTTACCGAAGAACCGGTGGTGCTGGAAAATATTCCCCAGGTACACGACATCGAGACCACCCGGAAGTTACTAACCGCGATGGGGGCTGAGGTCGAACTAGGCTATGGGCGCGCTCACCACCGCACAACCATTTGCTGCCGCAATCTGGTATCGCCGGAAGCGTCTTATGAACTTGTGAAGACGATGCGCGCCTCCACGCTGGTTTTAGGGCCGCTGGTGGCGCGCTGCGGAACGGCCCGCGTCTCCTTGCCTGGAGGTTGCGCAATCGGGGCTCGGCCCATTGATTTGCATATCAAAGGTCTGGAGCGGTTGGGCGCGAATATCAATCAGGAACACGGATACGTGGAGGCCAGCGCAGAACGACTCAAAGGCGCCGAGATCGTGTTCGACAAAATCACTGTCACCGGCACTGAAGACCTGCTCATGGCTGCGACTCTGGCCGAGGGCGAAACTGTATTGCAGAACTGCGCGCGCGAGCCGGAAGTTGCCGATCTCGCTGACTTGCTCAACAAGATGGGTGCAACAATCGAGGGTGCAGGCACTCCCACCATTCGCGTCCGGGGAGTCGAGAAGCTGCACGGCGCGAAGCATCGAATCGTTCCCGATCGCATTGAAGCCGCGACGTTCATCATCGCCGCCGCCCTCACTGATGGCGACCTAAATATTTCCGGATGCGATCCTGGGCACCTTGGCGCACTGCTCCAGAAGCTGAATGAAGTTGGAATCAAGACGCGGCACACCCCGGATTCAGTGCGCATCGAAGGCAATGGGGCTTTGAAAGCCGCCGACGTTATCACGGAGGAATATCCTGGCTTTCCGACCGATATGCAGGCCCAGTATATGGCTCTGACTACTCAGGCGGACGGAACGTCGATTATCACAGAAAATATTTTCGAGAACCGCTTCATGCATGCGCAAGAGATGGTGCGCATGGGCGCGAACATAAAAATTGAAGGAAGCCGCGCGGTGGTGAGAGGAAAGTCTCCACTGAGTGGCGCGGCCGTCTTAGCGTCCGATCTGCGCGCCTCCGCTTCGCTGGTATTGGCGGCGTTAGTTGCTGATGGGGAGACAATCATCGATCGCGTCTACCACATCGATCGCGGCTACGAACATATTGAAGAGAAGTTGCGCGGAGTGGGAGCGCAGATTCGGCGAATCGGAGAAATCCTACCCAAACGCAAGGGATCCGGCGCCGCCTAACTTCTAAATCGGGTGCCCCACCCCCCACCCTTCCCTCGTTCTTTGCGGGAGGGTGGGGATTTTGACTTCATCTTCTCTCGGCCCAAAGTCAAAATCCCCGCCCTGTCTCGCCAAAGAACGGCGAGACAAGGACGGGGCACCCGTCATCCTATTTATGTTTTGCATACTCGCCCGCTCCTAAAAAGTGTAAAGACACGTAGGGTTCATCGCCGACGACCCAGCTGTCATGGCCTGGTGCGATGTAGAAAAGATCTCCCGCCTTCATCTCGATGATGCGACCGTCGTCCATGGCCGCTGTTGCTCGACCTGACACGACCAGACCGACGTGTTCCACCTGGCAACTCTTCGTTCCCGCCGTGGCCCCGACATGGATGGACCACTTCCAGCCGGGGTCGTAGCTCGCGCGACCGATGGTCATACCGCCGAGGTTCACAAGTTCGAATTTTCCTTTCTTGAAGGTCCTGACTTCGTCGGGTTGCTCAAAACGCTTAAGAATCACGTCGTTCATGGTTTGCCTCCTTGCGCCGATGCTTGATAACAACTTGATTCACGCGAAGCAAAAAGGCCGCGACTTTTTGTCGCGGCCTTCGTTTCAAACCGAAAAAACTCTAGTGCCGACCGCCCCCACCACCATGTCCACCGTGCCCGCCACGGCCGCCGTCACGACGACGACGATGGCGTCCGCCACCACCGCCCGGACGTCCGCCACGACCTCCACGGTCGCCGCCGCGGTCGCCTCCACGATCTGGGCCGCGATCACCTGAGGCTTGCGGCACGGCCGACTCCACACGGTTGAAGTTCGGTTCGTCGCCTTCTTCAAACTCAGCGCCACCTTCCAGCGTCAGAGCCGCGCCGGGCGGAGAAACCCCTACAGCGACGGAATCGGTTGGCGGTTCCACGCCGCCCTCACTGGGAGGCGCCCCTCCACCCATTTTTGCGCGCTGCTCTTTGAGAATTGCCTTGCGCGAAAGCCGGATTCGGTTGCCTTCGACGGCCAGGACCTTGACCAACACCTGATCGCCTTCCTTCAGTTCGTCGCGAACATCCTTGATGCGGTGTTCGGCAACTTCGCTGATGTGCAACAGGCCTTCGGTCCCGGGAATGATTTCGACGAATGCGCCGAAATCAGCCAGCCGCGTAACTTTTCCGAGGTAGGTCTTCCCTACTTCGGCGGTCGCCGTGAGATCGCGAATAATCTGCAACGCTTTATTGGCTGAAGCCTCGTCATTCGAAGCTACATTGATCTTGCCCGTATCTTCGACGTCGATCTTGACACCGGTCTGCTCGATGATCGAGCGGATCATCTTGCCACCGGGCCCAATCACGTCGCGAATCTTGTCCACCGGAATCTGCAGGGTGTAAATACGTGGCGCGTAAGCGGAAACCTTCTCGCGATGGGTAGTCAGCACCTCGTCCATCTTGGCCAGGATAAACAGGCGTCCACGTTGTGCCTGAGCAAGCGCCTCGCGCATGATCTGCGCGGTGATGCCGCCGACCTTGATGTCCATCTGCAGCGCGGTGATGCCATCTTTTGTGCCCGCAACTTTGAAGTCCATGTCTCCATAATGGTCTTCGGCGCCAGCGATGTCGGTCAGGACGGCATAGTCTTCGCCTTCTTTGACCAATCCCATTGCCACGCCTGCCACCGGCGCTTTCAACGGAACGCCAGCATCCATCAGAGAAAGAGCAGCGCCGCAGACCGTTGCCATCGAAGACGAACCGTTGGACTCCAGAATGTCAGAGACAACGCGCATGGCGTAGGGCCATTTGTCTTCGCCGGGAAGCACAGCAGAGATAGAACGCTCAGCTAGTGCGCCGTGACCAATTTCGCGGCGTCCCGCACCGCGCAGAAAGGCGACCTCGCCAACCGAGAACGGCGGAAAGTTATAGTGAAGCATGAAGCGCTTCTTGGCTTCGCCTTCGAAGACTTCCAGGCGCTGCATATCATCACTGGTGCCCAGAGTGGTAGTGACCAGAGCCTGGGTTTCGCCGCGCGTGAAAATGGCAGACCCGTGAGTGCGAGGCAGAACTCCGACTTCGATCCAGATGTCTCGGATCTGATCAAAAGCGCGGCCATCGGGACGGCGCTTCTGCTTTATTACTGCCTCACGGAAAATCCGTTCGCGGAGAGTCTCGTAGTAAGTTTTGAGTTTGGCCTTACCTTCTTCGTCTTCTTCAGGGATCGCCGCCTGCAATTCTTTTTTCAGTTCTCTGACCAGGTTGTAGCTCTCGGCCTTGGGATGTTTTTGCGTGTCGAGCCGGTCAGTCAAATCAGCGCCAATCTTCGATTTCAGACTGTCGTAATACGCCTGGTCGAATTCCGGCGGTGTGACTTCCCGCTTGGGCTTTCCTGCCTTTGAGCGAAGTTCATTTATCGCGGCACATATCTTCTTGATCTCGGTGTGAGCGAATTCGATGGCGTCGACGACCGTCTCTTCTTTCACTTCCTTGGCGCCGGACTCGATCATCACGATGCCATCCGCGGTTCCGACGACCATGATATTCAGCAGGCTGTCGCGCATCTCGCTGTAGGTCGGATTGATGATGAACTGGCCGTTGACCAAACCGACGCGCACCGCGCCGATGGGGCCAAGAAACGGAATGTCGGAAATAGTCAGCGCCGCGGAAGCACCGTTAATACCGGCCACGTCAGGATCGTTCTCGGTGTCAGCTGAAAGAACGAAGGCAATCACCTGGGTTTCGCACTTGAATCCGTCGGGAAAAAGCGGCCGGACCGGACGATCAATCTGCCGGCTGGTGAGAATCTCCCGCTCGCTGGGACGGCCTTCACGCTTGATGAAGCCGCCGGGGATGCGTCCGCCAGCGTAGGTATACTCGCGGTAGTCTACGGTCAGCGGGAAGAAGTCAATCCCCTCACGTGGGTCTGGATTGGAGGTCGCGGTGGCCAGCACCACGTTATCGCCAATTCGCACCACGACCGAGCCGTGGGCCTGCTTGGCCAGTTTCCCAGTTTCAAACGAAATCCGTTTGCCGCCGGATAGATCAACAGAAATTTCTTGTTTCATTATTGTTTTCCTTTTCAGGAGAGCACTCGGATCCAGCTACTAGCTTCTAGTCGCAAGCTTTTAGCGACTCGTCAATAGTTGGGGATTGCTAGGAGCTAATAGCCAGCGGCTACAAGCTTTTTCCAGTGGGAACGCGCCCTGCGTTTGCCTCAATTGGCCGCCAGACACACAACGGCCCAGTCCCGATGGCGTAGGAACAAACAGTCCAACAGAAGCGGCCGCTTACTTGCGAAGGCCGAGTCTCTGAACAACCGTCTTGTAGCGCTCGGAATCGTATTTTTTAAGGTAGTCGAGCAAGCGGCGACGCTTGCTGACCAGCATGAGAAGACCGCGACGCGAGCCATGGTCCTTCAGGTGCGTTTTGAAGTGATCTGTCAGTTGACCGATGCGTTCGCTCAACAGAGCGATTTGGACTTCTGGACTCCCAGTATCGGTGGGATGCGTTCCGTACTGATCAATGACAGATTTCTTTTGCTCTCTGGCTAGCACTAACCTGGTGCACTCCTTCTAATTTTTCAACTCGTTCTTATATGCATTGAGCCTAACACGTTGAGTGCAAACGCGGCAAGTTCAATGATTTGGCGCGATGGTCATTAGAGCAGGAGGAGACTTGATGCCATGAACCACTTCTCTGCCACAGTCTCTCAAGCGGTTGCGAGATCGACGTGGTGGGAACAGGTTAGGTGAAAGAGCCCAATTCTCGCAAAGAATGCGCGAATTGGGCTTGACCTAGCCCCCGAAAACTGGACCGCATAGAATGTGAGTTCTCCGAAACCCCGGGACGAGGAGAACCGCCATGAAGGGCACGCGACATAGCGAAGAGCAGATCATCGCGATCCTGAAGCAAGGCGAGGCAGGATTGACGACGGCGGAGTTATGCCAACAGCACGGGATCAGCGAGCAGACTTACTACCGCTGGAAGGCGAAGTACGGCGGGGTGGATAGCGGCGAGGCCAAACGTCTGAAGCCGGGCACTTGTCAACAAAGTTGTGTTTAAGAGATTCATGCCACGGTCTCGAAACGAGATTGGAACATGGCATTGAACTGGTGAAGCACGGCAGCGATATTCTTGCTCATGTTTTTCCATTGACCTTGCAGTAAAAATCATCGGGACAACGCGATAACATGAACAACGCTCGATCCGATGACGTTATCTTTTCAGAGTCTGTCTGTTGATGAAAATGGTCCAGAAAAAAAGGTAGCTCTGTGGAAACTCTCGCGAACTGGCCGCAAGGCCAACCTACTCCAAACGACATCGGACATGCCAGTAAGCTGATGCACGCCAGAAGTATGAACTTACCTATTTTCGTCCTCGTTTTGGTTTTGCTTCTTTGTGGTGTTCAGTGATTCGCTCTATTGCGTAATACTTCTTCCAAATCGTGCAATGTAGTCAAATTTTCAAGATTATTAAACGCTCGGTCAGCTGTGGAAAGACCCTTTAAGCCACCCGTCGTTCCCACATACTCCATCCTGTCCGTCCCACCTGTGACCGAACTTTGGGGAGATGGGTCATCGACCGTAACTAGGATATTTCCCATTTCTCGCGTTCTTTGCGAGAGGTGGGGCTTTTCCTGGTCACTCGTCACAGACTCCGGAAGGGATACGCTCCTATCATTCCGCAGTGCCTAAAGGTCTGAAAAGGTTCTACGGCAATGGTGATCTCCATTTCATTACCGCCGGTTGCTAGCGCAGGGAGCCGCTGCTAGGAACCGCGCGCCGCCGAGATTTGTTTCTGAAAGTCCTGGAGCAGGTTCGGCAGCGTTATGAATTCGTGGTGGTGGGATACGTGGTCATGCCGGCGCACTGCCATCTGCTTATCAGCGAGCCGGAGAAGGGCAATCCTTCGGGTAGTGATGCAGGCACTAAAACTGGGAGTTGTCCGACGTCTGCTTCCCACTTCTCGCGAGAAACGCGAGAAATCGGGCACCCTAAGGTTGTTTGAAGACCTTCCTCTGAGACACTTCTGGCAGCGGCGCTTCTACGACTTCAATGTGTGGAGCGCGCGCA
>WNGK01005319.1_pt1 | contig 37347 bp, 31 predicted proteins | sample 5400601 | NCBI WGS metagenome assembly WNGK01 (sample SAMN13153376, study PRJNA577476) | soil metagenome | isolation source: 60 cm soil or saprolite under Garry oak tree replicate 1 | place: USA:California | collected 2016-06-15 | reverse complement strand
GGATGAGATTCCACTGAGAGCTCACCAAATTATGTGGTGCATCACAATCTCCAACAGCCTCGCGACAGCCATAAACCTACGCCGGAAAGTTCATACGTCGCAGCAGATCTTTGAACCGCGGGTCAGCCCGTAGGTTATCGAGCCGAGGATCGGCCTTCAGACAGGCCACTAACGCCGCCCGCTCCCGGTAGGCAGTTTCCAGCCACTGAAAGGCTTCGTCTTTCATGCCCAGAGCAGCGTAGATTCGGCCCACAGCGTAGGGCGTCACATATCGTTGCTTCGAGACTTCCTGCAACTCTTCCAGGATTTTGTGAGCCTCGTCCCGGTACCCGGCCGAGGCATACGTATCGCCGAGCAAAGCGATCAGGAATGAAGCGCCCGGCACAAGCTCAACCCCCTTTCGCGATGCGGCAACGGCAGGCTCAGGCATCAACTTGTACGCGTAGGTGAGGCCAAGCATGCAGAGCGTCTGGCCCAGGCGAGGATCCAGTTCCAGTGCCTTCTCATACTGCTCGATCGCCTCATCGTATCGGCGAGCAAAGAAAAAACGGATCCCAAAGTTTCGATCGTAATGGAGTGGGGATCCAGGCGAATGGCCCGTTTTACCTCGGTGGCCGCCTCCTCGTAACGGGCCATCAGCGCCAGACTTAGCCCGAACCACAGATGTGCTGTTGCATACCGCGGGTTCAGTTCAATGGATCGTTCGAATTCTCTTTCAGCAATTACAAAATCGTAGTCATAGAACATGGTCGCAAAGGCTAGCGAGGCGTGGGCTTCCGGTGATCCAGGATCGATTTCAAGGGCTTTCCGCGCCAAGCCCTTCGCTTTACCGCAACCTTCGCCCGGGGGGACAAAACCCCAAAAACCGAGTGAGGACAAGCAATCGGCCAAGCCGGCATAGGCGGCGGCGTAGGTCGGATCTTTGGCAATCGCTTCCTGGAAATACTGGACAGCCTTTGGGAATCCATCCTTGCTGCGCCGATTCCAGAGATAACGGCCCTTGAGATAGGCTTCATATGCTTCGGGATCGACGGGGTGCGCTTCGGCGAAACGTGCCTGATCAACAGGGGTCAGTTTGACTCGGATCTCTCGTGCGATAGCTTGGGCAACTTCCGACTGCAAGGCCAGCACGTTGCGTAGGTCCCGCTCGTAGCTTTCCGCCCACAGGTGAGCCTCCTTCGTTGCATCGATCAGTTGCGCCGTGATGCGAACTCGGCGCCCTGCACGGAGCACCGACCCCTCCACGATCGCATCGACCTCCAGTTCCCGTGCAATCTCGCGCAGAGGCTTGTGGACTCCCTTGTACTGCATCGCAGACGTTCGCGAAACCACTCGCAACTCCCCAATCTTGGCCAGAGTCGTGATGAGCGCTTCCGTCAGTCCTTCGGCGAAATATTCCTGCTCCGGGTCGCGCGATAGATTTTCCAACGGCAGGACTGCGAGCGATCGCATTCGCGAGGCTTCGCATTCGATTTTCCCAACAAACCGATAACCGCGCCGGGAAAGAGTCTCAACAAATCGGGGGGTTTCAGCCGAGTCACCCTGCTGCGTGGAAATCCGCCATGCAGGTAAGCTCCCCGAGCTTTGGCCGATTTTAGCACCAGCCATCCGCCTCGGACCCGACTTTCGACAAACCCGGAGAGATGCAAGAGCAAGACAGGAGCGATCCCCGGTATTTACTCGGCTCCTCGAATTTGAGATAAGGCAAAGTGAACGAGGTGATCCAGAGCCTCATGACAGTCAAGAAGGGGGAATCTATGAACGCCAACAGGGTTGCTTTTGTGCTGACCGTACAGCTTGGGAAGCATCGCGACCAGGACCGGCAATCGTGCCCAGCGGGCGCAACTGGTGAAAGGAGTTCCACTATGTCCGGACAAGAGCGACGGGTTATGCGTGTCGTCGTAACATTGTTGCTTGCGTTAGCACTGGGCAACCTCGCGAATGCCACCACGATCGCATTCAAGCCGCCCGTGAGCTATCCCGTAGGCGCAAATCCGATGGCTGTGTCCGTCGGAGACTTCAACGGCGATGGGAAGTTAGATCTTGCCGTAGTCAATCATGGATTCTCCGACACGGGAGACGATGGAGGTGTGAGCATATTGTTGGGGAATGGTGACGGGACATTTCAGGCCGCACGAAACTTTGGCGCAGGAAAGCAAACCGAGTCGATCGCGATCGCAGACTTCAACAGCGATGGCAGGCTCGACATTATCGCCGTCTCTGAATTTGAGAATGTGTTGAACGTGCTGCTTGGCAATGGAGATGGCACATTCCAGCCGCGGTTCACCGTGACGATCGATGATATTGATCCCTATTACGTGGTCGCAGGGGATTTTAATAATGACCACAAGTGGGACATCGCCCTATCCGGACTCGGGCGGGACCTTAACGGTGACGGATTTAGAGACTCGGCAGGCGGAACAACCGTCCTTCTTGGTAACGGCGACGGCACCTTTCAGAACCACGGGCCGCTGTTGCCTCTCGGCCTGTCGGCTGCTGCTGACTTCAACCAGGACGCCCGGCTGGATTTGGTGGTAGCCACGTTTCCGGGTTTTGACGTCTTTCTGGGCACTGGCGACGGCAGTTTTCAGGCGCCAACAAGCAATACTGTGGAGGGCGGTGCTGGGTACGCGGTTGACTTCAACGGGGACGGAAAGCTGGACCTTGTGGCGTTTCTGCCAACGCACGTCTGCGGCTTGAAGTTGTGCAACGGTCAAATCGATGTCTTATTGGGAAACGGCGATGGAACCTTTTCCTCTACCTTCAGCCAGACAGGACCCTATCGGACTCTGACGGTTGGCGACTTCGACGCAGACGGGAGTCTGGATCTTGCCGTGAACGATGGAGGGTCGCGCGATCCAAGCCACGTTTTACGCGGCGATGGCAAAGGGAATTTCGTAGCTGGCGGGACATTTGTTGTGAACAACACTCTTAGCCTTCCTCATCTAATCGCCGCAGACTTCAACGGCGACAACTTGGCGGACCTGGTGTCGACTGGTGATAACAACACGATCGTTGTGCAACTTAACGCGACACCACCAGATTTCTTGTTCGATGTCTCACCGGCAAACATCCCTCCCGTGCCAGCTGGCGGATCCGCAACTCTTACGCTCACTGCCGTTCAGCAAGCAGGGTTTGGCGGTGACATCACGCTCAGCTGCTCTTCGCCCACAGCGCAAGGCATAAATTGTTCCGTCTCTCCATCGTCGGTGACTCCCGGCAGCAGTGCCACGCTGACGTTAACCACCACAGGTGGTTCCGCCGCCCTGACTCCGCCGCGCATCCCTACGCGATTCCTTTACGCCCTCTGCCTGCCCATGCTCGGACTTGCTTTTGCGGGATTCGATTTTGCCATACCTCTCCAGCGAAAAAGAAACCTAGCCAACGCTGTGCTGTGCTTCTTCTTGTTCACTGGGATGCTGTTGCAGACAGCATGTGGCGGGAACAGCGGCAACGGCGGGCCGCATGGTACCCCGGCTGGCAATTACGCGATAACGGTCACGGGCACGTCGGGTTCCACACAGCATTCCACGACGACGACGCTCACAGTTCAGTGACCATTAGGTCTGTGTCTGCGCCTCATCAGATCGACGTACATTGCTAACCCAATGAACAACGAGGCGCGAAGGAGGACAATCATGAAAGCAAATCCGAAAACAATCTGTGGCGCGATCGCCGCTACTCAGAAACGGCAGGTTCCGGGAGATCAATTATCCCGGTGCTTCAGCGACACTTGCCCTCCATGTTGATTGCTGATCGCATAGTCGGTCGCTATTTCGACGAAGGTGGCCTCGGTGGATTTCTGCTGCACAGGGGACATTTTGTCCCGGTTTGTCCCGGTTTGTCCCGGTTATACCAATCTATTTCTCAGTGGACTTAATGCGATCGGCGAGCTGACGGACCCGCGACCGCCCGCCGCAACGCCGGTTCCAGCGTCGGCGGGCTAACGACGATTTGATTAAGCGAAAATCTCGTTCACTTTATCCCGTACATGCTGGCTGCGTGACGGCTTCAAGTATCGCATCGTCGATTCCATGTCTGAGTGACCAAGCCATTGCTGAACCGTGCGGAGATCGACACCCGCCCAAAGACACCGCGTCGCAAACGTTGCACGGAACTTGTGAAGCCAGAAGTTGCCTTCGTCGAGCTTCGTACGCTCTGCAATGGCTTTCAGACAGTCGAGGAAGTCCAGCTTTGGCTTGCAGCCGGTAGTAGGGAACACTAAACCGCACGTCTTGTCCGCTTTTACCTTCCACGCCTTCAGACTTTTCGCCAGCTTCGCAGGAATTGGAATCTCGCGTTCTTTGTACGCCTTCGGCGTCCATCCCCTGTCCGGTTTGTGGCTGACACGAACGGTCGCATGGGCGAGGTTGACGTCCGACCAGTACGTGTACATGACTTCCTGCTCTCGCATTCCCGTCATCAGGAAGAACTCGTACCAGAGCCGCTCTTCCTCATCGCAAGCCGCAAGCAGCTTGTCGAGTTCTTCCAGCTCGTAGATTTCAGGTTCCTCTTCGGTGTAGCACGGCCAGTCGTTCTTTCCCACCAGACCGCGAATCCCGTTCGCCTTGAGAAACGTCATCACGTTCTCGAATTTGTTGTAAACGGACCGGGGTGCCTGCTCCTTCTCGTCTCTCAGGAAGGCGGAAAACTTGAGCAGGTCTTTGCGTTCGACTTCGTCAAGGTTTTGTTTATGGCAGGACTCGGTGAAGTAGTTCAGAGCCGTGGTGTACGCGGCCAAAGTCTTCGGCTTCTTCGTGAGCTGGGTTTCGTCCAGGAACTCCGTGACAGCTGCCGCCAGTGAGCGATGCCCGTTCTGTCGGTCAGACACAACGGAGACGCCGTTGTTCACGGCATTCAGTTCAGCCTCCTTGCGCAGCCGTCGTGCTGCCGCGTCTTGTGCATCCTTGCCAACTGACAGCCGTACCCGCTTCGACCCTTCCCGCCACTCCAAGTAGTAAGCGCCTTCTGGATGCCGCTCTTCTTGGCCATTCACGACCACGATATCGGGCTTGACGCGCCCATTGGCAGATTCAGCGACAGGGCAGTAGCGCAGTCCCTGGTCGGTTTGTACCCGTTTCGTGAGATTCACGGAGTACCCGCCTGTCCTCATTACAAATCGCTTCTGATTCTCTCGGCGGGTAACGTATTCGAGATTCGACACCTCGCTATGAGCGCAGTCGCCATCTTTGTGCGTGATCTCGTGGTTTGGGGGGCAGTCGCCCAGAAATGCAGAGGCGACCAAGCTATGAACCGTGCATTTTCGTTGGAAACCGCTGCTGGATAGGGTGACGTAGAGTCGCCCGTTCTTCATCTTGACGGGCTGCAGGATCTTGCCGGTTTGAGTATTGCGGACCTGCCCTTGGTCTGAGACTTGATAAACGCCGTCGTATCCAGCGATGTCGCGCCATTGCTCGGCCATACCTCACTGCTCCTTGGCGGGGCAGCCAGAAAAGGTATACCCCGCAGACTCAGTGTAGGTATCACCAGCTTGCAAGTGCTAGATTACAAAGGTAATGGCGGAGAGGGAGGGATTCGAACCCCCGGTACGGTTTCCCGTACTCCAGTTTTCAAGACTGGCGCCTTCAACCACTCGGCCACCTCTCCAGCTACTACAGTTTTACTACAGTGACCAATTTCTTCTAGCGTGCGGTGGACCTTCCCCTTGGGTTTCAAGCGATTACACCCGGCCAAACTTGCAGTACATGGGTTTTCAAGTTCCACACTCGGTTCTGAACCGTTAAGAAAATTCTCTACCTTACTATATTCCTCAACGGGTTACAAATCAGTCGATTTGATCCGTTCTGCTCGGAAGTGACTCGTCTTGATCGTGCGACCATTACAATTTCATGACAGTCTGCGGAGCGCTGGGTGGTCGCCCTTTGCCAATGATCTTGTCGTCGGTGATTTTGTTGTCCGGACACACACCCGCTAAGGCAGGCGATCATCAGCGAAGTGGGACGGGAAATTGGATCGTCCGCAGCCCTTGCACTGGTTGTTCTTGTGGGGATGTTGATTACGTCCCGGCATGGACAAGCCTCTGGTCAAAACGCTGGGAATGACGAGGCGTCAAAGATTCAACAAGGTTTCGCCATCGCCCCGGTCCCGCTGAAGCTGGATGGAAAAAACCGGGCACTGGTAGGACTGGGCAGCTACATTGTCAATGCACAGGGCGACTGCGATGGTTGCCACAGCGCTGGCCCTGAAACCGAATTCGCTCCGGGTGGAAATCCATACTTTGGCCAACCGACGAAGATTAACCCTGCCACCTACCTGGGCGGCGGCAGAGATTTCGGTCCCTTCCCCGGGCCAGGCCCATTTCCACATATCATCTCGCGCAATTTGACCCCGGACAAAACTGGGCTGCCTGAAGGCGGTCACACATTTGAAGAGTTTGTTCAGATCATAAGGACAGGCGTGGACATGGATCACCTCCATCCAACCTGTACCGGTGCCCCCGACGGAACTTGTCTGCCGCCTCCGTTCGACGGCGCTCTACTCCAAATAATGCCCTGGCCCATCTATCACAATATGACTGACCATGACCTTCGGGCCATCTACGAGTATCTAAGCACTATCCCCTGCATCGCTGGCCCGCCCGCGCCCGACCCACGGCACAACGATTGCGAATGAGGGAAAAACCGGGGCCGGGTTCCCTTCCGGCCCCCATCTGTCAAGCAACGAAATCTGTTGCTGGGGTGGCCAGCAGCTTGATAGGGGTTGTAACCTGGCCACAGCACTCATCCTATTAAAGAGGATGTCAAGAAAAAAAGATTCTCCCCTCCGTGAGGACGGCAGCCGATGCTGCGCTGGCGTTAGTTTACAACAGCGAACGCTGCCAATATTGCGAGACATTGGCGACCCTTTTTTAATTCGCAAGGCCGAAGGCTCGAGAGTGGAACTGCATGATCTCGCTGAAATGCGCCAGAAAGTAGGACAAGCTGTGGTCGCCAGCATAGGCATGATACTGGTGCGGAATATTTTCCTTCTGCAGTTGCAGGTGCAACGCGTCAGCGCCCTTCTCGAAGCCATAGTTATCGTCTTGGCCGCAGTTGAAGTAGATAGCCAGCTTTCGCAACCCCGCCGCATTCTTCTTTGCCAGAACAAAGGGACTATTGTTGTTCCAATGAGACGCGTCAATCGGGTTCCCAAAGACTTCAGCCAGCACTCTACCCAGGGGAGTACCCGAGTGCGCCGCAGCATCGAGTTCTTGTGGGGACTCCGTAATCAGCGCGGCGCTCTGTGCACTGGCTGCGGAGAACATTTCCGGATGCGAAAAAGCAAAACGTAAAGCACCGTATCCTCCCATCGAAATGCCGCTTATCGCTCTTGCTGAGCGCCCAGCGCGAATGCGGTACTTGCTTTCGATGTGCGGGATGAATTCGCGCAGAACAAAATCACTGTACAGCACCGATCCGTCAGCGGAATTGATATAGAAGCTACGCCTGCCTTCCGGCGCGACAATGAGGAACTCGCCAATCTTGTGCTGTCGGCGCAGATCGTCGAGCAACGTCCAGCCGCCGCTGTTGAATAAGGTTTGCTCGTTGTCGCCAAGTCCGTGCAAGAAATAAAGTACTGGATAACGTTGCGGCGCGGACTGATTCGCGGGAGGGGAGTCATAACGTGCGGGCAGGTATACGCAGTAGTGGACAACATACTTCAGAACCTTGCTATTCAACGCATCGCAGTCAATTCGACTTTGTGCGTGCGCGACCGGACCAAGATTTAGAAGAAGGCAGATCGTCCATAAGAGAAGAACGGGTGGCCAAGTCCTCAGCATGAGTTCAGTTTATTCGTACCGCAGCGCCTGCACGGGATCGAGGCGTGCCGCGCGCCCCGCCGGATACAAGCCAGAGACCAGGCTCACAATAAAAGCAAAGACAATCGCTCCAGCCACCAGCCACCACGGCACTGACCAGAAATGTTCCGGCGGCAAGGCCTGACGTTTAAGGTAAATGTTCGTGCCAAAATTAATTGCCTGTCCAATGGTCCACCCCAGCGCGACTCCCAAAATGCCCCCTAGAGCGCCCATGGCTCCTGCCTCGGCGAAGAAGAGCGTTCTGACATCGCCGTCGCTGGCACCTATGGCCTTCATGATTCCGATTTCCCGCCGACGCTCCAGAATTGCCATCACTAGCGTGTTCACAATGCCGATGGAAGCGACGGCGAGGGCCAGGCTGCCAAAAATTCCGAGAAACAGGTCCAGAACGGCAAAGAACTGGCGAAGACTGCGCGTGGCATCGAGGATTGAGAATGTGTTGAAGCCCATCTTCTGGACTGCATTCTCCACCAGTTGCACTTGTGTTGGATTGCCCACCCGCACGCTGATCGAGGAATATACCGGCTCCGCGCCTGCGGCCCGCGAAATCTCGCTCAGGTCGGTGGGCTGCATCACGTGCAAGCTCTCTGCAAGTCTAAGGGGAAGAAACACCCGCGCTCGGGTTGGTCCGCGCATGCTCTCCGGGTCAAGGTCGGCGATGCCCACAATTCTCAGTTTCTGCTCGCGCGAAATCACAGAATATGCAGTTTCGGACGTGCTGCCCTGGGCTTTTCCAGCGGAATCGCCCGCATGGGCGTTCGCTCCCCCAGGGCGTTGCAACTGTGCTACGGCGCGTTGCGCATAGCGCATAGTCAATTCTTTGCCTAACAGCGGCGCCGCCAGCTCTGCCACCTTGGTCTCGTCAGTACCGGGTTGCGGGGTCTTGCCCAGCAACTCCTCGGCAAATGACTTCTGAAGAACCACTTCTGCTGCTGTCTCCGAGGAGAAAAAGCTCCCTTGCATTCCGTCGAATGCATCGGTGGACCTTGCGGAAGAAGGCAGCGCGCCCACCATAGTCAGATGCGGCTTCTCCTCATAGCGCAGTTCGGTGATGAACCGGATGTCGGGATATGCCTCGAGCACGTTGGGCAGATGCTCGATCTCCCGCCGTGCGGGCTCATCGAGGATTCGGCTTTCTCCGGGAGCAGGTCCAGCGCGCTGTTCTTCACGTCCAAAGTTGCGCAAGTCGCGCCGCGAGGTGACCAACACTGTGTCGAACAACCCGGACTTCACCAGGCGACGCGAGGCCAGTTGCTGCAGCCCGATACCCAGCGAAAGCATGGCAACCAGCGATGCCACGCCCACCGCGATGCCGACCGTGGTAAGTGAGTTCCGCAGCACCGATTCGCGCAGGTTGCGTAAGGCGAGCTCGGTGAGATCGGGAAGCTTCATGAACGCTCTCCCTGAGACTTAATCTCACCGGCGGCGGATCTGTTCGCCTGATCGCCGATAAGCTTTCCGTCCGCGAGGAAGATCAATCGTTGCGCATACCGCTCAGCCAGAGCACGCTCATGCGTCACCATAACCACGGTCATTTCCAGCTGCCGGTTCAAGTGGCGGACAAGATTCATGATCTCGGTTCCAGTACGACTGTCGAGATTGCCGGTGGGCTCATCGGCCAGCAAGAGTTGTGGACGGTTAATTAGCGCGCGCGCCAGAGCTGCCCGCTGCTGCTCGCCGCCAGACAGTTCGCTGGGACGATGCTTCATGCGCGCAACCAGCCCAACTCGTTCCAATGCGTCATGGGCGAGATTCTGTCGCTTGCCGCGCTCGACCTCCGCGAAACGCATGGGAAGCTCGACGTTTTCCTCAAGCGTCATACTCGAAATCAGGTTGAATGACTGGAATACCATTCCCACAGTGTGCAGGCGATACTTAGAAAGTTCCTCTCGTGAAAGCCGCGCCAGGTTGCGTCCTTGAACAATCACGCTCCCCGACGTGGGACGGTCAAGTCCAGCAATAAGATTCAACACGGAAGACTTACCGGAGCCGGAACTGCCCAGAAGAGCAACGAATTCTCCGGACCGCACTTCGAGCGAGACTCCATCCACCGCGCGGATCAGAGTGTCGCCCAAGCGGTAATGACGGCATAGGTCTTCTGTACGGATCGTGCAGGCACCATGGGTTGGGGGGGTGCCTTGGCTGCCGCTCATAGGCCTAACGGATCTCCCCCCGCAGCACGCGCAGGGCGTCGGCCGTCTTCCCATCACTGTCGCCGCCCCGCCCCAAGTTGCCGTTTGTCGCCTCCGAGGGCACGCTATCTCCTTCGCCTGGGGCCAGGAATAGGTTGTTCTCTAGGTCATGTTGCCGGGTGTAGAGGTCGTAATAGCGGCCGGCTGCGGCATAAAGCTGCTCATGAGTGCCCCGCTCGATGATTTGCCCTTGTTCGACGACCAGGATTTGATCAGCACGGCGGATGGTGGAAAGCCGATGCGCAATCACAAACGTGGTCCGCCCCTGCATGAGATATGCAAGGCCGTGTTGGATCATCTGCTCCGATTCCGAGTCGAGGCTGGATGTCGCTTCATCCAGAATCAGGATGCGCGGCTCCGCGAGAATGGCGCGCGCGATCGAGATACGCTGCCGCTGGCCCCCGGAAAGCTTCACGCCACGCTCGCCCACAACGGTCTCATACTTGTCGGCGAAGGATTCGGCGAATTCATCGACCCTCGCGATGCGGCAAGTGCGCAAGATGTCGTCTTCACTCGCGTCGGGACGGGAAAACGCCACATTCTCGCGAATGGTTCCATCAAAGAGAAAGGATTCCTGCAACACCACTCCCAGTCGCGTGCGGTAGGAATCCAGCCGAACCGTGCTCAAGTCAACATCGTCCACCAGAATCTTGCCTCGCGTCGGAACATAAAAAGCGGAGATCAGTCCGATGATCGTGGATTTGCCTGAGCCGGAGGATCCGACCAATGCCGTCACCGTTCCGGGATCGGCACGAAACGACAGGTTGTGAAGGACCTCGCGAACCCCGTCGTAGCTGAAGCTGACATCCTCAAACTCCACCGTGCCGTGAATGTCAGTCAGTGGAACCGTCCGCCGCGGATCCTGGTCCTCTGGCCGCTCGCGCAGAATCTCTTGGGTTCGCTCCAATCCGGCCAGCGCCTCCGTCAGTTGTGTTCCAATGCCAACCGCCTGGGCCATGGGAGCGATCAGAAAGGCCAGCAGGGCGGTGTAGGAAACAAAGTCACCGACCGTCATGGTGTGACCCATGATCTGCCGCGCTCCCACGAACATGACGACAGCTCCGACCACGCCCAGAAGCACGCTGGCAGAAAGACTCATGACCGACGTAGCAGTAAGCGTACGCATGACGTTGTCGAGCAAGCGCTTTACGCCGCGCGCGAATATTCCCTCTTCGCGCTGCTCTGCGTGATACCCCTTGATTACGCGAACGCCGCCCAGCGACTCCGTGAGCCTCCCCGTAACTTCGGCGTTGATCTTGCTGCGCTCGCGGAAAATCGGGCGGATTGTGCCAAAGGCTTTCCTGAGGGCAAGTGCAAAGCACACCAGGAAACCCATGGCAATGGTAGTCAGGAGCGGACTGATGCGCATCAGGAGCACCAGCGCGATGCCTGATGTCAGCAATCCGCCGGTAAAGTCTACAAGCCCTGTCCCCAGCAGGTTGCGTACTCCCTCCACGTCGCTCATGATGCGCGACACCAGCATGCCAGTCTTATTTGCGTCGTAGAACGAAACCGGAAGACGCGACACATGTTTCTGCACTCTTTGGCGGAGCTCAGTGATCAATCGCTGCGCCGCCTTTGACAACAGCTGCGTGAGCGAAAAAGACGTGACCCCTTGCAGCACGGTTGCGGATAACACGACCAAAACCAGGCGTCGTAACAGTTCTAGGGAGTGTTTGGGAATGACGGTATCAATCAAGAACTTCGTGGAATATGGGAGCACCAGGCTGGAAACCCGGTTTATCACCATCAACAAAAAACCGATGCCCAGCAGGCCAAGGCGCGGACGGGTCAGCTCCCAGACGATCGGAAGGACTGCCCGCAGACGCTGCACTTTCGGGGGCTTCTGGGTTGCATTGTCCGTGGAATTCAATCCCTCGTTTGACGCCATTTGGCCTGATTTCGCTTCATTATTACCGCATTGTCACACATTTCGCATTGTGACAGCCTCGGCTGCGCCGTTGTATGCTCGGGGGCGTGTCCCGCCCGGAATCGGAGGACCGTACACCGACCTTTGGCCTGTTGCTCGGCCTGATCGTCACGCTTTCTGCCGTGGTGGCTTATTCCGCTTACATCACGTTCCAGATTTCTGGTTTGCGCAGAGTGCAAACTGAACTTGTGGATCGAAACCGCAAAGACTCCTTGCAGTTGCTGCGCATTCAGAATGATCTCAACCTGCTCGCCGTGGCTATGCGCGACATGATCGACAATGACGAGCACTATCCCTTGACCGCCTGGTCGGCGCAGTTCGAGCGGATCCGAACTGACTTGGACGACGCCATGCGGCGCGAAGAAGGACTTGCCGCAACTAGCCGCACGCCGGATCAGCGGGCCTACCTCGGCAGAGAGATGACGCAGTTCTGGGATGCAGTGGATCGCGTTTTCGCTCTCGCGCGCGATGGGAAGGAGAAAGCAGCGCGTGAGCAAATACAGCTTTCATTGCAGGCACGGCAGGCCGCCTTGAGCACCGCGGTGGCTCGATTGCTTGTCCAAAACAGTGAAAGCGAAGAGCAGGCAGGGCAGCGCATTGTTCAGATTTACAATCGCGTTCAGTGGCAGGTGTACGTATTTCTGGCTGCAACCCTGGCAGCGATTTTGCTGACTGGACTTTCCCTGATTCGTTGGATCCGGCATTTATTTGCTCGCATGGCAAAACTTTCCGAGCAGCGCAGCGAACTGGCGCAGAAGTTGATTGCCACGCAGGAATCGACCCTGCTTTACATCTCGCGCGAGTTGCACGATGAGTTCGGGCAGATTCTGACGGCCATGGGGTCTATGCTCGGTCGTGCGGGAAGTCACGCTCCGGAGGGTTCACCATTGCGCGCCGACTTGCAGGAGGTCCGTCAAATCGCCCAGGAGACGTTAGACCGAGTGCGAACTCTCTCCCAGGCGTTGCATCCGGTCATGCTCGACGAGGCGGGACTCGAGAGTGCGCTCGATTGGTACATCCCCACCGTGGAAAGGCAAACTGGAATTACCCTATGCTATGAGAAGCAGGGTGAGCCGTTCCCGGTGGGTGGGAGCGCTGGTGTGCACATCTACCGCGTGCTGCAAGAAGCACTTAATAATGTGACGCGACATTCCGGAACCACCCGCGCCGCTGTGCGTCTGCGGTATCGCCCGACGGCGCTTGAGCTGGAAGTGGAAGATCACGGGGTAGGATTCTCTGAGAACTTTCCGCGGAAGGGAATTGGCCTGGTGGCAATGCGCGAACGTGCTGAACTCATGGGTGGACAGATCGCGTTCTCGCGGCCCACGGCAGGCGGAACCCTGGTCTGCCTCACTGTTCCCCGAGAGAAAGCGGAGTCAAATGGAAAAGAAGATCACAGTCCTGCTGGTGGATGATCACACTCTGGTGCGGCGCGGCTTCCGGCGCATGTTGGAAGATGAATCCGATCTTCACGTGGTCGGCGAAGCAGGCAATGGCGAAGAAGCCATCCGGTTGGCGGGGCAGTTGCACCCCCGCGTCATAGTTATGGATTGCGCTTTGCCCGGCTTGAATGGCTTGCAGGCCACGCGCCAGATTCTGGAAGAGTCTCCCGAGACCGCCGTGCTGATGTTGAGCATGCACCCGGAGTCTACCTGGGTGCGGCAAGCGATCGAGGCGGGTGCCAGGGGATACATCCTCAAAAACGCCATGGACCTAGACTTGGCTCCCGCAATTCGGAAGGTGGCCGCGGGAGAAACGGTTTTCGATCCGCAGATCGAGCAGCAATCGGTATTGAAGGGAGAGCGCAGTGGCGGGCTCACTCGACGCGAACTAGAGGTCTTGCAGATGATTGTGGATGGCAAGTCCAACAAGGAAATTGCTGCGGATCTCGATCTCAGCGCTAATACCGTGGCCGTTCATCGCGCTAACATCATGAACACGCTGGGAATTCACAAGACCGCAGAGCTGGTGGTTTACGCCATTCGCACCGGATTGGTGAACGTACCGTGAATCGACGGCCTTTCCTGGGAGCAATGGTGGGTCTCGCGTGGTTGTCGGAATGGCCGCTGCTGAAGGTCCTGGCGTCCGTCTCGGACACCCCCCATCCTGCATCCTGGGTTCAAATTCGTGGATGTCACCGAGCAGGCCGGCATTCAATTTCAGCATAACAGTGGAGCCTATGGCGGCAAGCTCCTGCCCGAGACTCTGGGCTCCGGTTGTGCTTTTCTTGACTACGACCGCGACGGCTGGCAGGACGTGTTGCTCGTCAACGGCATGGACTGGCCCGGCCACAAACAGCGGCATTCCACGTTGCGTCTTTATCACAACAACCGCAACGGCACGTTCACAGACGTGACCTCACGCGCTGGACTGGATGTTGAACTCTACGGCATGGGCGTAGCAGTCGGAGACTACAACAACGACGGATTTCCCGACATTCTGATCACGTGCGTGGGGCAAAACCGTCTCTTCCGCAACACCGGAAAGCGAACATTTGTGGATGTAACCAACGCGAGCGGATTGGGTAAGCGCGAGGGCTTCAGCACTTCGGCGTTGTGGATTGATTACGACCGCGATGGCTTGCTCGATCTTTTCATTTGCAACTATGTCAAATGGTCGCCGGAGCACGATGTGTTCTGCAGCCTCGACGGTAAGCACAAGTCATATTGCACGCCCGAAGCCTATCGGGGCCAGACCTGTTGGCTCTTTCACAATCGCGGCAACGGAACCTTCGAAGATGTTACAGCGACCAGTGGTATTTTCGATAGCAGTTCGAAATCACTGGGGGTGGCCATGCTCGACGACGACCACGACGGATGGCCCGACCTGCTGGTGGCGAACGATACACAGCCTAACAAGCTCTATCGCAATCAGCGCAACGGCACATTCAAAGACATCGCGGTCGAAGCCGGACTTGCTTTCAGCAGCGAAGGCAAAGCTCGTGCTGGTATGGGAGTGGATGCCGCCGATTTCAAGAACTCTGGCGCTGCCGGCGTGGCCATTACTAACTTTGATAACGAAATGATTGGGCTTTACCAGGCATCCGGCAAAGGGTTTGAAGACATTGCGGCGCCGACTGGGGTAGGCTTGGCGTCAAAGAACAGCCTGGGATTCGGCTGCGTGTTTCTTGACGCAGACCTCGATGGCTGGCTGGATCTTGCGGTCGCCAACGGCCATATTGACGAGACTGTACGGAACATTCGGGGCAATGTTGGATATGCTCAGCCGCCGCAGCTTTTTCTTAATCGCAACGGAGTATTTCGCGACGTCGCGGCGGAAATTGGGGGAGGATTCGATCAACCGAAAGTCGGCCGCGGCCTCGCCTACGCAGATTTCGACCGTGATGGCGATCTCGATCTTTTATTAACCACCAACGATGGTCCGGCCTACCTCTACCGGAACGAACAGCGTTCAGGGAACAGCATCATACGTTTCCGTCTGGTCGGAACCAAGTCAAACCGCGATGCCATCGGAGCAAACCTGCGCGTCTTTCATGGCGGGGCAAGCCAGTCTCGCATGGTGAAAGGAGGCTCCAGTTATTTGTCGCAGTCCGAACTCCCGGTGACATTCGGGCTGGAAAGGCGCGATCGGATTGATCGGGTTGTCCTCGATTGGCCCGGCGGAAGAACGGAAGAATACAGGAATTTAGCCGCTGGACGCTGCTATGAATGTGTTGAGGGGAAAGGAATCTCGCCGCAGGATGGTTTCTGAGTCTGGACTACTTTACGAGTTACTTGGTTACGACACCGCCGATTCCCAGGTCGATCTCCACCGACTCGCTGACCGAAGAAACAATGTGCTGGGATTCTTCATGCCCTGCGTTTTCCGCTCCCGCGTTCCGTTTCCCGCTCTCGCCCGCTCTGCGTATCCACCACGATTTCGCCCGTCAACCTGCCGGAAGCGGGATCGAGCCGCGCTTCCGGCAAAAAGTTCCGTGCACGGTGTGGAGCACAGAACCCAAAGTGAAATGGATGGCAGTGCGCTCCGGCTCAAGCTGCACAGAACTCTGTCGATCAGCCGCTGAAATGCTGAACCCCGGTCAGCAAGACCAGAGCAACCGTGATAGGTTTCCATAGCGGCTTTATTTTGCGACTGCCATTCATGACGTTATGCGGTTAATAGTCCCCATCCCAACGTAAGTCCATCGAGCGTCAAACGCAGGCCCGAAGGAACTCCCCCATGGAACGCCAGCAACCTGCGGAAGATCTCCGGTCTTCGGTGAAGGGCTTGGAGAGTACGCTGCTGCAGCTTCGGACGGCCATCGAGCGCGAGCATCAGCCGCGCCATGAGTAACGGCCGAAAGGCCAGACGGCGGTGCTCGTTCGGGTAGCGGTCGAGAGTGCCAGATTCCAGGCACTCGGCCAACATCAGGGCCTGATTGAAGCAGAGACCAAGGCCTACTCCAGTAATCGCGTCCACCGTTCCCGACGCATCACCAATCAAGGCAACATTCCCACGGCATACACGTTTCAATTTGCGCGTGGCAGAAAGCGCGCCCTTTTCGGCGAAGGGAACGGCCCCGCGTAGTTGGGATTTCAACTTAGGAAAAGCACTTAAAGCCTCATCGAGGCGCAACTTGGGATCACGCGAAATCAGAGCCACACCGACTTGTGCATCAGCCAGCGGCGTGACATAAATCTGGCTGTGAGGTCCCCAGTGAATCTCCACGCTGTCGGTCCAGGGTTCAATGTGATAATGCCGCTGGAAAGCGTAGCGCAGCCCTTCCCGCAGGTACGTATCTAGCCTGGCCCAGCGCCGCACGCGCGAATTCCCGCCGTCGGCTCCAATAATCCATTTGGCGCCTACCGTGCGATCCGCCAAGTTAACGGCCTCTGAAGAAATGCTTGTGACGACTGTCCTCCACAACAAGTCAACACCCAGCTCGGCGGCTCGCTCGGTCATGATTCGATGGAGAATAGTGCGTCGTAGGCCGAGGCCGGACCCGGACGAGGGAAATCGCGCGCCAACTGCCCGGCCCGCTCTGCGAAACTGGATCCCGCGCAGGGAGCAGGAGTCTTGTGGTTTGACCGTAATCCCCAACCGCCGCAAGGCGCTGATGCCGTCTGGCATCAGACCCTCCCCACACGGTTTATCGATCGGGGGGACTGCCCCGTCGGCGACGATTACTCGAAATCCGCGCTGCCTCGCGGCAATGGCGGCCGCCAGGCCCGCAGGACCGCCACCGATCACAAAAACATCCGTCGACTTCAACAAAGGGTAAGCCTCACCATTGCAAAAGTACGAGCTCAGAACAGAATCCTGGCCCCATGGCAGCCAGTATGCCCAAGGTTCCAGGATCGGGGCGGCGCCGCTGCATCACGTCTTCGAGCACTACCAGCACCGAGGCGGAGGAAAGATTCCCGACCTTCCGCAAGCTATTCCATGAAGCGTCGAGCTGGCCGTTGTGTAAATCCAGTGCGTCCGCGGTCGCTTCCAATACTTTGGGCCCACCGGTATGCAACACCCAGCTGCCGATATCGGAACGCTCACGGCCATGGTCAGAGAGGAAGCGCTCAAGGTCGCCGCCGAGGTTCGCGCGAATGAGATTGGGAACCTCGGGTGAGAGCGTGATGCGGAACCCTTTTTCCGAGACCCCCCAACCCATCATCTCTTCGGTGTGCGGATAGAAGATTGACCGGGTTGCCAGAATCGTGGGTCCCGGCAAATTCAAGTCTTTTCCGGCCACGATCACTGCCGCCGATCCGTCCGCGAAAAGCCCCGCAGAAATTAGATTCGCTACCGACAAATCTTCGCGCTGCAACGTCAGGGAGCAGAGCTCCACCGAGACCAATGCAGCCGTTTGCGACGGATAGGCCCGGACATAATCCGCAGCGCGCGAAATGCCGGCCGCACCCGCGACACAGCCCAGCCCGAAAATTGGAACGCGCCGAATGTTCGGGGAAAGTCCCATCCGGTTAATCAATAAAGCATCAATCGAGGGGCTGGAAATTCCCGTCACGGAGGTGAAGAACAACGCTCCTAAATCTTTCGGTGCTAATCCAGAATGGTGCAGAGCAAGACAGAGGGCTTGCTCTCCAAGTTCCTGCGCCACCTTGATCCAGGCGTCATTAGCCTGGCCCCAGGTCGTCATCTTTGAATATTCTTCAGCAGGAAGCGCCAGGTGACGGCCCTCGACGGTTACGTTGCGGTGCAGCCGCTCCAGGAGCTGAGGCTTCTTGAGATTGTCTCCCCAGTATTGCTGCAGAGCCTCCAGAAGGAACTTTTGAGAATAGTAATGTTTGGGGAATGCACTCGCAGCGCTGGCAATATTCATGAGTTTCCTGATGAACGTGGGCTCGGCACGAGCAGGGCTGGGAGCGGCCGCTCTAAAAGGACTTGAGAATTTAGATGGCCGAGCACCGCTTGTGGTTGCACCCGCTAAGTCATATGCCGGCAAGCTATTATGCAGCGCCTCAGGGTCGCCGGTGTCATTTATTTGTTAAAAAAATGCGCCGAGCAGAGACCCTTATGTTCGGAAGGCTCGCAGCCCTCCCGATGACTCTGACCAGAAAGCCCGAGCGCAGAACGTCGGTGCAACTCTTTCGCCAGGCTCACATTCAGCGGTCACAGGGATCATTCGGTCATGGACGATGTGATTTACTCTTTGCGGTTTAATCCGTGACGACGATTGAAGTTACCGAACTTCCTGAAGAGTATGTGACCGGTGACGACAAGGTTCCATTGCTGGCGTCGAGGCGATAGACCGCAATCCCTGCAGAAGACTGACTTCCGACCAGAAGATATCTGCCGTTGGGGTCCACCGCGATTGAACTCGGCGAGGATATCCCGCCGAACGGAGAGGTAGAAAGCACTGTAAGGGCTCCGGAAGAGAGAGTGTAACCGGTGATGTTGTTGGAGCCAGTATTTGCCACGTACAAATATTTCCCCGACGGATCCACGACGAGCGCAAGCGGAACGGTCGACAGGTCGGCGAAGGATGAAAGCTGGGTCAGCGCACCCGAAGCACCTATGGAGAATGAAGAGATCGAATTATCCAGGCTGTTGGTCACATACAGGAAGCTGCCCCCGGAATCAGTGGCGAGCCCGACAGGGTTGGTGCCGACTGTATTTTGGGCAACTACAGAGAGCACTCCAGCCTTCACCGCGAACACCGAAACCAACCCCGGTGCACCCGCGCTGGCAACGAAAAGGAAATTGCCCGACGGTGTCAACTCCATGCCGGTAGCAGAAACCCCAATCGGAAACGGAGACCCAACGGCGGTCAAGGCGCCGCTGCTGGAAGAAATGGAGAACACTGAGATGCTGTTCGAAGGCGAGGTGGTGGCGACGTATAAGTACGCTCCCGCAGGATCAATGGCCAGGAAAACTGGGGTTCCGTTCGTAGTCGTTCGTGGAGTCACTTCGCTAAGAGCTCCACTGCTGGAGACGGTGAACAACGAAATATCGTTGTCTCCTGCATTCGCGACGTAGACAAATTTCTTTGCAGGCGCAAGCACTGCTGATCGCGCTCCATTGCCCGTGGCAAAAGGGCTCCCGGGGACTGGCGTTAGCACTCCAGAGTGCGGGTCTTCGCGGAAAGCCAGCACTTGGTTGACCGAAGTGGCGTACACGTAATGGCTGGAAGTACTGCCACAACTGCTCCAACCGGCAATGCTTACGCAGAGAAGAACCAGCAGCGCTGCTCTCTTAAACATCCCTGACTCCTGCATGAGATTTCGAACTAAAGAAGAATATCGGTTCGCCGAAGCTCGCTCGCTTCAATTTGCCGTCAAAATGCGGTACCCCAGATTCATATCATACCGGCTTGCTCGCGAACCCCGAGCATTGGTTGCGGTGGTGCGATGCGCGTCGCGTTCATTGAGGTTGTACGCATGTCCAGTGTAGCTGAACTGAATTCAACGAAAGTCAGAGTTCAGTCAAGGAGTGTAGAGTTGCATGAATTCAGCACGCGTGGAAATCAAGTTGCTCAATGGGCCGGGCTTGGTTTGGGAGAACCGGGAGACGAGATTCTCGGCATCGGGTTGTCTTCCCCGCCACGCAGAGCCAGTCGCAAACGGTCAAGATATACATACACGACCGGTGTGGTGAATAAAGTCAGAGCCTGGCTGACCATTAATCCGCCAACGATCGTGATTCCCAAGGGACGGTGCAACTCTGATCCGGTTCCTCTTCCCAGCGCGAGTGGCAACCCGCCGAGCAAGGCAGCCATAGTCGTCATCATGATGGGCCGGAAACGCAGGATGCAGGCTTCGTAAATAGCCTCCACCGGTGGCTTGCCCTGTGTGCGCTCAATGTCGAGCGCGACATCGATCATCATGATGGCATTTTTCTTCACCAAGCCGATCAGCAGAATGATGCCGATGGTTCCAATGACATTGAGTTCGTTCCCGGTCAGCAACAGAAAAAGAATGGCACCTACTCCGGCGGAGGGCAGCGTCGAAAGAATGGTGATGGGATGGATGTAACTCTCATAGAGCATCCCCAGCACAATATAAACCGCGGCCAGAGCGGTCAGAATCAGCACCGGCTCGCTGGAGAGTGAGTCTTGAAAGGCGGCAGCGGTTCCTTGAAAGCTGGCTTGAATCGTCGAGGGGAATCCGATCGCGCGTTGTGCGCTTTCAATCGCCTGCGTGGCTTCACCGAGCGAAACGCCCGGCGCGAGGTTGAATGAAATTGTTACCGAGGGGAATTGGCTCTGGTGATTTACCGCCAACGGCGTGTTCGACGGGGCGAAACGCGTAAACGATGCGAGTGGAACCGGCGTCCCGCTTGACGAGCGTACATAAATATTTTGCAATGCTTCCGTAGTTTGCTGGAACCGGGGTGCGACTTCCATGACGACATGGTATTGGTTCAGGGGGCGATACATCGTCGAAACTTGGCGCTGGCCGAAAGCATCGTAGAGCGCATTGTCGATCGTTTGGGGAGTTACCCCCAGCCGACTGGCAGTGTCGCGATCAATCACCAGCTTTGCCTGTAGTCCGTGATCCTGCTGGTCGGTATTGACATCGCGCAACTGGGGCAGCGTGCGAAATTTATTGAGCAACTGTGGCGACCATGTATTCAGGTCATTAAGGTCTTCGCCCTGAAGGGTATACTGATACTGCGCGTTACCAGCCCGTCCGCCTATGGTCAAGTCCTGTGCCGACTGCATGTACAAGGTTGCTCCAGGTACAACTGCCAGTCTGCCGCGAAGGCGATTGATCACTTGATCCGCTGAAACACCTGGGCACGATTTCCAGAACGGGTGGGAGGGGCAGGTGCCTCGCTCGCCGAGCGCCTTAAGCATGACGAACATGCGCCCCTGGTTCGTGGCAGTGTTGCCGCCCGCGAAGCCCACGATCGTGCTGACGGCGGGGTCTTGCATCACGATCTTTACAAAGCGTTCCATCTTGTCGCGCATGGCCTGAAAAGAGATGTCCTGCGCAGCCTGCACCGACCCCATGATCCGCCCAGTGTCTTGCTGCGGGAAAAAGCCTTTCGGCACGATGATATACAGGTAAACACTCAAACACGCGACCAGGATGGTCACCACCAGGGTGAAAGGTTGATGTCCGAGCACCCACTTCAGACTGTGGCGATATCCGGCGAGCACTGAATCAAATCCCCATTCGCTGAAGCGGTACAGGCGGTTGTGCCGCTTTTCATTGGCGGGGCGCAGAAACTTGGCACACATTGTGGGGGTGGTCGTAAGTGAAACCACGAGGGAAACTAGGATAGCTATGCTTAGCGTGACGGCAAACTCGCGGAAGAGTCGGCCAACAATGCCGCCCATCATGAGCAGGGGAATGAAAACGGCCACGAGGGATGTACTCATGGAAAGCACGGTAAAACCAATTTCCTGGGCACCCTTAAACGCTGCCTGTACGGGATCCATTCCGTGCTCGAGATATCGGGTGATGTTTTCGAGTACGACGATGGCATCATCGACAACGAAGCCGGTCGAAATCGCCAGTGCCATCAGCGATAGATTATCTAGGCTATAACCGAGCAGATACATCACGCCAAACGTTCCAACCAGCGAAAGCGGCACCGCGATGCTGGGGATAATAGTGGCGCGCACGGTTCGTAGAAATGCGAACACTACCAGGATTACGAGCACGATCGACAACATCAGAGTGAACTCGATGTCCTTTACCGAAGCGCGGACCGTAACCGTGCGATCCATGGCGATGGAGAGCTCGATTGCCGGCGAGATGGAAGACTGCAGGTAAGGCATCATCGCCCGGACGCGATCTACCGTCGCGATGATGTTCGCGCCGGGCTGACGGAACATAATGATAAGAACGCTCGGTTTGCCATTGGCCAGTCCGATGTTGCGAATGTCGGAAACCGAGTCCGAGACCTCAGCCACATCCCCGAGCCGCACGGCGGCGCCATGGTTGTAGGCGACAATCAGCGGACGATATTGGTCTGCGAGAAAAAGCTGGTCGTTGTCGGTGAAAGCCCACGACTGGCTGGCATTGCCTACTTGTCCTTTGGGGCGGTTGGCGTTCGCCAGGTTCAGCGCATTGCGCACGGTGTCCAGGCCGACTCCCAATTTGTTTAGCAACGTGGGATTGACTTCAGCTCGCACCGCCGGCTGGGCCGCCCCTCCCACGAAGACTGTGCCTACCCCTTCGACCTGCGCAAGTTTCTGCGCCAGAATGGAGTCGGCCGCGTCGTACATGCGTGGCACCGGGATTGTGTCGGAGGTTAAAGCCAGGATCAGAATCGGTGCGTCCGCCGGATTCGCTTTGCGGTATGTCGGATTGCTGGGCAGGTTGGCCGGAAGTTGGCTGCGCGCGGCATTGATTGCGGCTTGGACGTCACGTCCAGCCGCATTGATATCGCGGTTCAAATCAAATTGCAGTACGACACTGGTCGAGCCGAGTTGGCTCGTGGAGGTCATTTGATTGATGCCTGCAATGCGTCCGAACTGACGTTCCAGCGGCGTAGCTACCGCCGAGGCCATGGTTTGCGGATCGGCTCCCGGCAAGCTGGCTCCCACTTGAATGACCGGGAAATCCACCTTAGGCAACGACGCGACTGGCAGGAAGTTAAAGGCGAGAATCCCCGAAAGCAGCAACGCCGCGGCCAGAAGCGACGTCCCAATCGGACGCCGGATGAATGGAGCAGAAATACTCATTGTCTAATCCGCCGGCATCGGCTCCTCGGGCGGAATGGGATTGCCGATCCGGTATCTCTCAAATTTCTGAGCCAATCGATCAAACCACAGATAAACCACCGGGGTTGTGTATAGGGTGAGCAATTGGCTGAGCAGGAGTCCGCCCACGATGGTGATGCCGAGGGGCCGTCGAAGCTCTGCCCCCGTTCCAGATCCCAGCGCTAAGGGTATGCCACCCAGCAACGCGGCCATCGTCGTCATCATGATGGGCCGGAAGCGCAGCAGGCATGCCTGATAGATCGCTTCCTCGGGCGGTTTGTGCTCCTCACGCTCGGCTTCGAGAGCGAAGTCGATCATCATGATGGCGTTCTTTTTCACGATGCCGATCAGCAGGATGATTCCTATCAGCGCTACGACAGTGAGGTCGTTGCGAGTAATCTGCAGCGCGAGGATCGCGCCCACGCCTGCCGAAGGCAGTGTCGAGAGAATCGTGATGGGGTGGATATAGCTCTCATACAGCACGCCTAGAACGATGTAAACGGTAATCACCGCAGCCAGAATTAAGAACGGCTCGGAGGAAAGCGAATTTTGAAATGCTGCCGCCGTCCCCTGAAAAGCAGCGTGAATACTGGCCGGCAGTTGGATTTCCTTTTCTGCGTTTTGGATGACGGCTGTTCCGGTCGACGAGGCGGCCTTGCCGGCGGCGCCGATCGAGTTGGTCGCGAGATTTCGTACCGCATTTGCTGCGACCGAACTGATCGAGGTCTTCTGCGAGGGCGAAACGACCGTTCCGGCTACCGCGTTGGTCGTTTGTGAACCGCTCGCGGATCCGCCCGAGGTGCTGACATAGACCTCCTTCAATGTCTGCGGATTCTGCCAGTAACGGGGCGCAACCTCCATGATCACATGATACTGGTTGCGCGCGACATAGATCGTCGAGACCTGCCGCTGCCCGAAGGCGTCATAGAGCGTGTTGTCGATGGCCTGCGGAAGAATTCCGAGCCGCGAAGCGGTGTCGCGATCGATGGTGACGCTCGCCCTGAGCCCGTTGTTGAGTTGGTCGGTGGCCACATCGCGTAACTCCGGGAGCGTGCGCAATTTGTCGACTAGCTTCGGAGTCCATTGCGCAAGTTCCTGAGCATCTGCGTCTTCAATCGAGTACTGGAACTGGGTGCGGCTGACACGATCCTCGACGGTCAGATCCTGCACCGGCTGCATGTAGAGCGTGATGCCCTCGACTTTCTCGATCTCGGGCTGGAGGCGGCGAATGATACCGGAAGCATCAGTGTCGCGTGCATTTCGTGGCTTCAGGTTGATCTGGATGCGTCCACTGTTGGGCGTAGTATTGGTACCGTCGACTCCAATGAAAGACGAGAGGCTGTCAACATCCTTGTCCTGGAGAATCACCTTCGCCAGTTCCTGCTGACGCTGGGACATCGCCTCGAACGAAACACTATCAGGTGCTTCTGAAACCCCCAGGATCACGCCCGTATCCTGCACAGGGAAAAATCCCTTGGGTACAACTATATACAGGAGGAGAGTCAAAACCAGCGTCGCCAATGTCACTAACAATGTCGCGGTTTGGTGTTTGAGTACCCACTTGACCGTGCGGCCGTAGAACGCGATTACGCGGTTGTAGTAATTTTCAGTGACTTCGTAGAAGCGGCCCTCTTCGCCCTCCTTACGATGCTTAAGCAATTTCGCCGCCATCATTGGCGTCAAGCTTAATGAAACCCCTGCCGAAACCAGGATCGTCACCGCCAGCGTAACCGCGAATTCGCGGAACAATCGGCCCACGATGTCGCCCATGAACAGCAAGGGAATCAGAACGGCGATGAGAGAAACGGTCAGCGAGACGATCGTGAATCCGATCTGTCCTGACCCTTTAAGTGCCGCATCGAGCGGTGAATCTCCGGCCTCAAGGTAGCGGTCAATGTTCTCGATCATGACGATTGCGTCATCCACTACGAATCCAGTGGAGATGGTCAGCGCCATAAGGGTCAGGTTATTGAGACTGTATCCCAGCAAATACATCACTCCGAACGTTCCAATCAGCGAAAGAGGCACAGCCACGCTGGGGATGACGGTGGCCGAAAAGTTCCGCAGAAAGAGAAAGATGACCATCACCACCAGCACGATGGTCAGCATCAGCTCAAATTCCACGTCTTTCACAGAGGCGCGGATGGTCGTCGTTCGGTCTGTGAGGATCTGCACTTTCACTGCCGAGGGCAGAGATGCCTGCAACTGCGGCAGCAGCTTCTTGATCCGATCTACTACACTGATTATGTTTGCGCCGGGCTGACGTTGTATGTTGACAATGACCGCCGGTGTCGTATTCATCCATGCGGCGAGCCAGGCATTTTCCGTTCCGTCGATTACGTTGGCGATGTCGCCTACGCGTACCGGACCGCCATTGCGATAAGCGACGACAATCGGTTTGTATTGCTCGCTCGAGTTAAGCTGGTCGTTGGCCCCGATGGTGTAAGACTGCCGTGCGCCATCAAGCACACCCTTGGCCTGGTCGACATTGGCCTGCACCAGCGCGGTGCGCAAGTCTTCGAGACTCAGTCCGTACGAAGCCAACGCCGTCGGGTTCACCTGAATTCGAACTGCCGGCTTCTGTCCGCCGCTGATAGAGACCAGTCCCACGCCCGGCAACTGCGAGATTTTCTGCGCCAGAGCAGTATCCGCAAGGTCTTCCACCTTGGACAGCGGTAAAGTGTCGGAAGTCATGGCCAGCGTGAGAATCGGAGCATCCGCCGGATTTACCTTGCTATAGATGGGAGGATTTGGCAGATCGGCGGGCAGATACGTCGAACCCGCATTGATCGCGGCCTGCACTTGCTGTTCTTCGATGTCAATATTCTGGTCAAGATTGAATTGCAGCGTAATGACCGAACTGCCGAACGAACTCGTGGAAGTCATCTGGCTCAGGCCGGGAACTTGCCCGAACTGCCGCTCCAGCGGCGAAGTTACCGATGAAGCCATGACTTCCGGATCCGCCCCTGGATAAAACGTCACCACTTGGATCGTGGGATAGTCGACTTCAGGCAATGCGGATACGGGCAACTGCAGGAACGCCACCCAGCCGACGAGCAGAACGGCCACCATTAACAGCGTGGTTGCAACAGGCCGGAGAATGAATATCCGGGATGGAGTCATGAAGCAGCAGTTCCTGATGCCGTTGTGCCGCGAGCACTCGGAATCGCGTGATTATTGCCGGGACTGGGGTTTCGGGGTTCGATCTTGCTTCCGCTCTGCAGCTTGTCTTGGCCGTCGGTAACCACGGTATCCCCCGGGTTGAGTCCGTTGCTGATGATCGTCGTGTCGCCCTGGGTAAGCGACACGGTCACCGGGCGCGCTTCGACCGTCTTGTCGGGCTTCACGGCGTAAACGAAGGTTCCCTGCGGACCACGAAGAATCGCGGCCGTTGGTAAAACGGTGCTGTTCTTTCGCGTCTCCAGCAGCAATTGTATGTTTACAAATTGATTGGACCAGAGCTGACTGTCTTTATTGTCAAACACCGCTTTGAGTTTGGCCGTGCCCGTCGTCTGATCAATTTCGTTGTCGATGGTGAGAAGTTTTCCGGTCGCCAACTTGGTTTGATCGTCACGGTTATACACGTCCACCTGCAACGTCGAATTCTTCATATGCTGCGACACCGACGGCAGCAAATCTTCCGGCAAGGTGAAGATGACTGCGATCGGTTGGAGCTGCGTCAGAACGAGCATTGGATTGGCATCGGAAGCATGCACGATGTTCCCCACATCCACCTGGCGCAAGCCAATGCGCCCGCCGAATGGCGCCGTAATGTGGCAATAGATAATCTGCAGCTTGGCGTTGTCGATGATCCCTTGATCATTGCGGACCGTGCCTTCCAATTGGTCGGCGAGTGCGTGCTGCGTGTCTACCTGCTGTTGTGAAATGCTGCCAGATGGAATCAGAGCCGTATATCGATCAAGATTCAGTTTGGCGTCGCGTAGTTGTGCCTGATCACGAAATTGCTGCGCTTGCGCCTGTTCCAACTGGGCCTCATACTGCCGAGGATCAATGAGTATCAATAGTTCGCCCTGCTTGACGTTCTGTCCCTCCCTGAAATTCACCTTCATAATTTGGCCATCCACGCGGCTCTTGATGTTTGCCGTATTGAAAGCCGTCACTGAACCCAGACCAGTCACATAGACAGGGACGTCCTGAACCTTAACCTGAGCGATCGCGACCGACACTGCTCGAGGCGCAGCCGCTTGCGCCTGTTGCTGCTTCGAATTGGCCGTGCCGCAACCAGAAAGGCTGAAGCAGAGCGCCCCGAGCACCAACACGAAGATGGCAAGCACCCCCGAGTCCGGTGAGAGCGTCTGTTGTCCAGAACTACCCGAAGAGATGATCTTCACAGTTTTTGATGCAGACAGTTTTGACCCAGCTATCGTTTTCCGCATAGTTTGGGCACGCACTAACAGTTAGACGTAAGCCTTTACTGGCCGGTTGCGGCAACTTTACCGGGAGACGGGAAACTTAGGACAACGGACTGCAATATTAGGCTCTTATGAAACTAGCATCAATTGCGCTGCCAACTAGTCCAGCTATGGCCAAAGGTTTTACAAATCTTTACGCGCACGAGAGGTTTGCTTACTTGGCCCGATCTTGCAGGGCCACCGATGGCGGATGCTTCGCCTCGTATGCTGTGATCTCCGCTTCGTGTTGTAGCGTCAGCCCAATGTCATCTAATCCGTTCATCAGACAATGGCGCACAAACTCATCGACTTGAAAGCCGGCGGCAAAGCTCTGATCGTCGCGCACCTGGCATGTTTCCAGATCGACGGTGAGTTGGTAATTATCGCTTTCTCGGGCTCTGCGCATGAGCTCAAAGACGTTGGCTTCGCTCAGGCACACCGTGAGGAAGCCATTCTTGGTGGCGTTATTGGCGAAAATATCGGCGAATGAAGATGCAATCACTGCGCGGAAACCAAAGTCGCCGAGCGCCCACACCGCATGTTCGCGCGAAGAGCCGCACCCGAAGTTCTTTCCAGCGACCAGAATGCTGGCGCCCTTGTATCGCGGCTGGTCGAGGACGAAAGTTTCCTCTCTCTGGCCTGCAGCCGCATGGCGCCAATCGTAAAAGAGAAACTCGCCAAACCCCGTACGCTCGATCCGCTTCAGAAATTGCTTCGGGATGATCTGGTCCGTGTCCACATTGACGCGGTCGAGCGGCGCCACTCTGCCCCGGTGCACGCCGAACGGCTTCATCGAAGATTCTCCATCGTCATTTTCAGGGTCAACGGAATTTCCAGTTGCGTATGTCGGTAAAGTGTCCCGTGACCGCCGCCGCGGCGGCCATCATTGGACTCACCAGGTGGGTGCGTCCGCCGCGCCCCTGCCGCCCCTCAAAATTGCGGTTGCTCGTGGAAGCGCAACGCTCGCCCGGTTGCAAGATATCAGGATTCATTCCCAGGCACATCGAACAGCCAGACTCGCGCCACTCGAACCCGGCATCGAGAAAAATCTTGTGCAAACCTTCCTGCTCGGCGGCTCGCTTAACCGATTGCGACCCCGGCACTACCATGGCACGCACCTTCGGATTCACACGGTGTCCTTTGGCTACTTTTGCCGCTGCCCGCAGATCTTCAATTCGTGAGTTTGTGCACGACCCAATAAACACACGGTCGATGCCGATTTCCTCGATGCGTTTGCCGGGTTCCAATGCCATGTACTCCAAGGCGAGTTCAGTGGCACGGCGCACGCCGTCCCGCATACTTCCAGGCTCAGGAACGCGGCCCGTAATCGGCGCCACCATCCCCGGATCTGTCCCCCAGGTTACGAACGGTGGAAGTTGCGCAGCATCAATTCCCACCACTTTGTCGAAAGACGCACCGTCATCCGTCGGCAATGTGCGCCACAACGCCACCGCTGTTTCCCACTCACCATCACGCGGCGCGAAACGCCGTCGTTTCACATAGGCCAAAGTCGTCTCATCCGGCGCCACCATCCCCGCGCGGGCACCCGCCTCGATGCTCATGTTGCACAGAGTCATCCGGCCTTCCATCGAAAGTCCGCGCACCGCTTCGCCGGCGTACTCGATCACATGCCCACTCGCGCCGTCCGTCCCAATCTGTCCAATGATCCCGAGCGCCAGGTCCTTTGCAGCGACTCCCTCCTGAAGCCGGCCGCGAACCTCAATTTTCATCGTCCTCGGTTTTTGTTGCGCCAGGCATTGCGTAGCCAAAACATGCTCAACTTCTGAAGTGCCGATGCCGAATGCCAAAGCCCCAAATGCGCCGTGGGTACTAGTATGGCTGTCACCACAAACAATAGTCATGCCCGGTTGTGTCAGGCCCAACTCCGGCCCGATCACGTGCACAATCCCCTGCTCCGGCGAATCCACATCAAAAAGCCGGATACCAAATTCCCTGCAATTCTTCTGCAAGGCTTCAATCTGTCGCGCGGCAATGGCGTCGGTGATCGGGGTACCGCGCGGCTCGGTGGGAATGTTGTGGTCCACCGTGGCTACGGTTCTCAACGGCTGCCGGACTCTCCGCCCGGCGGTTCGCAAGCCATCGAAAGCTTGCGGCGAGGTAACCTCATGGACGAGGTGCAGGTCAACGTAAAGAATGGAAGACCGACCGCTCGGTTCGGCTACCAAGTGGGCGTTCCAGATCTTTTCGAACAGTGTGCGCTTCTCGGGCATTGGTTTGGTGCGCGACGCCGTCCCGGCCTCTACGCCAGAGGACAAGCAAAGAATTCAGCTAAACCTAAGTTTTGCACAGGGCGCAGGTTGGAGCAAGTCACGGGGCGCGACGAACAAGCGCTGCCGTTCGTCGCAGGCACCTTTGGGGAGTTTATCGCGAGCCTGTTCTATGGGAACAGCTCTCCTTCGCCTTTCCCAGTCGGCAACCAGATGAGTAACACGGGCGGTTTGTGCGTTCAGGCACGTGAGAGAACAGAAGCGCCGCCATCCAGGCAGATCTCTGCATTGAGTCTCCAGTCGGTCGAGGAGGGTCCCAGAAGACGATGGGGGAGGGCATCGCGGAAACTGGATCTGATCGTCGGACGGAAGTCTCTGATAGTTGTGGAGGGTTATCCACACCCGCACCTTCGGCATTCTTGTGAAGTTCTTTGGTCTGAACAGTGAGGGGATGTCGAAGCCCCGAAGAGTCGGAAAATTCAGGTTTTTTGAATCGGAACCTCTGCCCTCTCGTCTATCTCTGTGAAGCGGCACTCCACTGAGGTATCATGGCGATGAACCCTCGTAACTATGATTAACGGCAAACACATCGCGGTGGTGATGCCGGCCTACAACGCGGAGAAGACGCTCCCGGCAACGGTGGCAGAGCTGCCTGAACTGGTGGACATCCGCATACTGGTCGATGACCACAGTTCTGACCGCACCGTTGACCTTGCGCACCAGTTGGGCTTGCGCATTTTCCAGCACGACCGCAACTACGGCTACGGCCGCAACCAGCAGACCTGCTACCGCGAAGCCCTGGCCGCGGGCGCCGATGTCGTCATCATGCTGCATCCGGATTATCAGTACACGCCTTTGCTCATAACCGCTCTCGCCAGCATGGTTGCGTACGGCGTATATGACGTGGTGCTGGGCTCGCGCATTATCGGTGGTACCGCGTTGCGCGGCGGTATGCCGCTTTATAAATACATTGCCAACCGCGCGCTCACCGCGGTTGAGAATCTTTTCTTGAGAGTGAAACTCTCTGAATACCACACCGGCTACCGCGCCTTCAGCCGCAAGGTGCTCACCGAACTGCCATTGCTGGAAAACTCCGACGACTTCGTCTTCGACAATCAGATGCTGGCCCAGTGCGTGCACTTCGGCTTTGGTATCGGTGAAGTGTCGTGTCCCACGAAGTATTTCGAAGAGGCCTCGTCCATTAACTTCGGCCGCAGTGTGAAGTATGGCTTTGGCGTGTTGGCCACAACCTTGCAGTTCACTCTGCAGAGGGCTCACATCCTCAACTTTCGCCGCTTCAGCGACAAGGGCCGCAAACTCGATCCTGGCGCGTACTATGCGCGCAGCAAGGAAGCAGTGCGCTCGGCTTAACGAAACGAATCCAGCAGCATCATGAATCACTCCGCGCCCTCGGCCGCCGCCAGCGATCTCTGGGTTTCAAAATGTTGTTTTAAATTTAAATCGGGGGGGCGAGCGATCCGAGCACAACGAAGGTCTCGGGCTATTTCTTTCCGGAAAGAAATCCCAAAACCTTGCTGGCCAAGGCGTCGGAAAATCCGAACCGCGCTTTCGCTCGGGAATAAAGGTCGACGGCCTTCTTATCGAGCCATATCAAAAAGGCTTTCCCGATGCCGTCTTGAGGCCGGGCAAAATAGTCCGTCGAATGTACCGCGAATTTCTTGTCTTGCTCCACCGTGTAGTAGTACAGCGCCAGGCTCTTGCGCGAAATGCCCTGCGGGCACTTTTGAGGATCCGGAAAACCATGAAGAGAACGTTCGTCCGTGGTGAAGATTAAAGCATGATTCAGAAGCGGCGGATATTTCGCGCCGCAACGGGCCATCCTGGGTTCCCACAATTCCAGCGATCCTCCCCACTGTTCAAGCCAACCCGGATTCAAATAGAGAATCAAATTCACCCGCCGGTGCCAGTTGGTGTGGAAGTGATGCATGGAAAAGTCCGTATGCACGTTCAGGTAGCCGCCTCGTCCAGACTGATGCAATCCTCCTCCCTCCAACATGGGATCCGCGATCAGGTTAGGGATGCCGGTCAATTCCGACAACCAGGCCACGAACTCTGGTGAGTTCAGTTCGTCCGTCACCGCGCCTAACGTGGGAGGAAAACGTTCGCGATGGGCCATGCCCAGCTTGTTTTCATTCGCGTGCTTGTACTGCGTCCACTCCTCGCTTGCAGGCTGGGGAAACTCGACCGCCATGGCCGAGGCGGTCTCGGGCTTTAGAAAATCGACGAGTCGGATATGCGGGCAGGGATAATTGTCGCGGTACTGCCGGGCCAAGGCGGGCAAAGCTCGACCCCACTTGTCGTAGGGGAACAGCGGGGCAGACGATTGAAGCGCCGGGGCAGCGGATGAGACCATGAATTTCCTGGAGGCTTAATTGTATCGTATCGGTTTGCCAGAAACCTTCCACGAACCTCGGGCTGCATCTGGTCATGCAACTTCCCTTCGGTTCCAAACTACGGAACCCGGCACACTCGCACTGCCCCATTCTGATAGGGGCAATCAAGATTTGCATCTCCCGACCGCTGCAAAACCACCCATCCCACGCCGAATTGTGTCTTCAGCCGGGAGAAGTCCTGTTCCTGAAAGTTCTTCCAATCCTTCAAAGCTTGCACCTGGGTCCACCATTGATCTGCCAACGGAGGAAACATGCTCACCGCGCCGCTATCCTTGACTGCGTCGGCCAGCCGGCTTCTCTCGGCCAGGCTCCGGAAGCCGATCGTGTCCTCTCCGGACAACTCCATATAAAGTGGATCCAGAGCGAACAGCGCATCCACCGGGGTGTTACCCCGAACCCAGAGAAAAGCTTGTGCCCACTCATTCTTCGGCGACGTCCCCGGCCATTCAAGGTGTGCACTGGATGGGAAAAGTGAGCGCTGTACCAGGAACATTCCAAGGCTCAAAGGGACAAACAACGCCAGCCAGCGCCATGTCCGATTTTTCAGGAGATATTCGCCAACAGATCCGCCCACAAATAGAAACATCAGAATGTAAAGCAAGTGCAGGCTGCGCAGCGGCTGCAAACGCGCCAGACTCTCAAAGCGCGCAGGAAAATCGACCACCAGTGCCGCCAGGAAATAAATAAGGTCATAAATCATGAGCGCGCGGCACATGCGATCCAATTCGTGCCATTGTCGCAGCCGTGCAATCCGGCTGAACCACCAGAAAAGAACCAGGGGCGCGAGAATGCCCAGCCACTCATACCACTGCCAGCGCTGGATATAGTGGAAGCCGTGATGCAGAGCGGCCTCGTGATATGCCTGCGAAGTCTGGGGAGCAAGCGAAATCCCGAATGGCAACAGACCTACCACAGCCGTCGCTGCACGAACCTTGTGGGATTCAACCGCCGCCGGCTTCTCGAACTTCTCCATCACCAGCAACAAAGCACAGTAAGAGAATGCAAATGCCGCCATCAAAGGATGAACGACACCGGCAAATATCAGCCACGCCAGAGCCCGAAGGAACTTTTTCTCCAGCACTCGGGCGAGGGCAAAAACCCCCGCGAACGCTGCCAGATTCCGCGGATTCACATACTGATCCATGATATAGAGCGCGGTCCCTGCCACCGGAATCGTTAGCAGCGCAGCCACCAATGCCACACCGCACCAGCGTGCCCGAAAACTCGGGAAACATTTTCCGCTCAGCTCCCAGCAGGCGAGCAGCAGCAGAAAGACGGAAGCGAGATGCCAGAGAAACAGCCCGGCTTCGAATGGCGAGTGCGTGACACGCACGGAACATGCGACCAGGTTGGGGAACAACGTGAGGCTCGCGTGCGCGGCAAAAAACTCCCGTCCCACCGGAAACAGTTCCGGGTGCAGAATCTTCTCCACCCCGGGAAGATAGATTTCCGCATCTTCCGCGAAAGGATGGTATCCATGAACCAGCAGCGCCCCGCCGGTCAGCAGTAACAGCCCAATCCCCGTTTTGTATCTTTCAAACCCGATATCGCTCACTCGTTGGGTCTTGCCGGCGGTCTCGATTTCGTGGAGTAAGTTGCTGAGCTAATGACGGGTGGGTCTGAAGTTGGCTCAGCGCCGGTCTTGCGCGAACCCTGCATCCAGGATGTTACAGCGCACGCCGCCAGCACCACAAAAATCGGATCAATGGGCCGTCGATAATAGTCTTGCGGGTGCGTGACGTAATACACCATAGGGAAAAAGAAGAGGGCGATGGCGTAAGGCATACCGATGCTCGCGCCGCGCTGAAAGGCCCGCCTCAACCCTTCCAGCGCCAGCACCGTCAGCGCGGTGCATAGAAAGATGTTCGGCGGATCGAGCGGTTCGGCTTCCAGATAGCGGCGACTGAAGCTCCAGAAGTTCGTCCACATGTAAAGAGCTCGCCGCAGGGTGAGCTCTGCAAAGTCTCCAGGATGAGCCTTGATCAGCGCAACCGCCTGCGCTTGTTTGTGCCTCATATAAGCCAGTTCGCCAATCTGCACATACTCGTTCCTCTCCCGGTCCGCACTGGAAGGATGAAACCCGGCAGGAGCAAAGTGCCATGTGCTTCCGTTGTTGCCCACGTAGAGTTCGAGTCCAAAATTGTCACGCAAAGGGACGAAGGTGTGAAAGACGCGATGGTTGCGGATCATCCACGGTGCTACCGTGGCTCCGCACGCGAGGGCCGCCGCCAGAGCGGGGACGAACCAGCGCTGTTTTTTCTGAAGCCGCCGGTAGCACATCCACAGCACCAGCAGCGGCATCACCGACAACACGACTGGGTCCATAAGACCGCCGATTCCCGTCAAAACTCCGCAGCCGATCCAGAGTGCGACCCGGGTTGAATCCTCAAGATGTAACGCGGCAAGGAAGAGCAAAGCCAGCATCAACGTGGCCAGCGTAGTGACCCATATGAAATCCGCGGAGAAGTAAATTGCGTAGGGAAAGAAAGTCCACGCCCATCCCGCCCAGACCGCGGTCCGCCCCCGGAAGCTTCTTTGTGCAATCAGAAATACAGGAATGCAAGTTAGTGCCGAGAACAGGCTGTCGAGCGACAGCATCACTAATGCAGAAGCCCTTGTGTAGATCCCGAACAGCCGGAAGACCCCTGCCAGCAGCGAGGGGTAAATCGGTGGCATAATCCCCGTCGGTCCGGTTGAGCCCCGGAAGGGACTGCTGAATCCTCGGCTCTCGACAATCGATTGTGCGATGCGCCCGGTTTCTCCCGCGAACCGCCAATGATCGCGGTCGGGACTCAGTCTCTCGGGATAAAGAAAGGCCACAACTGCTAACCGCAAAGCCAGCGCCACAACCACCATCCAGAACAAAGACCTGCGGAGGTTGGTCGCCACACCGGCCGGAATCGCGTCACCTTCGCTCACGGTCTTGAGAGAGACCATCCGCTCCAATCGTAAGGATCGACCCTGAGCTTTCAGTCGCTAACGATCGTGCCGCCGAAGCCGACCCTGATTTTTGAAACCAGTCCTAGAAATTGCGCCTCTTTACTGTGCCACAACAGGCCGCTCCAGGTCTGCTTTTCCTGTTATTCGATGGTCACCGCTCCTCGCGACTTGCGCCTCTTTCTCGCTGTGCGTAGCATCTAACTGGAATGGCTGCTGCCCTCATGCCCGACCGACTTCGGCCTCGAATGGCTTTCGGCGAGATTCTCAGTTTTTCCTTCGACACTTTCTGCAGTAACAAGGTGCGCTTCACGCTCACCGCACTGGGCATGATGATCGGCACCGCCTCTCTGATTCTGGTTGTCACCATCGGCATGACCGGCCGGCAATACGTACTCAACCAGATTCAGGCGATCGGCGCCAACCTGATTTACGCACAATATCAGGGGGGGGCGCAGCGCATCAGCAGTACTACGCCGGACCCTCTGACCATCGAAGATTTGCGGGCGGTGCAGGAGGAAGTGCCCGGCGTGGCCGCTGCCTCTCCGGTCGTCAACCTCAACGAACGCATATCTGTCGGCAGTGGCCGGGAACGTGACATCGCCATCCTCGGTGTCTATCCCGAATACCTGCGCGTCCGCAACCTGGTGGTTCTCGCAGGACGCTTCTTCGACCTCGAGGACTCCCAGGCGCACAACAAAGTCGGGGTCATCACCGAGAAGATGGCGCTGGAGATTTACGGTTCCCAGCAGGCGGCGGTGGGCAAGGTAATTAAATTGAACGGCCTGCCCTTTACCATCATTGGGACATTCAAAGAGCGCGTCAATACCTTCGGAGAATCGGAGGTGGTCGGCAACACCATGCTGATTCCGTTCAGCGTGAGCCGCTATTTCACCGAAACTCCCAGCGTGAAGCTGATGTATTTTTCGATGCAAGATCCTGCCATGGTGCCCTTAGCTACCAGCCAGATCAAGCGCGTCTTGCAGTCGCGTCACCGGTCCGAGTCCGTATATACCGTGGAGAACCTTACCGAGCTGCTTGCTGTGGCCGACAAAACCGCGACTGCATTGACTTGGGTGCTTCTGCTGGTCGCCATGGTCGTACTGCTGGTAAGTGGAATCGGCATCATGAACATCATGCTGGCTACCGTGACGTCGCGCATACGCGAGATCGGTATCCGCAAAGCCATTGGCGCCACCAACCGTGAAATCCGCTTTCAATTTCTTGCGGAGGCGATTCTCATCTCCCTCATCGGAGGCGTCGTTGGCATCGTCATCGGCCTTTCCCTTCCGTTTTCAGTTCGCTTTCTAACCGAGTACCGTATCCCGGTCTCCGGCTTCTCCGCCATCATTGCCATCGTCGTATCGTCGTTGGTTGGAATTATCTTCGGGACCGTTCCCGCCACCCGCGCCGCCCAACTCGATCCCGTAGAAAGCCTCCGCTACGAGTAGGGCTTCGCAAGCCAGGCAGCAACCTCACAGCAGCAACCGGAGCGAAGGATTCTGCCTGTGGATTTCTGCCTAAAATACTCCCGCTGACAATCTGCTTCGACCTGGCAGACGGGAAATTGAGGGAAGCTGGTTGTCTCCACGCAAACCGAGAAATTAACATTGGCGTGTGTGAGCGGTAGAACCAGGCGGGATAATAACAACCGGCCAGCGTCGAAGCCGGAAACAGCCAGGAATGGCAGCAGGCCAAAAAACCACAAAGCCGGGCTGGTTTGCCCGGCTTTCTTTCACGTGGAACTGGTACGGGCGACTTGGTTCGTCGCCCAGCCCAGGATCTTGTTTACTCCGCTCTCGGCTCACCAAGCTGATTTTCCGAGCCCAGCGGTTCGAAGCCTTCTGTGTTTTTTTCTAACTCTAAACCGCTGCGCTGCGGGGGCATCAGCCCGCACGGCATGAAATCCTTACATCACGAGCGCCAGATTCTCCAGTTCGTGCTGCAGGACCGGCAGAGCGCATCCGGCCATTTCAACCCGGCCGGCCGCATCCAAAGCCGCAGCCTGCGAAACTCCGTACCCCCGCCCCATCAGAAACACCTGCAGGAGCTCGGCCGCCTCCCGAGAATCCATCATGCCGCTCTGGAGCAGGTCGCTCCGTAGCGCCGTTAGTTCTGTCACCGTAAATCTGTCTTTGTCATTCATCATGGCCGTCATCACCTCCGACTCCGACCTATACTCCATGGCCCATTAGACTCATCGGCGGCTATGGAAGTTGCATGCAATCCGATTGCCGCAGTTGGTCCCAGTGTTCCCATACGGGAAACTAGTGGGTTTAGGGCCGTAAACCCCTGTGAATAATGTAAG
>WNGK01000594.1_pt1 | contig 37368 bp, 33 predicted proteins | sample 5400601 | NCBI WGS metagenome assembly WNGK01 (sample SAMN13153376, study PRJNA577476) | soil metagenome | isolation source: 60 cm soil or saprolite under Garry oak tree replicate 1 | place: USA:California | collected 2016-06-15 | reverse complement strand
TAGCCTATTCCAAGGGAAAATCGCCCATTATCAGCCCTGTTCTTCGATCTGAAACATGGCTCGACTCTCGCCCTTAATTCGTTCGGGAATGGTTCTAGATTTCCCGTCTTTTTGCCTTTTCATCTAAGCCCGGACCCTACCCTAAATCGCGGGACTCGCCCATTATTGATGCAAGGCAGGAAATTTTCTCTAGAAAAAGGGGAGGGGGGGTATCGTGGAGGGCATCTCACGACGCGAGAGCGATTTCTCCGCTCCTTCCACGCTTAGTGTTTCCTCACATAAGAAACGTAGAAACGAGTATTCTAAGGAGTCCCGAAAAAGTGGGGGGCTTTGGATTTTCAGGGCCCTTTCCCCCGGTTTTCTTTTTCTTTTGCTAGCTCGTACTGTTAGTTGTTCGTGGCGTGCTTGGTGGCCGGTGTGCCATCGAGTGCGTGAACCAGGTTGACGACAACTCGCAGCGTTGGAAGCAAAGCGATCAAGAGGAATATCAATGGATAAGCCCAAGGCGCGCTAGTAAAGTATTGAGTGGCGATGCCGCTGCTCACGCTGTAGAGAATGACGATGGCGATGATCTGGAAGATGTACGCTAGCAACGAGACATAGGTCTGGTAGTTCTTGTACGCGTCCGAGACCGCCTTCGCGAGCTGTGTTCCGAACTTGAAGACGATCAAAGCCACAACAAGCCCGATCATGAACACCGCAATGTTCGCGATCGAAATGCTGCTGCCTGAGATATTCTGGCCGATCCCTGGAAAGCCTAGCACAACCGCCTCGATAATCACCAGTACAATTACGCCTGCGATCAACCGTATGAACGCCGGCATGACTGGGGTAAACGCTCCCCACGTGCTGTTCGAGCCGCTTGATGTATTGGTCATATTTTCTTCACTGTTAGAGCAACCTACCAAGTACCATCCAATATTGCCTTGTTGAAACCCACACCACCAGATTCGAGTAACAGCCTTCTTCACCCCCCAGGCTCACATCGCAACCGAAACCGATCCATTCCGGTCAATCACGTATTTTGCCTGAGGCGGGATTACCAAGGTTGAGTCGTAATCTTCGATCACACATGGTCCCTTTCCCTTGGATCCAAGCGGCAAGCTGTTCCGCTGGAAGACTTGACACTCGATACTACGTCCATCCATGAACCAGACTCTCCTCCTCTTCGGGAGGCCTTCCTCACGTGCGAGTGTGCCCGTTACTCTAGCAATCGTTCCAGCCTTTCCTCTACAGTAGCTCCGAACGTTCACAATCTCAACAGGCTTGTCCGGTTGACAATACCCATATTTCGCTTGGTGTCTCTGGTGAAAGTCTCGAATAGCAGATCGAATTGCGCCTCTAGTGATAATCTGCCCTCTTAGAGGAACTGATAACTCGTAAGATTGGCCTTGATACTGCATGTCAACGAGTCTCCGATAATCGACATCCCTCTCTTCTACTCCTTCTACTCGGAGCAGCCTTCTAGCTCTCGCTTCCATTCCGCGAAAGATCTTCTCAAGCTCTTTACCGCTCGCACTCTCAGAGTCTTCCAGAACGGTCCGGACAGAATCATGCAACGGCTCCGCAAGAAGGAGCCCCAAGCTAGATAGCAGCCCCGCAGCCGGAGGCACGACTATCTTCTCTATCTCTAGTTGTCTAGCAACCTCACAGGCAAACATCGGTCCCGCTCCTCCGAACGCCACGAGAACCATTTCACGTGGGTCGAGACCTTTTTCCACCGTCGCTGTCCGCAACGCTTCCGCAATCTTGGCGATAGCAATTCTCAGAACACCGATGGCGCCATCGATCACTTTCATCCGTAACGGCTTCGCGACCAACTCAGCAACGGCTGTGTAGGCAAACCCTGGTTTCAATGGTAGATCTCCTCCCAGCAGGAAACTTGGGCTCAACCGGCCGAGAACAAGAGAGGCATCCGTCAGCGTCGGCAACCTGCCACCCTTCCCGTAGGAAGCCGGGCCCGGCGACGCCCCAGCACTCTGGGGCCCAACATGAAGAACGCGCGAGTCATCCACCCAGGCAATGCTCCCGCCCCCGATTCCAACCTCGACGAGATCTACGACTGGAAATCTGACAGGGTATCCTGATCCTTCAACTCGCCTGCTTCCATGCAAACGGCCACCAACCTCATACTCATTAGTCACCTCGAACCCGTCGCCAGACCACACTCCTGCCTTTGACGTAGTCCCGCCGACATCCAGAGAGACGATGATTTCAGATCCACTAGAATAGAACTTGGACGCCACAGCCCCAGCAACCGGTCCTGACTCTATGAGCCGAGCCGGCTCCAATGAGGCTTGGCGAGAGAGCACGGTTCCACTATTCGATTGCATTACAGAGAGAGGCGCGCGAACTCCGAGCTCTTCCAATCCCTGTTCGAGTTTTTTCAGATATTCAGAGAACAACGGCTGCAGACACGCATTAACGACCGTCGTGATGGTTCTCTCGTATTCTCGAAACTCCGGAAGAAGCTGAGAAGACAAGGACAGTTTCGCGCGGGGATGTTCTCTCCTGAAGATTTCTCCAACCTCCTTCTCGTGTTTCGGGTTGGCGTAGGAGTGAAGAAGGCATACGGCAACGGTTCCAATACCGAGTCTTCGTATCCTTCTCGCAACCAGAACAGTCTGGGATTTATCAAGCGGTTCTAGAACCCTCCCGTCATACATGATTCTCTCCCCGACCTCGAATCTGTATCGCCTCGGGACCAAGGGAGGCAGACGATCGACCTGAAGATTGTATAGCTCAGGCCTATTCTGGCGCCCGATCTCAAGAACATCTCGAAAGCCCGCGGTTGTGACAAGAGCAGTCTTAGGAACGTTTCCCGTCAGAAGGGCGTTTGAGGCGAGCGTTGTCGCATGAATCACGACTCTAACGAGACCAGCATCAACCCTCTCCTTTTCCAACAATCTCCGAACAGCATCGAGCGCTCCCACCGAGGGATCCGTCCGCGTGGTCAGGACCTTGATCTTCCAGACCCCGCGCTTCTCGTCCATAGCCACGAGATCCGTAAACGTTCCACCGATGTCGATTCCTACCCTAATCGAGTTTCTTGCAACCATCGCGCTTCCTGGCCTCAGATGATCTCACACCCCGACTACTGTCTTCAAGATTCGACAGGTCACGTTCGGCTATCTCCAACTCTTAATATCGTTCCAGTTCATCCCGAGACGTCGGTCGATTCGGTAGCTAGATTACTATGACAATTCACGTTCTTCTAACAGCCGACAACCACCTAGATCCATCAGCAGTCCAGTATGGACCTAAGCGGTTCGAACGAAAGCGCGACTTCCAACGTTGCTTTGAAATCCTGGTCAACTTCGCTCTGGAGAACAAACCCGATATTCTTCTAATTGGTGGAGATTTCTATGATGGTATTCTGCCTGGCAATCCTACGAGGGCGTTCGTTGCTGAACAGTTCAAGCGTCTACATGAGAAGAACATCAAAACTATTCTTGTAAGCGGCCATCACGATACTCCACGTAGCGTCGAGCAGGGCGCCTCCCCTCTCGCCGTTCACGCAAGGTCCGGACACGTCTACTTCATACAAGAACAGCGCCCAACTAGTAAGAAATTCAATTTCGGAAGTGAAACTGTCAACGTGACAGGGATGAGCCTCAATCCATCCCTACCAGCCGATTCCGATCCTCTCGCCGGTCACGAAGTGAACCGAGACGGAGACATCAACATCTTCGTTACACACTATCCGATCGACGGCTTCGACGGCTACTTTGGTCAAGAAGTCCATATTCAGAAATCGTCTATCCCGAGAAACCTCCAACTCTTCGCCTCGGGCCATCTTCACAATCATCAAAGAAAAATCATCAACGGAACCCCGGTCATCTACCCCGGAAGCACCGAGCGAGTCTCGTTCAACGAAGAAGGCGAAAAGAAAGGATTCGTCTGGCTCGAACTGGACAAGACGGGAATAGTCCAGCAAGAATTCCATCCAACCCCTGCCCGACTAATGGAAACTCTCGAGTTCAGAGTGGCTGGTGAGGGAAGCCTCACACGGCAAATAGAGGAGGCTTTAGAGAAGAGAATAGACGACGAGAAGATACTTCGTGTAAGAGTTTCTGGAAAAGTCACCCTAGACCAACTCTCAACCTACAAGCGGTCTGCACTTTACACCTACGCACAGGACAAGTTCTTCCACATCGAATTCGACGAAGAACAACTAAACGTTCTGACGATGGTCCCGCTAGAGTCGCTTCCAAAAACCACACCGCTCGAAGAACTAGACCGGACATTCCAGAACCTACTAGCAAAAGCGGGTGATAAAGAGAGACCGCTAGTCCAAGAAGCCTGGAAACTCACAATTTCAAAGCTTCAGGAGGAGGGAGTCGACTGAAACTTCTCAGCCTCTATGCTCACAACTTCAAGAAACTGAAATTCTCCCAACCATTAACCTTCTCAGAAGGCATCTCGCTAATCACAGGATTGAATGAGAGCGGAAAATCCACCATCCTCGACGCGATCCTCTTCGCCCTCTTCGGCAGGATGGTCAGGCCCAGCCAGAAACCGAGCAACGAAGAAATCCTCAGCTACGGAACCGGCGAAGCCCAGCTAAAACTCGAATTCGCAATTGTCGACGTCAAGTACCGAGTGGTGAGAGAGGTTCACAAGACGAGACCGAACCGTGCACAACTCTACGAGCTAGGAGGCGACGGTCGACAAAAGACACTTGCCACGACCGTAAACGACACAACGAGCGAGGTCGAACGGCTCCTAGGCGGCATTACTTACAACGAAATTGTTGCTAGTAGTGTAGTCGCACAGAAAGACCTCGAGCGACTAATCAAACAAAGACTCGACGACCGGAGAAAAGTTGTCAATGTATTCCTAAACCTAGACAGTTTCAACAAAGTACAGGACCAGTTTGATACAGAGAGAACTCGAATCGAAGGCACAACCCGAAATCCGGGGCAGCTAACCGTTGAACGCGAGCGCCTCCAATCGCTTCAAGAACAATTGAAGAAGTACAGGGAAGCGGAGACCCAACTTTCAACGCTGGCAGGGAAAATCGAGAAGCTCAAATCAGTACTTGCAGATTTGGAGAAAAAATTCGCAACCACAGATGCTCTCCATAGGACCCTGAACAAATACGATGAAGCTGTGAAACTCCAAACATCCCTTCGGCAGGAGATCCAGGACAAGTCGCGTCTGGCTGAGAACCTCCAGCGACAACTAGTAGGGATTTCATCGCAAAGAGAAGAACTGGAGAAAACTCGATCAGAAATCGACCAGTTCTCGGGACTTCCCGAGATAGAATCCCAACTCACCCAAGCCTCGAAGATGCTTGAAGAGTTCCAGTCCACCGAAATCCGCAGAGTCCAGCTAGAGGAGTCCAAAGGTCATCTCCAAGCCAAAATTGCAGACAAGACAAAGGAGGCCTCAAGTCTTGGAAATCCGAAACCGTTCGACCCTAAGCCAAGAAGAGTCTGGACATATCTCATCTCAACCTCGACGCTTGGCGCCGGAGCTATCCTTTCCTTCTTTCTAGGTCTCCCTCAAGTCGCAGTAGCCTTCGGATCCCTGGCCATAGCCTCCCTCCTCTTACTGTCCCGACAGATCGTCTCGCTTTCCCAACAAGCTAGCAGCTCGAGATACGAGCAGGAACAGTTAGCCAGCTTGCAATTAGTCCGCTCTTGGGAGACCGAGCTTGCCGAAGCCCAACGAAACCTGACGGACATCCAGGAGGATACCGTCAGAAAGTCAGGAGATCTTCTAGGGACACTGAGTTCAATCACACGGTACTCTGCCAAGGTCGGAGCGACAAAGGATCCTAAGGCCGCTTTCGAGACTGTTTCCTCGCTATTCGATAACGATAGACAATCGCGTCAATCTCTGGAAGCAAAGGTCAAGTTACTCGGCGAGCAATTGAGAGAAGAATCCCCAATCAGAGAACGCCTCGACCTTATCCAAGGCGAGATCAAACGGGTCGAGAAGAAATTCGGCGCGGCTCAGTTGCCTGACCTCCCAGAAGGCCTGTCCTTTTCCGAGACACTCCTTGAAGAGACCGCTGAAACGAGAGATACGCTCAAAGAATCCGCCTCAAGAAATAAGGCCCAGATCGAAGACTCAATTTCCCGACAGCTAGAGCTACGCCAATTACTCGAGGAGAACCCTGGTCTTGATGAGCAGGTTCAGACGCAAATGAAAAAGGTGATGCTCCTAGAGAAGGACTGCGCGGTCGTCAAGCTTTCTGTCAAAGGTCTTGAGCAAACTTCGGAGTCCTTGCGAAACCGTGTCAAGCCTCAAGTCGAACGTTACATGGGGCTCATTCTCCCAGTAATAACCTCCGGAAGATACAAGGCTGTGCAGCTCGATGAAGACTATACGGTCAGAGTCTTCGACCCTGAGGCTGGGGAGTTCAAGCCCAAGGAGGTTTTCTCAGGGGGCACAGAAGACCAGCTCTTACTGGCAATGAGGCTAGCCTTTGCCCTCGCCCTGATTCCTCAAGCTAAGGGCCATAATCCCGAATTTCTATTCCTCGACGAGCCTCTAGGCAGTTCGGATAGAGTTCGCCGGGAAGGAATTCTCGCATTGCTCCACCAAGAACTGTCACAGAACTTCAAACAGATCTTCCTCATTAGCCATGTTGGAGATCTTGAAGCGGAGGCAGACACGATAATCCAAATGGAGAACGGCGCAGTTCGTGAAGTTGTCGGAAGAAAATCTTCACCGCGACAACCAGTCGCGGTTCCCGCCTAAACCCTTCTAAGATTGTTTGACTAACTAATGTACGGTGAAACGGTAGGCGCTTGCAGAACCGTCAAAGCCCGTAAGAGAGTCTGTTCAGCAGTAGTTCTAACATCGCCGACCTCTGAGAGGAGAGACGTCCAGAGCATGTAGATGCTACCTTCATTCTCTGTCGCTTGAAAGAATCCCAATCTTTCGAGGGAGGATGTCAACCGGTGGAAGCGGTCTGATCTTGATGAGAGGCCAACCGTTATGGTCCAGTCCCCCAACCTGTCAAGGCTGACCCCTACAGTTGCATCAGAGAGAGCAATTGACAGGCTAGACCCTCGCTTCAATGAAGCGTCAACCATTGTTGCTAAGGACCTTGGGTCTGCGAGACCCAGGTCGAGTCTGGACTGCGGCTTCTGGTTCTCAGTCATAGACTCAGCTCACCTTGTTTATCGGGCTTAACAATCGTGTAACCTAGCACGCTCACACGAAGGAAATCGCCCGAGTCTCTCGGGTGTTTATATTGGGCTCCGCTCGTTTGGTGGCTTCTTCCCGGCGAATTTGACATGTCCATGTTTGACCTTGAAGAGGACAAGCTCCTAGCTGAGATAACGGAGAGAGGTGCCCGAAGGATACTGATTCAGCTACCCGACGGTCTGAAGAACGAGGGCACCCGGCTTGCGGCGCTGGTTCGAGAGAAGACAGGTGCAGACGTGTTTGTTTCCGCCGTGCCGGCCTGGGGCGCATGCGACCTCTCTCTAGATGCCGCGACCCGCCTGAGAGCTGACCTACTCGTGCATTACGGGCATAACGAATTCCTTCGCGACAGTTCCAACGGAGTCCCAGTGGTCTATATCCCTGCAAAAAGCAATCATGACATTATTCCAGTCGTGGAGCGAGCTGTTTCCCTTCTCCAAGGCAAGACAGTTGGACTTGCCACTACAATTCAACATCTGCACAAGGTTCCTGAAGCGGCAAAATTCCTCGAAACGAAGGGCTTCAACGTTCAGACACCGGGACGCGGTCCTTGGGCACACGAGACCGGACAGGTTCTAGGCTGCGACTATTTCGGACTCAGGAGGATTCAGTCTCAGGTCGACTCATTTCTAATCGTGGGCAGCTACTTCCACGGTCTTGGTGCGGCTCTCTCGGTAGAGAAATCAACGATTCTTGCGGATCCTTATGATGGAACAGTCAATGTCCTAGACCAAGACAGAGATCGAATCGTGCGGCAAAGATATGCAATGGTCGACAAAGCGAGGAAAGCCAGCAGTTTCGGAATAATAGTATCGACGAAGCCAGGACAAAGCAACCCACAGATTGCGCTCTCAATTCTCAGGCACCTCGAGGAAGCAGGCAAGAAAGCCCTGATCCTTTACGCGGATGAGATTGTGCCACAGAAACTACTCGACTTCATCGATATCGACGTCTTCGTTGATACTGCGTGTCCCCGCCTTGCGCTCGACGACCCTGAAAGGTTTCCAAAGCCGATCATCACAAGAGACGAGATCATGGTTGCCGTCGGAGCTTGGACCTGGGAGCAGCTTTTGGAGCGGGGACTGGTCCGCCTATAATTGGTAGAAGAACAAACAGTTTCTAAACGCCAACTGGAAATTCAGTTGGGAAAACTGAAGATACTTCAGACCCCCAAACTAGGGCTAGAACAGTACCCCATTTCTCCCGAAGTAGCCGCCGAACTGCTCTATATGGCCGGGTTCGAACACCGCGATCTACAGGGCGAAATCATTGATCTCGGAACCGGGACAGGGCGACTAGCGATCGGTGCTGCTATCATGGGCTCACAGAAGGTCGTCGGAGTAGACATCGATAAGAAAGCTATTGCCCTAGCAAGGGAGAACGCGCGGGCGACCGGGGTCCAAGTCGAATGGGTCGTATCGGATGTCGCCAAGGTCGTGGGAAGATATGATACTGTAATCATGAATCCTCCATATGGGACACGGTCTCCTCATCTTGATGTCCGATTTCTTGAGCGAGCGTTCGAGCTTGCTCCTGTTTCGTATTCTATCCACAAGAGTTCGACTAGAGAGTATCTTAACGGCGTCATCTCAAAGAAAAATCGAAGGGTTGATGCACTGCGTAACATGACTCTCAGCATTCCACATCTCTTCCCGTTTCATAACAAGAAATGGAACAATGTCGAAGTCGACTTGTATCGAATAGTATCCTAGGCCCCTTGTTTCTTCTCTTCACTTGAATTGGAAGACGTTGTCATAGGTTGTTCTTGGTCTTGGAGCGTCGGTTTGAGAGGCGTCTCTGTTGTGGCTACTTGTCCCAGTGAGGGCAAGCCGGCCAGGGGATTGGAAATGGGCGTGATTATCGGTATTTTCGCACGTCTCGGACGAAGTTTGCCTAGCTGCTGGCTAACCTTGCGAAGTAGGGCTGGTTTGTCTGTGCTGCCAGTTTTGGGTTTTCCACGGAGAAGAATGTAGGTTGTCAGGAAGGATGTTACCCCAAGTATCACTCCAGTCCAGACGTTGATTCCTGCGAGGAGCCTTGAGCCTGTCTGATTTACGAATCCTTGAAGATACTGATTGTTGATGTAGTCGAGATAGAATACCAGACCGAGCCCTGCAATAGCCAGAGTTTCCAATGTAACCACGAGTTTTGTTTTCATCGGGATGGGAGGTATGAGCTTCTCTTCTGGAGTGATTGGTACCCTTCTTATCCGTCCCGGAGCCCACCAGTTGAGACGCTTCATATGCCTCATTATCGATGGTACGAGGTAAACTCGCGTGATGCTCGCGTCCAGAATGACTACGATGAAGAATGCGAGTCCGAGCTGCTGGAGCATAGGTATTTGCGAGAGCATCATGGTTCCGAAGGCGCCGGCTGTCACTAGACCGGTAGCTGTGATTATGCCCCCAGTGCGCTCTACTGCAGTCTCGATGGCCTCATCATCTTTCGCGCCGCCGACCACGTACTCTCTGATCCTGGTTACTAGGAATATGTCGTAGTCAAGTCCTAGTCCGAGCATTATTACTAGCAGCATGATGGGCAGTATCCAGATCAGTTCCATCCCAACGTAAGTGTGGAAGATGTAGATGACGGCGGCCATTGCCCAAGAAATGCTGAGAAGTATCGTCAAGATGAGCCGCAACGGAGTGAATATCGAGCCTAAGGCTATCATGAGAACTATGAAGACCCCGACAAGGACTAGTGCGGTCATGTTGAAGTAGTCGGCAGCGCTTGAGTTGGCAAGATCTGCGACGGAGGCAGTTTCTCCCCCAACGAGCATTGTAGATGCGGCAAGTAGCTTGTCATTATTCTGGAGACTGTTGATGTTCTGCCTGATTTTCGTGAGAGTGGTGATGGCCTGGTCCGTGTAGGGCTCGTTGGACAAATCGGCCCAGACCATCGCGGATTTCCCGTCGCTTCCGAGGAAGGGCTTCATACTCCTGATCATTGCTTGCTGTTGTGCTGTGTTCAGCTGGTTGAACGATGAGAACGGGATAGGATCGCCTGAAGGATGTGTAAGTCCGTATACCTTCGATACGCCGGAGATCGACAGTGTCGAGTTCTCGGCGTAAGACAGAGATTGCAACGCGGTAACGTTGATCCAGTTGTCAGTTGCGAGCAGGACTGGTGTCTGAACTACCGTGTAAGTTGGGGTTATGGTGCCAGGTCCGAATCCTTGGACCATCAAGTTGTAGCCGGCTCTGCTGTCAAGAGAGTTTGGAACCTGGGAGATGAGGTCGTGGCTTGTCTGGCTGGACAGGACCGTACTCGTGGCTGGGAGGCTGACTGCTAAAGCGACGATGAGGATTAGCTTCGAGTGTTTTGCGGTAAACCTAGCTGCACGTGCGTAGTAGCTGCTTCCTTTAGCCTTCTTCTTTCTCCAGAGACCCAGTCCGCCTGGCCAGAATATCTTGTCCCCGAACATGGACAGAATAGCTGGTACTAGAGTGAGGGCGACTAGTAGCGCTATCGATATGCCCATCATCACGGCGATCCCGATAGACCGGAGCATTCCAAAGCCGGCAATGGCCAGGCTTCCAAACGCAATGACCACTGTAGCTCCGCTCGTGGCGATGCTCTCCCCTGCCCACGTTACTGCACGTTCTACCGCATCCTTTTTTCCTCGTCCCATCCGCCGCTCCTCAGCATACCTGCTGACAAGAAAAATGCAGTAGTCGGACCCTGCCCCGAACATGGCGACGGGCAAGAGGGTAAGGATCAGGAAATGGACACTAGTGAACAGGCTGCCGATTACATAGACTAGGCCGAATGCTATTCCTACAGATATTCCGATAGCGGACACCGGGATTAGTGGGGCTGCAAGGGACGCGAAGAATACGCCGACGATTATTATGATCAGGACGACGGTGATAGGGTCTATGCGTTCCACGTCTCTAATCGATTCTGATTCAATATCATAATTGAACGCCGGGGCGCCTGTGACATAGACTAGGAGGTTTGTGTTGCTGAAGACGTTCGCGTGTTGAACGTCGGTCCGTATACTTGCGATGCTGTTTTTCGGGTCCGGTCCGGTCGTTTTGAAGTCCAGTATGACCAGCATTGTGGCATTAGAATCGGAGACGAACTGGGTGTAGACGTCCTTGCTCGGCTGGACCGGATAGCTGTTGATGTTATAGTTTCGAAGAAGCATGCCCGCGAGACTTGTAAAATCCCCGAAACCCGCTGAAGCGCCTAGCGAATAAATCTCACCTATGATAAAGGTCTGGGTCGGCGTTGCATTGGCCATTTCCGAGAACGCGTCGACAACGAAGATCTGAATCGCGGCGGGGTCGTTCCAGTAATTGTTGGGACATGTATTGGGGCAGAAGTTGTAGAGGTTGAAGAACCTCGCGGCATCGACGAACAGAGTTCGGGTTGGCGGGTCTGGTATGCTAGACTGGAAGAATGGCATGGTGATGTTGTAGTAAGCTGGCTGAATCACCAGTAGCGGGCTTCCTTTGGTCACGTTCTGAGCCCGGGCTAGTGGAGGCGCGACTGTCGTAATTTGTGTTTGAGTGTATGTGGAGGCGTTGAACGTCTTGTTCCATGATTGGTAGAACAGGTTCTCGTAGGCCAAAGCAATTGGCTGGTAGGCTAGGGGGGTTTGCGAAGATATGATCAACCATGCGGACTGGTTGGCTTTTTGGTTGTAGGTGGCGACCTGTGATTGATTTATGTTGAAAGGCCCAGAATTTACGAGCGTTGTCCATTGATTCAGGTAGATTGTAGGTATGCCGAATTCTATCGAAGTGGCAAGGCTGGTCAGGTTTTTTTCCTGATACAGCTGGAGATGAACCACGCTAGTATAGCCTACGAGTAGTTGGTAGTAGATGTCGTAGATGCTTGTGACGTTGCTTAGGTTTGTGATTGTCCGGTCATTATGCAAGGTCTTGTTGAGCGATAGAGTGAAATCGCGAACGTCGTTGCCTCGTACATCCGTTGATGTGATTACCACGACGACGCTGTTCCCTTGACTGATGCTGAACTCTTTGCTGACAATGGATTGAGCGATGCTGGACTCTGAATTCTTGGGGTTGTAGGCTGTCTCGGTGTAGACGATGACGCTCTGAACTTGGAGAATTGCTGGGACGCTTAGCGCGAGGGCTACGAGCCAGATTACGAAGACCGCCCGGTTGTGCTTGATGATAGTACGAGCTAGCCTTGTGAAGAGCAATCCATTCCCTCTTTGAGGGTGTGAAACGATGCGGGAACGGGCGGAGCGTCATAAAGCCGTACTGTAACCTTGAACGACGGACGGGGCTATTACGAGCCGTTAGGCAGGTCTATATGCCGAAAACGAGCCGGAATCTACCTAAGGTGAGGACAGACGAAGCCTGTTAGTCTTCTACTCGCCCAAACCGGTCCCAAAGTCGGGAACAAGAAGCGAAACCTGAAGCGGATCGCGGAACAGGCATCCAAGGCTCGAAAGAAGAATATCGATCTGCTGATTTTTCCTGAGCTCCATCTAACAGGCTATACGATGAGGGACGAGGTCTTTCATCTGGCGGAGTCGATCCCTGGTCCCAGTGCGCGGAAGGTTGAGGGTATGGCGAAGGAGCACGGTGTTCACATCATCTTCGGCATGCCCGAGGAGAGCGAGGTCAAGGGAGTAATTCACAACACTGCTGTGTTTGTTGGCCCGAAGGGCTTGATTGAGAGTTATCGGAAGATCCATCTTCCGACGCACTCGGTTTTCGATGAACGTCGGTATTATCGTCCGGGACAGGAAGCGCCGGTTTTCAAGACCGATCTTGGAACCATCGGTTTGAGCATCTGTTATGATCTCTACTTTCCTGAGCTGACTCGCTTGCAGGCTTTGCAGGGGGCGCAGCTGATCGTTTGTATCTCCGCGAGTCCTGGGTTGAGGCGGAGGTTTTTCGAGGGGTTCTGTCTGAGCCGGGCGATGGAGAACGCTGTCTACCTCGCCTACGTCAACCGGGTTGGTATTGAGGAGGGTTTGCAGTTCTGGGGCGGAAGCAGAGTCATAGCGCCTAACGGTTCAGTCCTAGCCCAGTGTAAGTATGATGTGGAGGAGTTTCAGATCTGCAAGGTTGATCTCGAAGAGGTTTCTCGGGCCAGGGCGTTCATTCCGACGATAAAGGACTTGGAGCCGGGCTTGTTTGACCAGCTGAGGATCAAGAGCAGGGAAGCATAGAATCGCGGTTTCGTGGAGAGCGGGCCGCGAGACTTGAGTAGGCCCCCGGGGGTCATGAGAATTCACTGTTACCGATTTCAAGAACCTGTTTCAAAAGTGATTCAGGAAAACGATTTCAAACATTGATTTCAGAACCGGTTTCATGAACTAGTTTCAAGACTCGGATTTAGAGAACTGTTTTCAAGTATTGATTTCAAAAAGTGAGTTTCGATTTTTCGTTCCGTGAATCATGGCTTGGGAATCTCGATCATAGTTGATCGCGGGGTGATTCTGGATTGAAAGCTTAGACTGACCTTTTCCTTTTGCTTGCGCCAGCCGGAACCACTCTTGCGTCGCGAGATGCTCTGCGCAATACCCCCCTCCTTTTCTCAAGAAAATTTCCTATCTGGCAATGATAATGGGCGATTCTAGCTGATCCAGGCAAGGTCTGGGCTTAGGTCGCAGGGCAAAAAGACAGGAAATCTAGGGCGGTTCCCGAACGAATTATGGGCGAGATGTGGAGGGTGTCCCAGATTCGAGAACAGGGCTGATAACGGGCGATTTTTCCCCTGGTTCGGCTAACCTGTTGGCTGCGGAGCACCAACAACCTTTAAGTTTCTAGAAGATGGGAAAAAGTTGGACAGGCGGTCTCCTAGACGATATTCCTGAACAAAACGACATCGTATGGAATCTCGGGAATTCTTCCCGCCCGTTTCTAGCAACAATCCTCATTAGCACCCTCAGCTAATGCCCCTATGGAATTTGCTCATGAAGGGTCGCAACTATCGTTCCCCCTCAGGCCAGGCTTTCACCCGGATGAAATACATCCGCGGCTCACCCGCACCTAAGGTTTCCAAGTTCAATATGGGCGACTTGTCCACCCAGTTCGCCCGGAAGATTCTTCTTGTCGCCAGAGAGCACGTTCAGATCCGCCACAACGCCCTAGAATCAGCCCGCGTCTCCGCGAACAAGGTTCTAACCGACAGGTGGGGAGAAACAGGATATCGCTTACAGCTATGCGTCTACCCACATATTATCCTCCGGGAAAACAAGATGATTGCCACTGCCGGAGCCGACAGACTACAGGAAGGCATGCGCCGAGCTTTCGGAAAGCCTACCGGCCGAGCAGCCAGGGTCGAAAACGGACAATCGATCATGATTGTCTACGTTCCCGAAGATGGCGTTGAAACCGCGAAGAAAGCGTGCGAAGTCGCTGGAACAAAACTCCCGATGAAAACCCGGATCATAGTCGAAGCACCAGTCGCACCACAAATACCAGCAGGAGCCTAACCACGTGCCCAAGCCAGACGCCATAGTTGTCCGGCTTGAAGATGTAAGAAAAGACGACATCGCCCTTGTCGGCGGAAAATGCGCTAATCTCGGCGAACTAACCGCCAAGGGAGTCCATGTCCCTCCCGGATTCGCAGTCACTGCAGAAGCGTTCCGCCGGTTTCTGGAAGAGACAAAGATCGGCGAGATTATTCACAAGACCCTTGGAAACTCTAACGGTTCCAAGGACCCGAAGCAGTACGAGGAGGCATCGGAGGAGATCCGCAAGATTCTAGAATCAGCCCCCATGCCCCAGGATATCGCCAGCAAGGTCCGGGGCGCCTACAGGGAACTCTGCGAGAAAACAGGAGACAAGAATGTGACCGTCGCAGTCAGATCCTCCGCCACAAGCGAGGACTTGCCTGACGCATCATTCGCCGGGCAACAGGACACCTACCTAAACGTCCGCGGCGAGGACCAGCTCGTACACTACGTGCAGAAATGCTGGGGCAGCCTCTACACTCCACGCGCCATATTCTACCGGGAAGAGAAAGGCTTCCCACATGAGAAGGTGCTGATCAGCGTCGGAGTCCAGAAGATGGTACAATCAAAATGCTCAGGCGTAGCCTTCACACTAGACCCAATCAACGGCGATCCGTCTAAGATCGTCATCGAATCGACATGGGGTCTCGGAGAGGCTCTAGTGGCGGGAATCGTCCGTCCTGACAGGTTCATCGTCGACAAGGGCACCATGCAGCTAATCCACAAGGAGATCGTCCCAAAGATGATCGAGCACGTCCCAAACAATGAGACAGGGCTGACAATGCAGAGCGAGGTCCCTGCAGAGCGCCGGAATGTTTCGAGCCTGACCGACGAACAGGTCATTGAAATTGCAAAGACCGCCGTCGACATCGAGGATCATTACCACACCGCACAGGACATCGAGTTCGCGGTCGAACATGGAGCCACCGGAAGCTCACTCTACATTGTCCAGACCAGGCCCGAGACCTTCTGGAGCAAGATGAAGAGTCCAACCGGACAAACAGATTCCCACATCGTTCACAGAGTTGCGGTCGTGCACGGTCTAGCCGCGAGCCCGGGATTACATGCGGGAAGAGCCAAGATCGTCCCAACCACAACTGAAGCGGGACGCCTGATGAAAAACAAGGATATCCTCGTCACGCGAATGACAAACCCTGACTGGGTTCCCTACATGAAAATCGCAGGCGCAATCGTCACAGAAGACGGGGGAACAACATGCCACGCCGCCATCGTCTCGCGAGAGATGGGTATCCCGTGCATCGTCGGCGCGAGGAACGCGACTAAGCTCATGCAGATGGGACAAGAGTACACTGTGGACGCGAAATCAGGAGTCGTCTACAACGGCCTAGTCGAAGAAGTTCTCAAGGCAACACAGCCTCAACATGAAATCCCTACTCTCATCCCAATAACCGCGACAAAGATCTACGTGAATATCTCACTCCCCGAACTCGCAGAGAAAGTCGAACGGGAAACGCACGCGGACGGCGTAGGTCTTTTGCGAGCAGAGCACATGATGCTCTCTGTCGGAAAACACCCCCGACTGCTGATAGAAGAGGGAGGCGGCGAGAAGATGGTCGATGCTTTTGCAGAGGGAGTCAGAAAGGTGGCAACACCCTTTGCCCCAAGACCCGTCGTCTATAGATGCCTGGACTTCAAGCCTGACGAGTTTCTCGGACTTCCAGGCGGCGAAAAATATGAACACGAAGCGGGACACGTGGGGCCCAACCCGTTATTGGGATACCGAGGTTGCTTCCGATACGTCAAAGAGCCTGACATCTTCCGATTAGAGTGTCAAGCTATCAAAAAAGTTAGAGAAGAGTACAAGCTCACCAACGTCCACGTGATGTTGCCGTTCGTCCGGACGCTCGAGGATTTCAGAAACGCAAAGAAGATCCTCGAAGAAGAGGGATTGAAGCGAGGCCCCGATTTCAAGCTCTGGATCATGGTAGAGGTTCCTGCTACGGTCTTGTTGATCGACAAGTTTGTCGACGAGGGAATTGACGGCATATCCTTCGGAACCAACGACCTCACCATGCTCATCCTTGGCATTGACCGAGACGACGCATCGATCCAGGAAATCTACGACGAACGCAATCTCGCAGTACTCCGGGCGATGAGCCATGTCATCAGAGTCTGCAACGAAAAAGGCGTGACAACATCAATCTGCGGTCAAGCACCCTCAAACTATCCCGAGGTCGTCGAGTTCCTAGTCCGGGAAGGAGCAGTTAGCATGAGCGTCAACCCCGACAAAGTCCTCGAGACGAAACTGCTGGTGGCGGCTATCGAGCAGAAGCTGATCCTTGAAGGGATGAGAAAAATGCGTCAGGCTAACGGAGACCAGGGAGCAATGCAGCCCCGCTGGACTAAGTGATCCCTGGACCTATCCATAATTTTGTTCGAACAGCTCGTAGACTGGATCAAACAGAACTACAGCGACGCCAGAAAAATCATAGAAATCGGGGTGGGCCACAGGATGGACGTGGCGGAGCAGTTGTCCATAGCCCTGCCTCGAACTGAGATTATCGCAACCGACAAGGACGAATCTTGGGTGCGCTTACGAAAGCATGGACGAATCAGAGCTATCGCAGACGACGTGATGTTTCCAAGCCTCAACCTGTACCGAGGCGCGTCCCTCGTCTACTGTCTGCATCCTCCAGGCGAGATTCTGCCCGCACTGGAGAAGCTCGCGAATGGAGTGGGAGCAGATCTCTTGGTCGTTCCGATAAGCGATGAACGGCATGAGCTCGAACCCGATAGATGGCGAGAACTCGTAATCCGTGGGAGAATCGTTGGCTGGCTCCTAAACAAGGGCGGCTGACAAGCAAGATAGTTTCCTCTAGTAACGGGGAAATGGGTCCCTCGGTAATAGACAGCTAATACCGTAGACCCGATTTTTCGTAGTCCCTTCGAGAAGTCTCCCTTGAGTACGTGGTACCCGCAAGTCACTGAAAGAAAGGGGCGCGTGGCTCGGATAATCAGCTACCTTAAGGCACGTCCACTACTCTGCCTGCTCATTCTGAGCCCCGGGATTCCCGAGTACCTTTCCGGATCAAGCAACATGGCCTTCTTGGTTCTCAATCCTCCAGTATTCTTTCTATTTCTTGCTGCCAACCTTGCACTCTATGGTCCAGGCGTGATATTGATCCGCGAAGCCAAGATTCGCTGGAACAAAGGCTGGGCATCGGTCTTCCTCCTCGGGGCAGCCTATGGAATCGTGGAAGAGGGACTCGCCCTGCGAACACTGTTCAATCCCACATCCTCAGTCGTAGGAAATCTAGGCGTCTACGGACACTGGCTTGGAGTCAACTGGGTCTGGACCGTCGGACTGGTGATCTTCCATTCAATTTTCAGCATTGGCCTGCCAATCTTCATCTTCGGATTGGCACTTCCAGATCTGAAGTCAAAATGCCTTATTTCGACTAGAGGGATAAGAATCAGCATAATCACCTTGGCGATTGATTCTATCCTCCTTTCATTACTCGTGAATTACTGGCCCGCCGAGATATGGGGTCTGCTGGTTCTTTCGAGCATAGTGGTGGCGCTGCTCGTTATCGCTGCGAGGAAATTGCCTGCCGATTTCTTGAAGACCGTTAGAACAGAGCCAAGATGGAGGCCCCGAGCATTCTACCTACTTGGAGCAGCATTCTTTCCTATCTGGTTGCTTCCAGGAGGCTTCGCGGCAGGTGCCAATCTCTTCCCGCCAGTCGTCATGGTTTTCGACATTGTCGCTTCGTTGTGGCTCCTTCGGCTCGTCTTCAGGTCAATGGGAACACGGCTCAACCAAGCCCACAAAGTGGCGTTCGCCTTCGGCCTGATCTCTCCAATAATCATCTTCGGCATTGCTGCCAGCGCATCGTTTCCCCTCGTCATTCTGAACGACTTGCTAGTAGTTCTCTTCTCCAACAAAATGTGGAAAAAGTGGAAGGCATGGACCTTCTCCCAGCATTACTCGCTCATGCAAGGCCTGCCAAGACTTGGAAGCGATGGAAGCTCTATGCCCTAGCCTGATTAGGCTGGCGTGGGAAAGTCTTCCGTATCGCTTCAAGACATTGCAGTGTTTCCGCTAGAGTCTTTGAAGACCTCTCAACAGAAGCGAGAAACGATTGAACCCGGCCATCAAAAGATCCTTCTTCAGGATACAATCCAAGGAACGGATACGGACGGGGAGCTGAAGAACCTGTATATGTCGCAGATAGATCGAGCGAGAGAAGTTGGAAGGAAAATGAGCGTCAAGAGTATGAAGACAGCTCTCAAGGGAACCAGTATCGAAGAAAAAGATGCGAAAGAGATCATCTCCGGGGTCCAGGCCATGTACGACAAGATTCCAGGATTCATCCGACCCATGCTACCGAGCCTGCCCGACATTCTCAAACGAATCCCCGCGAGTGCTGGAAAGTATAGTCTCAACGAGATCATTCAGCTTCTAGACTGGGCCTATGACAGTGGACAATTGAAGAAATAGGAAAAGCTCGGACATGACACACCCCTCCAAAGACATCACCGGAACCTCAGGCATACAACTCTCAGGAAAGAAGATCGCGCTTCTAGTGTCAAGTAGTGTTGCCTCGTTCAAGGTTCCCGAAATTGCGCGTGAGCTGATGAGGCATGGTGCGGACGTGTACGCAGTCACCTCTCCATCGACTGAGAAGATGATCGGATCCGATCTTCTAGAGTGGGCTACCGGAAATACCGTGGTCCGGGAGCTTACCGGCAAACTGGAGCACATCGCACTTGCCGGAAAGAGTTCTGGCCATGTTGATCTAGTTCTGATCGCTCCTGCGACCGCCAACACAATCGGGAAACTTGCATCAGGAATTGACGATACCCCAGTCACAACGGTAGCTGCGACCGCTATAGGTTCCAAGCTACCGGTTCTCATTGCGCCAGCAATGCACGAACCGCTCTATGATCATCCCATCGCCCAGGAGAACATTGCACGTCTGAAAAGGGTAGGCGTCGAATTTGTCGAACCAGAGATGGCAGAGGGAAAGGCGAAGATCGCATCGACGGCCAAGATTGTCCAGGCGGTTATCACACGCCTCTCATCCCAACTCTCCTCTCAGAGAAGAGACCTTGAGGGACGTAGAGTACTAGTCACCGCCGGTCCCACGGTCGAACATATTGACCCAGTCAGAGTAATCACTAATCGATCCTCAGGTAAGATGGGCGTGGCAATTGCGGAGGAAGCATGGTCGAGGGGTGCTGAGACAACATTGATTCTGGGACCCGGCTCAGTAACGCCTCCTCCTAGCGTGAAGACGGTCAGGGTCGAGACAACAGAGGAGATGCTGGAGGCTACTCTTCGCGAATTGAAAAAGGGTAAACACGATCTGGTCTTCGCCGCAGCGGCCCCCAGCGACTATCGGCCCTCGAAACCGTCTGGTCATAAGATAAGCACGAGGAAGGAGAAGACTGTGCAGCTAGAGCTAGAGGCCACCCCGAAGATAATACGGGAAATTCGCCGTGCGAGTCCGAACTCGTTTCTCGTGGCTTTCAAGACGGAGCACGGTGTCTCGAACGAGCAGCTTGTGACAGAGGCATTTGAGATTCTCAGCGAGAAAAGCGCCGATCTGGTCGCGGCCAACGATGTTTCGCTGGAGGGTGTGGGGTTTCAGACTGATACCAACGAGTTGTTTGTTGTTGACGAGCGAAAGAAAGTAGTCCATATTCCTTTGGCGCCTAAGCGAGAGGTCGCGCGCCAACTGTTGGATATTGCAGTCAAGAGACTGAAAGTCTAGGGCCAGAGGATCGTCTAACGTCAAAGAAGATTGTTCGAGCGGCAGCAGTCCAGACGAGACCCATGGCAACCTCCGTCAAAGAGACGATTTTCCGAGCGGTCAAACAAGCCAAGCAGGCTGCTGAGAAGGAAGCGGACATTATCTGCCTGCCAGAGCATTGGTTACCTGAGAAAACAATTCCGTCACCGATGAGCCCGCTTCCCGGACTACAATCAATCGCTGAAGAATACGGTGTCGTGGTTATCGGAGGAGCTTTTTATGAGAAAGTCAAGGGACGAATTTTTCTCAACAGCCCCGTAATCGGAAGGGACGGAGAAGTGATCGGACGGCAACCGAAAGTCCATCTATTTCACTTCGAGAAGAAGATCGCTCGTCCGGGAAACGATTACAAGATCTTCCCGGTTGATGGGTTCAAAATTGGGGTCCTAGTTTGTTATGACGTTGATTTCCCGGAGGCCGCAAGAATCCTAACGCTCAGGGGTGCGGACTTGTTGATGTGTCCGTCAAGAATTGTGAGACAAGGAGTTGAACCCTGGCACAAATACGTCACAATTCGATCGCTTGAGAATAGGATCGCCGTTGTGGCACCCAACGTCTACTCCCCACCCTTGTTCACGGGGTACAGCATGATCGTCAATCTCAAGGAAGACCCGAAAATGAAAATATCCCACCCGAGAATGCACGTGTTCAAAAAGCAGAGAGGGGGAATAATCGTTGAGGATATTGATCTTGCTCTTCACGCTCGACTGCGTAAAGAGCGGTTCGCTGATCGCCGGCCAGAAACGTACGTTTGGAATTGAGAAATACTGCCTGATAGGAAGATTCGGGGCGTCGTCTTCGATCTAGACAACACTCTCATCCAATCAAAGAAGGGCGCTCGCGAGGCGCTTAGAGTAGTCGCAGGCATTTTCGCGAAACGGTTGAGGAAAGAAGGATTCCACTACTCCGAGGCAAACCTGTTCAGGAAACTCCGGCTCATCGATTTGGAAATGCATGGCCGAAAATTCCTCTACAATAGGGATGTTTGGTGGGAGACCCTACTCAAACAAATCGGTTTGTCCAAGCTGAAAGGTCCGTGGATTCATCAGACAACTCTCCGCTATTGGAAGATGTACGCTGGAGCGAGTCCGCTGTTTTCCGACACGATGTTGACGGTTCATCGACTGAAGAAGGCAGAGTTTAGGCTAGGGATGGTCTCCGATTCCGATGGGACTCCGGGAATGAAAATGAAGAGAATTCGCCAACAGCCATTTCTGAAATATCTTGAGACAATTATTGTTGCAGGCGAGGATACTCCTAATGTGAAACCAAGCAGGGGACCCTTTACTCTAGTCGCAAAACAACTAGGCTTACAACCCAAGAATTGCGTCTACATCGGCGACAATCCAAACACCGACATTGAAGGAGCGAAGGGGGTTGGAATGATGATGATACTTGTGAAACGTCGAGGCCCAAAGGGCGGACATCCGGACTATCTCGCTCGATCATTGAGTGATGCTGCTAAGCTGCTAATGCAGAACTGATCCGTTCCACAACAGACTGTTTCTGGAAAAAAATTCTTTCCGATTCTTGGCCCATCCGCTCTCGGATAATCCTCGAAAAATCTTCCAGCTTCTCGTATCCAATGAATTGCCGGCTGAGATCCATCGCGGCCTTGAGGGTGGTTCCAGATCCGAGAAAAGGGTCCAAGACGAGGTCGCCTTCTATGGAGAACATTCGGATTAGTCGTCGTGGAATCTCCTCGGGGAAAGCCGCAACTCGCCTTTCTAATCCTCGATGCGTCTGTCTTGCTCCTGTGACGGTCCAAACTTGTGAGAACCATTCGTCTCGCTCTTTCTTGGTGAACTTGCTCTTGTAGCGCTGTGGGTCCTTGGGCTCGAATGTTCTCAGACTTCCCTTGCGAAAGATCAGAATATACTCCATATCCAGGGTTACGTACGCGTTGGGCGGAAGGAAACCTGAGCCCAGAAACGCTCCCCTCCCCTTGTAGCGGGGCTTCGTGGTAGGCTTTTTCCAGAGAACGTATGGGAGGGTGACGAGGCCAAGTTGCTCGAAGGACTCTATCACACGCGAGTGGTTTGGATAGAGATGGAATATGCCGTCCTTGGTCCGGGTCGCGTCGCCGATATTGACGCAGGCAATTCCGCCGGGAACTAGAACTCTCTTCACCTCTCTCCATGTCTTGTTGAGACATTCATGCATCTGGTCGTAGGATTGTGCGGATTCCTCTCGGAAGAAATCGTCCCAGATGCCAACCATCGGGTAGGGTGGCGAGGTGACGACTAGATGCACGGAGCTATCAGCTAGTTCTCTCATTCGACGGCTGTCACCGATGATTACTCGGTAATCGGCCGTCGTCTCGAGCAGCTTTCAATCACCCGATATATTCGGAACTGCTAGCAGACTCTGAGTCCTTGTCACCGCTCTGTTTGAGCGCGGTTTCGATCTCTTTCGCTTGGCCTTCCAGTTCCGTCATGTCAATTTGTAATCCAAGTTTCTTAACGAGGACGCGGAGGATTATCATCGCTGCGCGTGGGTCGATCATGAAGCCGGATGTCTCCCCCGAGAGAAATAGACCTTTAAGATTCCTGACTTTTGCGAGACCTGGGATAAGTCCGTTCATCCAGGTGACCGCCCCACTGTCGATGATTTTCACACCTAATTCTTCGAGTTCTTTGACGAGGACTAGTTCGCTTGCAGCGCCGTAGACTTGTGGATGTTCAGCGATCTTGCCAGTGATAAATGCTCCGACAGTTACGACTGTTTCGACTCCGAGTTTCTCGGCGAGTTTCACGATCGCTTCTGAGAGACGGAAGGCTCCTTCAGGCAGGATTGGTTGCGCGTCCCCGGTGTAAAGGACGAGGTCGGGACCGGAGTCTTTGTTGATCCAGTAGAATATTTCATGTTTCATCAAGTCAGCTGTTCCGTCGGGCTTTAGGAGCAGGCGAGGTGGGAGATAGTCTGAGTAGAGATAGCCCATGGGGATCGCCTTGAGTGTCTTGACGAGTTGGTCGAGAACGATCTTGGCTACTCTTCCGCTGTCCGGGAGGCCGGCTATCAGGACCGGGGTCTTCAGTGTCGGGGCCTCGTTTAGATGGAGGTCAATTCGTTCTCGCAAGCTGTGATCACGTCCCTCGAAGCTAGCTTAGCCTTGACGGAGTTGCCCGAATAGGGGCTGATAGACATTCCCATGATTCCATCTTTACTGATTTGAGTGAAAAGAGTCTCTACTTTCTCTCCGTAGAATGTTTATATTCGAGGAGCCCGGAGCCGACACTCCCCACTCTTTAGGTGTCCATTTGGCAAAATTCATGTTATCCCTCCGTGACGAAAGTTTCGAACTCCTACAAACAGAAGCAGAAGACCGAGGTATATCGATCCAGGAATTGATTAGAGCCGTGATCATTCCTGACTGGGTCAAACTGAACACTGCAAACAAACCCGTGTTCGACAACGGGAACAATGCGCTCAGAGCGTACAGGTCTTCGGCCCCGACGCGTGACCAAGAACAAATTTTCCAGCCGACCATGAACAGGATACGGTAGCACACTCAATCACACCTCCAAAATCTCTCGACTCTCCAAAGATTTTTTCTAGATCTCCATCGCGGTCTCAATCGGGACCTGATTGCGGTTCCAGGCGCGCCGATCTCTATTTGACTGATATTTGGAAGATCAGTTTTCCCAGATTCAAATTGTGATATCGGTGGTGAACGATCAATATGGTGAGGCAGTTTTCACAGATTGTTGCAGAGTATCCTGCGGCTTCGATCTGAACCAAGCTCTCCTCAGGGACGTGTTCTTTCCGGAACGCACAAGTGGCAAGCATCAGCCATCCCAGCTTTCGACAAGTCTTTTTGTTGGCACCACCCATCCTTAAGTATTCAAGACCGCCGTCACCTCATTCTCCCCAATTCGAGACATGAATGCTGTTCCAGCAATACTCCACAACTCTTATGGAGTCTCGTTCATGGTCCAACAAGGAAGACCGATGGGAATAGTCTCTGACATCGAAAGGACATTGCAGATTCCGCGACTAGGGACAGCCTTGCTGGCTATCCTTCTTGGTGCCTTGCTTCTAATGATCCCTTGGCTATTGAACTACCTAATCGCAGTAGGATTAATCGTCTGGGGCGTCGCGGAAGCAGTAAAGGCGAGCAAGGCTTCGACGAGTTCATCCTCGACCAAGTGAGTCTCAATACCACCGAAGCCAGGATGCTAGGAATTGTCCGTGCACCCGGCCATTAGACGATACGAGAAGAATGATAAGATCGCCGTTCTCCAGCTCTCTCAAGAGTATGCCTCATGGGACTCCACCCCGACAGAAGCCGACATTCAGGGTTTCTATTCTTCCGAGCCCGACCACTTCCTAGTAGCAGAGCTCAACCGAAGAATAGTTGGCTTTGTCTACGGCCGCGAATCCAAGAACGTTCCAGATGAAGTTCTGCGGAGATGGAGGGCAACAAAGGTGGGTTCCGTTGAAGTACTTGCGGTCGAGGAACAATATCGACGGAAAGGAATCGCCACATTGCTCCTGAACCGTTTGTTCACAGTTTTCAGGGAGAAAGGGATTGATACGGTGACACTTTCGGTGCCAGCTGATGAGTACGGGGCTAAGGAGTTGTATGACAAGTTGGGTTTTGAGACAAGAGGCTACTTCATGAAGAAGGCGCTCTAATCAAGATGGAGATGGGGTAACCTAGCCTACTTTGCTCACACTAGATTCCTCTTCGCATCCCCATAATTCGAGACTTCTATGAGGTTAAGGTCTGGGTCCCTGAAATATACTGAGATCATCTGACCGAGCGCACCGCTTCTTTTGACAGGGCCCTCGAGTATTCTGACCTTTGATAATTGGAGGCGTTTTAAGACTTCATCGATGGGGGCGGTGGTCGTGAAACATAAGTCGGCCGAGCCTGGGGTAGGTCTGTAGGCTTTCGGTTCGAACTCTTTACCAGCTTCGTGGAGGTTGATCTTCTGAGAACCGAAGCTCAGAGCCTTGCGGCCATTCTCGAAGGTGACGACTTCCATGCCGAGCACGTTTGAATAGAAGGTGCATGTTGTCTCGATGTTTCTGACGGTCAAGACGAAATGATCGAGGCGGTCCAATTTCATAGGTGTCTACTGGGAATAGTTAGATAGAAAAAGGGGTTTGAGCGAAGCCAAAGCTTCGCTCATTCAGCGTTGGTGTCGAGGTTACTGTTGTGCGATTTGCGGTTCTTCTGTTCGACTGGGATGCTCGCCTTGAGCGAACATTGCCATGGCCTGTTTCTGTTTCTCGTCCTTTTCTCTCTTGGTCATGTTGACTTGTTGGGATATTGACCAGTGGTGGCCGTATGGGTCGGTTAGTTGGCCGTAACGTTCGCCCCAGAATGTGTTGTCTAATGGCATGGTGATTTTCGCTCCCGCGTTGACGGCTTGCTGCCATAGTTTGTCTACGTTGTTGATGTAGATGTGAAGTGTGACTGGGCTGTTGCCGAGAGCATCGGGGGACTGCGTGCCGCCTGGAAATGTGTCGGATAGCATTACTATCGAGTCGCCGATTCTGATACGGGCATGCATGAGTTTGCCGTCGGGGACTGCCTGGCGGGCTAGCTCTTTGGCGTTGAATGCTTTCTTGTACCAGTCAATCGCGGCGGCCGCACCGTTGATCGCAAGGTATGGTGTTACGGTTCGGAATCCAGGTGGAATAGGTGCTTTCTTGGATTTTACCGGTCTCTTTGCTTTTGCCTTTTTGGATTTGGATTTAGGCATGGATGGCGGGCCGATAGGGTCGTAGACTAAAACTTTGCTAGTGCGTCTATCGGAATAAATGGGATTCCGCAGACAGCGTGTTCCGCTCGTTCAACCCCGAGAAGACCCGCATGCCGACATGACACAAACTGCTCCTTCGCGAAGGTCTTCGAGTTACACAAACTCACCATGTCTAAGGGTTGAGGAAGCCTATTATCCACTTCACAATTGCTCTCAAGTTGGGTGATAGCTAGAAATGGGATTATTCGGGAAAAAATATAAGTGCAGCACTTGCGGCGCGAAATTCAAAACCGAAGCTGAGATGATGGAGCATGGCAAAATACACATGAATCAGGCTGCTCCTAAGAGCGCGAGCTCCAGATAAGCTACACGTTGAATATCCTTCCCGACGAGAAACGAGTTCAAACAGCGCAACCCTTGCTGGCGGAAATGTAACGGGTCGGAACCAAATGCTAGTTTCCGCGCGGGCCCAGGACTCGACGGGGAGACCCCGCTCGTGAATAATCGGAGGGGTTGCTTCTCCCTTAATCCCCAGAGGGCCGAAAGACATCGACTCTTCTCTCTTTTTCCAGAATATGAACTCAATCTTTTGAGCGTGATCTCGACGGATATCTTTTGATGCAGAAAGATTTCGTATAAGGAGCAATGCTTAACGGACGCCAATCACTCTAGCATCGTGCGCTTCGGTTATGGGCGACGAAGACCCTTCAAACCCGACTCCACTCGGGGAACCTGCAAGGTTGAGCCCCTCCAACGGAGAGGCACGGAGAGATGCGCATAAACTACCGGAAGTCGTTCACGGCAGAATGTTATGCGTGGCTCACGGCCGAATGTGTTATCGAAGAATGTCTAGGGTTGGGGTTGGCGAATGGATTTGCCCCGACGAACGTCATGGAACTCCTATCAAGGGCTCCTAAGGAACACGTCTATAGTTCTGGGAAATGATCAGGTAGTGGACAGGATGGATTTTCCATCTACCAGTGGTCATTGTTGAGAACCAATCACGTTCGGAGTGTTGTGACTGCTTCCAGCACAACTTCCTCTGCGCGTTTCAGGGCGTTTTTCAGTTCCGGTTGGCCAAACGCTGGCCGCCAATCTCTCCATAATTCATCACTGACAACGAGGAAATTGCATACCTCCACGTTCCGATATACGCCCAGAGCGTACATGGCCGAGGTTTCCATGTCCACACCCAAAATATCTCGTAGCCGATAGTTCTCGATCGTCGTCACCAACTCCCTGTAAGGCGCGTCTGTGGTCCAGACCGTGCCAGTGTATGCAGTAACACTCTTCTTCAGACGCGCCTTCTCTAAAGCGCGGACCAGCCTAGGAGCCGGACGAAGTCCGTCGTCGCTCGCTAGGTAATGGGGTGACGTCCCTTCCTCTCTGATGCATGATGTTGGAATGAAACATGTCCCTACAGGCGCTTCCGGTTGGATGCTGCCTGCAAACCCGAGTCCTAGGAAGACTCGCGCTCCGCAAGCGATCAACTCCTCCATAACTAGGATGGTCGCAGGCGCTCCCAAGGGGAGATTGACGAAGGAGACCTTCTTGCCACCAATTTCCCCGTTATAGAGTGGGAATCGTGGTCCCCACCACCAAGACGGTGAGGACGCGGCGCCTGTGGTCTCAGCCATAGACTTGACAGCTCCGAGATCCCACGAACCAACGACTATTGGAGCTATGCCGACTTGTTCGACAGAGATTTTATGATGGGACGTCTGGTATTCCACGGCCATTTGTGCCGTGAACCGCTCGCTCATGGGATGAAGAAAACGCTACCCGTGATAGGCTTTGCGTGAACCCTTTTTTCGACTCTAGTCCTCAACTTGCTATCCGGAGAAACATCGCTGTAGAACGTGCTATCTGCGCGCATGGTTACTTCTGGGATGTCAACGACTATACCAATGTGGGGCAGAGATCTCAAGCAAAGCAATGACTAGGGAACTAGGTCGAAAGCTCATTGTTTTCAACAACTGGTCATTCGCTAGGTTGCCAGGAGAGGCTCATTTGAAATGAGGCTTGCGGTACTAAGCGATTTTGATGGCACGGTTACTCTCAACGACACGTTCGAGAATGTTGCGGAAAAATTCGCTGAGGGCGACTGGAGGGCTGTTGACGACGAATACGTCAAGGGAGAGATCACGCTAGAGGAATGCCTCCGAAGACAAGGCGCAATGGTAAGAGCGTCAAAATCCCAGATCTTGCACGAACTGAACCGAGTTACCAAGTTCAGGCCCGGATTCGATAACCTAGCCGAATACTGCAAGACAAATCACTATCCGCTAGTCCTTGTCAGTGCCGGTCTAGATTTCGTCATCAAACACCTTCTAACACGCCAGAATTGGAGCGATAAGGTGGAATTGTTCGCGGCAACGGCGACGTGCACGTCGAAAGGTATCAAATTCGATTTTGCCAAACTGAGGGACAACCGATCGATCAGCTTCAAAGACGACACGGTCAGGTACTACAAGATGAAGGCTGATGCGGTCGCTTATGTCGGGGATGGACGATGGGACCTACACGCGCTGAGAAACGCAGACTTGAGGTTCGCGATAAAGAACTCCAAGCTCGCCGAGCTCTGCAAAGAACAGGAGATCCAAACGACTATAGTTGCCGATTTCAAAGAAGTGGTCACATTTCTCCAAAAGAAAATGTCCGAACGAGACTCATGGCAAAGAGAGAGTGAATAGCAAACGTCTCCCTTTGGGTCTCGAGTTTCGGTTCGAGCACTCTCGCGTCGCAAAATGCTTGAAACATACCCCACTTTTTTTCTAGAGAAGATTTCCTGTCTGGTAGCGATAATGGGCGAGACAGGCTGATCAGGATGCAATTCGGGCTTTGTCCCACAGCAAATACCGTGCTCTATCCCGGAAATCCCGAACGATTTCTGGTCGAAAATCTAGCGTTGTACCAGATTCGATATCAGGGCTGATAATAGGCGATTTTTCCAAATTCGTATTTTCTACTCTATTAGGTAGAGATTGGGGCCAGGATTGCTAGGAGAAGCGGCCGTCTGCTTGCTCGCCCGCCGGTTGACTACCAGAAAGACAACCACGACACCAACAACCGCGACAACCCCTACTGCAACAATAATCCCAACTAACACTATGGGAGAGAGAAAAGAACTGAACAACGGACCCGGCTGAACCTGTTCAAGAGCAATCACAGCCCACCCAGTGTCTAAAGCGTTTGAGCCAGCCGAAAGTCTACCGATATCACGAAACCCTCCATCCGGGTTCTGTTGAAGAAGTATGAAACCAACAGCTGCAATGGCCTGTACAGCGCGCCCGAAAGCGTTGAAGGCGAGCGCAGAGAGAGCGGCCGCGTATACGTGTCCTTTGTTGTCATGCGAAGCCGTGAAATTTGTAGAAGAAGCTGCACTAAGAAAGTCCAGCGCGTTCGAAACACGTGTGTCGCTCGCTGTGAAAGAGGCACTCTTCAAAACTAGAACGACTAGAGCAGTCGTACTGATCGATTCTGGTCCGAGGGTTTCGAAGTGGTTCGCGGCTTCTGTCTTCGTGAGATTAAAACTTCCATCATGATTTTGAAGTGAAAGAATGTAGTTGACCGCCTGTTGTTGCTTTGAGGAGCTGATCATTTGTGCTTCAATTAGGCCCCAGAGTGCCATGGCTGTGTCAATGCTGCTTGTTGTCTGCAGTCCACTGGACGAGTCATACCAGCCCAAGAACCCTCCATTAGTTTGCTGATATGCTAAGAGTCCGGAAGAGTCTGATGAGTTGCTCAGCAGCCTGACATTTCCGCTCGTGCTCAGAGTGTAAAGGATCTGCCCTGGGATGTCCGCCTCTCCCCACGCATAACTGGAAGAATCATCGAGTTGCGACGCTAACCATGAGAACGACGCCGATGCTCTAGGCGAACGGGAGTCGTTCAACCAAAGAGCGTAGGCAGCTGGAGGCGTGGATATTTGGGAACTTCCAAAGGACCCGTCAGATTTCTCGTTACTACCCAACCAAGCTAGGGAGGATTTGACAGCAGACGACTGAGATGGCCCATAGCTGTTGGCTACGTGACCGGCGACTGGAAAGATGGTTCCACCAACAAGAATGAGGATTAGAGCGGCCCTCGAGGTACCTACTGAAGCGGGCAAAGTTACCCGCTCCACGCTTCGGTCCAATATAAGCTCGATTGCCGCCAAGATCCAAGCTCCGGGCCCCTATGGATGGACTACAATGAAAAATTGCATATTCTGCAAAATAGTAGCAGGTAAAGGGCCCGCTAGTGTGGTGTATGAGGACAAGACGATCATGGCATTGATGACGATAGCCCCAGCAAACCCGGGGCATGTTCTAGTTATTACAAAGAAACACTTTCTAGCTCTAGCAAGTATGGAGGAAAAAATGGGCATGTATCTTTTCAAGATCACCACGCGCGTGGCAGATGCCATCCGCAAGTCGGGGTTGAGATGCGAAGGAATCAACCTCTTCCTGGCAGATGGAGAACCGCAACAAGAGATCCTTTACCTCCACATGCACGTGATCCCAAGATTCCAAAGGGACGGCTTCCGGATACCAGCCGACCATGGCTCCAGACCCTCGCGAGAGGAACTTGACAAAACGGCAGACGAAATACGCCGGGCATACCAATGGCTATGGAAACCCGAGGAACATGTCGCGAAGGTCTAATGTCGAGAGAGATCGGAATTGCTTGACCCCATTTCGTTTGAGATTCTAAAGAACTCGCTCATCTCAGTTGCAGAGGAGATGGGAGTTGTACTTCGTAGATCGAGCTTCTCTCCGAACATCAAAGAGAGGAGAGATTTCTCCTGCGCCCTCTTTGATGCGTCAGGGCAGCTAGTAGCTCAAGCAGAGCACATACCTGTCCATCTCGGCGCGATGCCCTATTCTGTGCAGGCGGTTCTGAAAGAGTTCAAAGATGATCTTTCGGAAGGTGATGACATCATCCTCAACGATCCATACCGCGGCGGGACACATCTTCCCGACATTACCATGGTCTCGCCGATCTTCTTCAAGGAGCGATTGGTCGGGTTTGCGGCTAATCGCGCTCATCACTCTGATGTTGGAGGCGTTGCGCCAGGGAGCATGTCGGCTCTATCGAGGGACATCAACCAAGAAGGGGTCCGGATTCCGCCTGTTAAACTCTGGACTGAGGGCAAGCCGAACCTGCAACTCCTAGACTTTGTACTGTCCAATGTCCGGACGCCTGATGAGAGATTGGGAGACCTCAGAGCGCAACGAGCAGCGAATCTTGTCGGCGCGAAACGCCTTCACGAACTGCTGAAAAAATCGAGCGCGTCCACTGTCGAGTCCGGAATGAATCAATTGATCGATTACTCTGAGAAATTGATGGTCAAGAGAATTCGGCAGCTGCCAAGAAAATCATCCTCTGCAATTGACTATCTCGATAACGATGGGTTTGACACGACCGACATCCCCATCAAAGTGAAAATCACAGTTGGTCGAGAATCCATAGCGTTTGATTTCTCCGGCTCTGCGAAGCAAGTTCAGGGACCCTTGAACGCCGTGTACAGCGTCACTCTTTCAGCTGTCTACTACGTAGTGAGATGTGTGACGGATCCTTCGATCCCAGCAAACGCGGGCTGCTTCAAACCCATTCAGGTTAAAGCTCCGGCTGCGACGATCGTCAACGCAGAGCCACCAGCACCGGTAGCCGGTGGAAACGTAGAGACGTCGACGCGGATCGTTGACGTGGCCCTCAAGGCTTTCGCAGGTATAGCTCCAGAGAAAGTGTGTGCCGCCTGTCAAGGAACGATGAACAATGTGACAATAGGAGGGGTCGATCCGCGGACCGGGAAATATTTCACCTACTATGAGACCGTCGCCGGCGGGTTCGGTGCACGGTACAACAAGGATGGTGTTGACGGGATTCATAGTCACATGACGAACACTCTGAACACACCTGTCGAGGCGCTGGAATCTGCCTATCCTCTGAGGGTCAGGAGATACGAGCTGGTACGAGGCTCCGGTGGGCGAGGAAGATTTCGGGGAGGATTGGGGATCAGAAGAGAAACAGAGGTGCTCGCTAAGAGAGCTACCATCTCATTGATGGGTGAGAGACAGAGCCATCGACCCTGGGGTTTGATGAGAGGAAGATCGGGATCGCCCGGCGAGTATGGCATTGCTCGAGGAAACAAGATGAAGGCCCTGTCCTCCAAGACTACTCTTTCCGCAAACGCTGGGGACGTTCTAGTTGTGACAACACCAGGTGGCGGCGGCTACGGCTCACCCAGTGAGAGAACGAGGGATAAGATCCGACAGGATAGAGCCGACGGGAAGGCCTGAGTCTCAGCCGCACGTAGTTACTTTCGCGGCTCCGGGGACCGGCGGGTTCCAAGCGGGCGAGTCTTGCGAGCTTGTCGCCTGATAGTACCAGGCGAGGGTATGATAGGTTGTAAAGTGGATCGCGTCGGCGCCGACGTTTGTGGCAAACCATGCCTTGGACGTCTGGCATATGGCCCATAGGCTCCAGAAGTGCTGCGGGTTGCTCTGGACTCCGTTTATCCCTGTGATCAGGTGTTCAGATGTAGGCGGCCCGTAATACGTGGCCTGGACTCTTGAGATCGATGTTGTCAGTTGATAGAAATCCCAATCAGAAGATACATCAGTCTTATTGATCCATTGGCTAGTCCCGTTTCCATAGTTTATCAGAGTCTCGACAGCCACCATTGATCCCTGGCAGGGACTTAGGCAAGCGCTACTTGACCTTTGATAGTAATAGTAGGCGCCTGCTTGAAAAGCAACGATGCCCGCCCCGACAAGAAATAGAATAGCGAAGAACACCTTGTGTTCGCCGACAATGCTGAGTCCCAATCTAGCTCACATCTTGCGGATTTCTGAGACCAATGCGTGTGGCCGCAACCACTATTGCAGGGGCAATTGTAGCGAAGAAGACGACGTTGCTCGCCTCATGCGCGACGGAAAACGGCGCGCCAATAATGTTGCCGAAGACAAAATCCTGGTAGAAAGAACCCGTTCTAAAAATCCAGCTGCCAAAGTTCGTGAGCGCATCATAAGCAAAGGTTGCTAGGAGCCCGACCAGTCCGAATACGATGCTTAGCCGTTGATACTCCCTCGTCCCCTTCACAAAATCCCTGGCCACGAAGCTCTTCTTGAGAGCTGCACCAGCGAGAGCGTAGAAACACTCTCCTACCATCAGGAATGATAACATGAGGAAACTGTCCACGCCATTTGGATTGACAAACCCGTAGACGAGCCAGATGGATGCTGCGACTCCAATTCCTAGTCGAAGGCCGAAGAAGAAAGCGGCCACGAAGACCAGCGTGTCCATGATCTTGACGTTTGGGATGCCGATGAGCGCATAGTTAGTTGCAAGTGCGAGAGCCGTGAAGACGGCCGTAATCATGACTTTGGTGGATCGTCTGTCGAAGACCGAAGCCTTAGTGCATGAACTGGTCATAGTCGAAGAAGCGGGCAAAGTTACCCGCCCGATAAATATATCCTTTCGCTAGACATCTGGTGGAGCTGCAAGCTCAAGATGAGAATCTGTTCGCTACTTCCCAGCGCCACAGAGATTGCATTCGCCCTGGGGCTCGGAGACCAAGTTGTCGCAGTGTCGCATGAGTGCGATTATCCCCCCGCGGCTTCCAGTCGGCCAGTTTTGACGAAGTCGGCGATTCACCAGAAGATCCATAGGAGCCTTGACGTTGACCGTGAAGTTGAACAGCGCGGAGGGGACATTTACGAGATTGACGAGAAGCTTCTGGAGAAGTTGAAGCCGGATCTTATTCTGACCCAGGAACTCTGCCATGTTTGCGCTGTCTCCTATACCAAGGTCAAGGAAGCAGCTCGGGTCCTGGACGCGGACACTAAGATCGTCTCGTTGGAACCCACAAATCTGGAAGAAATCGTCGATAATATTCTGCTTGTTGGCAGGATGACGGGCAAGCTGGGAGAAGCGGAGAAACTCGCTCGGCAAATGCTGCAGAGAATAAACAGGGTCAAGGAGAAAACGCAGACGGTACAACATAGGCCGCGGGTCTTCTTTATGGAATGGCTCCAGCCTCCTTGGGCTGGCGGACACTGGATTCCCGAGATGGTCGATTACGCTGGAGGAGTCGAAGGGCTTGGCCGTCTGGGCAAGCCTTCCCATAGAATAGTATGGGACGAAGTTGTCGAGTACCAACCTGAGATTATCGCCCTCTCCCCATGCGGGTTCGATGCAAACCAAGTCATGCAAGAAGCCCACGTGCTCGGATCGTACCAAGGATGGGAGAAGATCCCGGCATTCCAATCCTCAAGAATCTATGCGGTCAATGCGTCGGCATATTTCAGTAGGTCAGGTCCCAGGGTAGTTGACGGCCTTGAGATCCTAGCCCACATAATACATCCCGAGCTGTTCCCCGAGAACCCACACCCGGAAGCTGTGAGGATGGTTCCCAGAGAACTAATCCTAGGCAAGAGAATCATCGAAACAAAGTAAACGTAGTACAAGCGAATGACCCCGGATGCCCTTGAAATCTCAAAAGGAGAAGGCAGAGGACTTTCGTGCGCTTCACCATGGGAAGAAGATACTAATTCTTCCGAACGGATGGGATGTTCCGAGTGCACGCGCGTTTGAGGATGCAGGGTTCCCTGCAATCGCGACCTCCAGCGCAGGGCTATTGGTCTCCTTGGGCTATCCTGACGGTGAGGTGATCGGTCGAGACGAGTTTGTCTCGGCTGTTGGAAGAATCGCCAGGGCTTTGAGCGTGCCACTTTCTGCCGACGTTGTCGCTGGCTTTGGAAAGACCACAAAAGATGTGCTCGTGACAGTCAGAGCGATTCTAAAGTCCGGGGCTGTCGGAATAAACCTCGAAGACTTCACGCACGCCACGAAGAAACTCTACCCGATTGAGAGACAGGTCGAGAATGTCAAGGCGATCAGAAAGCTAGGCGAGACCACAGGGATTCCTCTCGTAATTAATGCACGGACCGACGCGTTGAGATTTGCTGAGGGTGACGAAGGAGCGCGATTCAAGGAGGCGGTTCGTCGAGCGACCGCCTACAGGGATGCGGGGGCTGATTGCGTCTACCCGATGGGTCTCGTGGACGCGGCTTCCATCGCGAAATTTGTGAAGGCCTTGGACTTTCCGACCAATGTTATGGTGAGAAAGGGTCTGCCGCCAATTAGTGAGCTGGAGAGGCTTGGTGTCGCTCGCGTGAGCTTCGGTCCCACCCCATCTTACGCGGCGATGGGCCTACTGAAACGGGCAGCCAAGGAAGTGCTTGAGAAAGGAACCTACGAGAACCTAATCGAGGGCGCAATAACATTTGATGAGCTGAACGCGCTGGCCGTCCCAAGAGCCCGATAGCTCTGAGCATCGATAGAAGGCCGAGCTCCATTCGGTCAAATCGAAGACGCCTCGTGTTCCTGAATACTCTCAAGTGTCTCTTTCTCGACTTGAAGGGTGACGTGTTCGATCCCGAAGGACTCCTTCAACCGAGACGCTATTTTCCCAACTATCTTTGATCCGTCGCTGATCATGTCTGCGTCCACGGTGATGTGTCCGCTCAGCGCGTAGAGGCCGGAAGTGATCGTCCAGACATGGAGGTCATGAACTCCCTTTACCCCGTCAACGCTGCTGATTGTCTTCGCTATTGTTTCTAGGTCCATCTGTCTGGGAGTGGCTTCCAACAGGATATTTGTCGAGTCTCTGACGAGGCGGTAGGCACTAAGCATGATGAGAATTCCGATTATGGCTGCAGCAAGCGGGTCGATTCCCTGGTAACCGGTGAGTATGACGATGAGGCTGCTTACGATCACGGCTACGGATGATAGGGCATCCCCGACAGTATGAAGGAACACTCCTCGAACGTTGAGATTGGTCCCTCCCGAGCGGGAGAGCAACCCTGCGATACTGAGATTCCCCAGAAGACCGACCGATGCGATTGCTAGGACTAGCGGACCCTGGACAATGGGGGGCTGTTGGAGTCTCAGGTAGGCTTCGTAGATTATTAGAAGCGCGACGGCTATCAGGGTCGAGCCGTTGATCAGCGCGGCGAATATCTCGGCTCTATGGTATCCAAACGTCCGTTTGGCGGTGTGACGTTTCCGACCTAATCGGAGAGTGAGAATTCCCACTCCTACTGCCAGAACATCAGTTAGCACATGGCCGGAATCGCTGATCAGTGCGAGGCTCTGGCCAAGGAAGCCTCCCGTGAACTCCACGATGACGATCATCGAGGATACAATGAGAGCAATCCAGAGCCGCTTCTCAGCATTCCGCGACGACACTGAAAGATCTAGGCCCAATCGAAGGACGACTCCTCGCACTCTGTTGAGGTTAGGAGTATTAGAAATGGGCTCAGGAACTGGGGTTCTTCACTCGCCGGTTGACGAGGAGTACTCCCGCGAGTATGAGTAGGAAGCTGACGGCGGTCCAGGGACTCAGGTTTTCACCGAGCAGGAGAAAGGAGGTTAGCACACCGAAGACTGGGACGAGGTTGCCGAAGATTCCTGACCTGCCAGCGCCGATCTTCGAGACGCCTTCGATGTAGAGGAAGTATCCGATTACCGTCGATAGGATGGCGAGGTAGAGGATTCCGAGCCATGAGCCCGGATCCCAGTTGTAGGTCCAAGGTGCTTCGAGGAGCGAGAACGGGATCAGGAAGAACCAGCCGAAGAGGCTGATCCACGACAGTATCGAGAGCGAGGATTGTTGAGATCCATTATTGTTTGCACGGTTCGCTGCGATGAATCTTCTCAGTATGACTGTGTAGAGAGCGTACGCGGTTGCGCCGCCGAAGACGAGTGTCACGCCAAGCGGTCTGTTGAGAACTTGAGTGTTGGGGGAGAGAATGGAGATTGTGATGATTCCTGCTAGCCCGGAAGCGAATCCGAGAATCTTAGTCCCAGTAAGTCGCTCCTTGAGAACAAAACTGGCCACAATGGCGATAAGTACAGGTCCTATTCCAATAACGAGAGAGTCGTCGCTGGCCGCTGCATATTTGACGCCGTAGAGGAAGAAGATCTGGTAAAGTGTTGTGTTAAGAATACCCATTACCACGAGAGTTGGTATCCATGATCGATCGATTTTGAAAGAACCCTCTCTGAACCAGAGGATGGCGAATAGTACGGGGATGACGATGGCGTATCTTATCGCCGCGATAGAGACTGGTGGGAGATTTGTTGCGAGGAGTCTTCCAACTGGCCATGCAAGTCCCCAAATGAACATAGTAAAGACAAGTCCAGAGTACACCGCCCAGTTCTGACGTTCGGCGTGGACCACTGCAGAGTGAGCTAGAGTGGCAACTCCTTCAGCATTTCT
>WNGK01001498.1_pt1 | contig 37379 bp, 40 predicted proteins | sample 5400601 | NCBI WGS metagenome assembly WNGK01 (sample SAMN13153376, study PRJNA577476) | soil metagenome | isolation source: 60 cm soil or saprolite under Garry oak tree replicate 1 | place: USA:California | collected 2016-06-15 | reverse complement strand
TGCTCATCCAGATCGCCCGCGCCCTCATGGTGCGGCCGCTCCATCTCATCCTCATGGACGAGCCCTTCGCGGGCGTGCATCCCTCCATCCGCGACATCATCCTGGAGGCCATTCTCAAGATGAACCGCGAGGAGGAGATTACCTTTCTCATCGTGTCCCACGAGATGGCGGAGCTGCGACGGCTCTGCCAGCGGGTCTCGGTGATGGACGAGGGCCGGCTCATCGCCGAAGGCACCCTGGAGGAAGTCGCCAACAACCCGCTGGTGCTCGAGGCGTACCTGGGACCATAGTATGAATCGACTCGCCGTCGAGCAGCTGGACGCCGGATACGTCGAGGGCATCGACATCCTCGCCGACATCACCCTGCGCGTCGAGCCCGGCACCATCACGGGTGTGATCGGACCAAACGGAGCCGGGAAGTCCACCCTCCTCAAGACGATATTCGGGTTCCTTCATCCCAAGCGCGGCCGGATCTCGCTGGGCGGCCGCGACATCAGCGCCCTGGCGCCGCACGAGATCAAGCGGCTGGGCATCAGCTACGTGCCGCAGGGCGCGAACATCTTTCCCCAGCTCACGGTGGAGGAGAACCTGCTCCTCGGCGCCTGGGTGATCCGCTCCGACAAGGCCCGGGTGGCCGACCGTCTCGAGCGCGCCTACGCGGCCTTCCCCCGCCTGCGCGAGCGGCGGCGGCGCCGCGCCACCACGCTCTCGGGCGGAGAGGCCAAGATGCTCTCCCTCGCCAAGGAGCTGGTGACCGAGCCGACGCTGCTCCTGGTGGACGAGCCCTCGGCCGGCCTGGCCCCCCGCATCGTCGAGCAGGTCTACGCGCGTCTGCTCGAGGTGCGCGGGCAGGGCGTCACGATCCTTCTCGTGGACCAGAACATCAACAAGGCCGTGCAGGTGTCGGACTACCTCTACATGCTCGAGCGTGGGCAGGTCCGCCGCGAAGGGCCCCGGCGGGACTTCGCCGACCAGCTGCGCGAGATCGTGCGCGACGCGCTCCTGGGCGCCTGAGAGCGATGCCAGGATTCGCGCGGCGGCTCGGGTGGGCACTCCTGGCCTACGCCGCGCTCGCGTGGCTGCCGCTTGCCGCCTCCGAGTACCACGTGCACGTCTACACGATGTGCCTCTATTACGTCATCCTGGCCGTGGGCTGGAACCTCCTCGCGGGCTACACGGGCCAGTTCTCCCTCGCCCATCACACCTTCGCGGGGATCGGCGCCTATACCTCCGCGCTCCTGTGCCTGTACTTCCGCGCGCCGATCCTCGTGGGCATCGCGGCGGGCGTGGTCGTCGCCGCCGCCATCGGCTACGGGCTCGGGACCCTCTGCCTGCGCATGCGCGCCATCTATCTGGCCCTGGCCACCTGGGCCTTCGCGGAGTCGATGCGACTCTTCGTCGCGGTCGAGTATCAGATCACGCGCGGGGACCTCGGCTTGAAGGCGCCTTTGCTCTTCGGGACTCCGCACCCCACGCCGTACTACTATCTCTTCCTCGGCTTGACCCTGGCCGCCCTCCTGGTTGCCTGGCAGATCCTGCATTCGCGGGTCGGTTCCTACCTGCGGGCCATCCGCGACGACGAGGAGGCGGCCGCGGTCATGGGGCTCGACACCTTCAAGTGGAAGCGCGTCGCCTTCGTGATCTCTGCGGTCTTCGCGGCGGTGGCCGGCGGCTTCGAGGGCCACTACATCGGCCTGCTCTCCCCCACGCCGATGAAGTTCAACGAGATGGCGATCATCGTGATCATGGTCATCGCGGGTGGGTTCCGGACCTTCGCGGGGCCCGTGGTCGGCGCGGTCTTCATCGAGCTCCTCTCCGAGGAGCTGCGCAGCTGGGGCGAGATCCGGATGGTGGTCTTCGCTCTTCTCGTCCTCGTGGCAGCCCGCGCCTATCCCGCCGGACTGATCGGGCTCGGCCTCACCCTCGGAGAGCGCCTCAGCCGCGCCGTACCCGCGCTGGCCCCGCTCCTGACCGCCCGTCCCCCCGCGGACTGAGCGAGACGTAGCTATACGGTTCGCTCGCGCTCCCCGAAGAGGCCCGTGGGCCTGAAGACCAGCAGGGCGATCAGGAGCACGAAGCCGTAGAGGTCCTTGTACGCAGGCGAGAGGAAGACCGATCCGAGCGCCTCGATCACGCCCAGCAAGATCCCGCCCACGATACTCCCCAGGATGGATCCGAGCCCGCCGATGACGATGATCTCGAAGCCCTTGAAGGTCGAGATGGCCCCGTTCTCGGGATAGACGAGGAAATCCGGGGCGAGAAGCGCGCCCGCCGCGGCGGCCAGGGCCACGCCGACGCCGAAGGCCAGCATGTCGAGCCGGAGCACGTCGACACCCGCGGTCTGGATCCCCACGCGATTCTGGGCCGCCCCGCGGAAGGCCCGCCCGATCCAGGTCGTCTTGATCACGAGGAAGAAGAGGGCGAGAAGAACGAGGGTGCCGAGGAGCGCGACCATCCGGTTTCCCGAGATGGGCAGAGTCACGAGGGTGGTGGCCCGCGCGTAGTCGCGGGGCGCGTACTGGTTGGGGCCGCCGAGGACGATGGCGAGGTTCCGGAAGAGGACCATGAGGGCGATGGTGACGATGGTCGCGTATTCGTCGCGCCGCTCCACACCCCCCACGTACATGGGACGCAGGAGAAAGCGCTGGACGAGCAGGCCGAGGAGGAATACCGACACCATGGCCACGGGCAGCGCGACGTACCAGAGCGACCAGCCGAGCACGCCGGCGAGAAGCGCGTACTGCACGTAGCTGCCGATCATGTAGAACTCGCCCATGGACCAGTTGATCATCTTCATGATGCTGTAGATGAAGGTGATCCCCAGGGCCATCAGGCCGTAGATGACGCCGATGACCAGCCCGGACAGAACGTACTGCGACAGGATAAAGGCGTCCATGCGCTCCGTCAGGCGGCTCCCGCTGTCTGGAAGCGGGTCCTCAGCGCTTCGGCGCCAGCATGAGGTCGCCGGTCTTGAGCTCCGGTGGATAGATGATCTTGGCCTCGGGGAAGGCCTGCTCGGGCTTCGTGTACTGGAGGAAGAGCATGGGCGGCGTCCACTGCTGCCAGTACGGGCCCTCGCCGCGCGTGAAGGCGATCGTCCCGTTCCAGCCGACGAACTTGTTCGCGAGGAGCGACTTGACGATGTCCTCCGGCTTGTCGGTCTTGCCGGCGTTCATGGCATCGGCGAGCAGCATCACCTGCGCATAGGCGTTGAGGCCGCCGTAGACCGGCTGCTCCTTGAACTGCTCGAGGTAACGGGCGCGGAAGGCCTCCCCGCGCGGCGTCAGCTTCATGGTCGGGTGGTAGTAGACGATGAAGGTGGCGAAGGTGCCTTTCTCGCCCAGCGTGTTCCAGTACTCCGGGCGCGAGGGCGCATCGTAAGACATGAGCATGGGCACGGCGGGGAACAGCCCCACGTCGTAGGCCTGCTTGGTGATGAGGTAGAGCGGCGTCCCGATCCCGACATTGATGAAGAGGTCCGGCTTCCAGTTCTTGATCTCGAGGATCTGCGGCGTCAGGTCGACCACGGCCCGATCGAAGATGATGGTCTTGAGCTCGGCCTTGACGTTCATGGAGACGAACTGCTTCTTCGTCTCTTCGACCACGCCCACGCCGTAGTCCGTGTTTTCCGCGAGGACGGCGACGCGCTTGAAGCCCTGCTGCTGGATCCACTTGTTCCACAGGGTGACGCGGTCCGGATCGATGACGTGGGTGCGGAAGGTGTAGTTGAGGTGCTTCTCCGTGAGCTTCTTGGCCGAGGCCTGGGTCAGAAAGACCGGCACCTTGAGCTGCTCGGCGAGGTCCTGGACGGCCTCCGCCACCGAGCTGTGGAACTGCCCGACCACGGCCACGACCTTGTCCTGGCCGGCCAGCTTGCGCAGCCCGGCCGCGCCCTTCTCGGGGGTGCCGGAGTCGTCCTCGACGATGAGCTCGATCTTGCGCCCGCCGAGCACCCCGCCCTTTCCGTTGATCTCGTCCGCCGCCATCTTGGCGCCCCGGACGATGAACTGACCCGCGGCGGCGTCGCCGGGAGGCGAGAGCGGAGTCAGGACGCCGATCTTGACGGCGCCCTGGGCGAAGGCAGGTGAGGTGAGGGCCGCCGTGGCGAGCACGGCGAGCAGGAAGCTGCGAAGCGCGTTGATCATGTTGGTCGTCCTCCCTACGAGGGTCATCGAGTTACGAGATCGTATGCGGCTCGGCTCGCCGCGTCAAGGTGTCATCGTGTGTGGGAGAGGCGGCGGATGAGCTCGGCGTCGGCCTCCGGGAAGCGACGCGACGGAAGCTCGGCTGCCTCGACCCAGAGCATCTCCTGGCCCTGCAGGGGCTGGGGGGCACCCAGGATCGCGCATCGGAAGAAGCGAATGTGCACCGTCTTCTCCGGGTAGCTCCAGTCCACGGTCTCGAGCAGCTCCCCGACCTCGGCGGTCACCCCCAGCTCCTCGGAGAGCTCGCGCTTCAGGGCCACCTCGGGCTGCTCGCCCGGCCAGATCTTGCCGCCGGGGAACTCCCACAGCCCGGCGAGGTGCGTGTCCTGGAGCCGGCGCGTGATGAGATACCTCCCATCGCGCTCGATCACCGCGGCGACGACTTCGACCACCTCGCCCACGAGCACTACGACGCGGTCCAGCCGCCGTCGATGGGGATGATCGCCCCCGTCATGTACTTCGAGGCATCCGAGGCGAGATAGAGGCAGAGCGAGGCAACATCGTCCACGTGACCGGCGCGGCCGATGGGGATGCGGTGCTTGAGGAGGTGGCGGCGGAACTCGGGAACGCCCTGCCCGATGGCCGTGTCGATGGTGCCGGGGGCGACGACGTTGACGCGGATCTCGTCCTGCACCAGCTCGACGGCGGCGGCGCGGGCGAGCTGGTGCACGCCCCCTTTGGACGCGACGTAGGGCGAGAAGTCGGGCGCCGCCACCGTGCCCAGCGCCGAGCCGAGATGAATGATGCTCCCACCGCCGCGCTCACGCATGGCCGGAGCCGCGGTCTTGGTCAGGATGAAGGCCCCGATCAGGTTGATGCGCAGCACTTCCGCAAAATCGGCGGCGCTGATCTCGAGGAGGGCAGAGCGGAGGCGCACCGCCGCGCAGTTGACCAGGCAGTCCACGCCGCCGTACTGCGCGCGCGCCGTGCCGACGAACCGCGCGACGTCGGCCTCGCTCCCCACATCTCCGCTCACCGCCGCCGCCACGCCACCCGCCTTGACGATGGCGTCCACCGTCTCGGCCAGCGGCTCGGGCCGCCTGCCGAAGACGACCACGCGCGCGCCTTCCTGGCCAAAGAGCTCCGCGGTCGCCCGGCCGATGCCCGTGCCGCCACCCGCGATGAGAGCGACCTTGCCCTCAAGCGCCGGCACGGTCATAGCTCCTGCAGAAGGTCTTCATCGGACACCTCGGGCACTTGGGCTTGCGCGCCGTGCACCACGTCGCGCCGAAATCCATCAGGGCCTGATTGTAGTCATAGGCGCGTCCCGCGGGGACGAGAGATTCGGCGAGGTCCCACATGGTCCTCTCGCCGCGGAGTCGGGCCAGCCGCCGGGCGCCCAGGAAAACCCGGCCGAGCACGCGCCGCACGTTGGTGTCCACGAGGGCGGCGTCCTTCCGATGCGCGAAGGCCAGGATGGCCCCGGCCGTGTACCGGCCTATCCCGCCGAGGCGAAGCAGCTCCGCGCCCTCGTCGGGAAGCCGCCCGCCGTAGCGCGCCACCGTCTCGCGGGCGATGCCGTGAAGGTGCTTCGCGCGGCGATAGTAGCCGAGCGGATACCAGGCGCGCGTCACGTCGGGGAGTCGCGCGTCCGCGAGCTGCTGGAACGTCGGGTAGCGTCCGAGGAACTCGCGATACTTGGGGATGACCCGGTCGACCTGCGTCTGCTGGAGCATGATCTCCGAGACGAGGATACGATAGGGATCGCGGGTACGGCGCCACGGGAGATCGCGGCCGTGTCGGGCGTACCACGCGAGCAAGCGCCGGTGGAAGCGCCGCCGCGCGCGGAGATCGGGGGGCGTCACGGCGGCCATTGTGACCGAGCCCGAAGCCCCTCGCAAGTTGACTTCCCGGGGAAGCACGTCACAATGGGGCCGTGCCCAGCTCGCTTCTCCTGCTCCTCAATGACGTTCATCGAGCCGAAGGCGCCGTCTTCGGCGAGAGCTCCGGCTGGCTCGTGCCGCTTCGCTACGGCGATCCGATAGCAGAGCACGGGGCCGTGATGGGAGCCGCCGGCCTCCTGGACCGCTCCATGGTCGGCAAGGTCGTGGTGACCGGGCGCGATCGAGCGACATTTCTCCAGGGCATGCTCTCGAACGACATCAAGGCCCTTCAGCCGGGGCAAGGTTGCCCCGCGGCATTCCTCGACGCCCACGGCAAGGTCGTCTCGCTGCTCGCCGTCTATGTCCTCGAGGACCGTATCCTCCTCGAGCTGCCCGCCGGATCGACGGAGAAGTTTCTCCAGACGATCGACAAGTTCCTCATCTCCGAGAAGGCGTACTTCGAGGCCGCAGATGACGCCTATGTCGTTCTCTCCGTCCAGGGGCCCGGGGCCGAGAAGACGCTCGCCGGTCTCGCCGGAGCATGCCTGGCCGCCGAGCTCTACTCGCACCAGGAGGTCTCCATCGCGGGAGCGCCGGTGCGCATCGCTCGGCGCAATCACGCGGTGACTCCGGGCTTCGACTGCTGGACCGCCGCCGCGCATGGTCCGGCTCTGTGGAAAGCGCTGCGCGAGGCGGGCGGCGTGCCCGTGGGTGCCGAGGCGGCCGAGGTGCTGCGCGTCGAGGCGGGCCTGCCGGCCTTCGGCGCCGACGTGGACGAGAGTCTCATCCTGCCCGAGACGCGGCTCGATCAGCTCGTGAGCTACACCAAGGGCTGCTACATCGGCCAGGAGACCGTGGCGCGGGTCAAGTATCGCGGCCACGTCAATCGAGGCCTCTCCGGTCTCATCGTCGATGGCGAGCAGGTTCCCGCGCCCGGCGACGTCGTCGTGGCCGAGGACAAGGAGGTCGGACGCGTCACCTCGGCCGTCCGCTCCGTCGCCCTCGGCAAGCCCATCGCGCTGGGTTATGTCCGCCGCGAGCATTTCGAGCCCGGGAGCGTGGTGGCGGTCCAGGTTCGTGACCAGCTCGTCCCCGCTCGCGTCGTCGAGCTTCCGTTCGTCAAGTCGGCCTCGTAGAGGACGGGCGTGAGCGAGCACGCGCACACGAATCGCCTCGCCCGGGAGACGAGTCCGTACCTTCTCCAGCACCAGCACAATCCCGTGGACTGGTATCCGTGGGGGCCCGAGGCGTTCGAGCGCGCGCGGGCCGAGGACAAGCCGCTCCTCCTCTCCGTGGGCTACTCCGCCTGCCACTGGTGCCACGTGATGGAGCGCGAGTCGTTCGAAAGCGATGAGATCGCCGGGCTGATGAACCAGCTCTTCGTGAGCATCAAGGTGGATCGCGAGGAGCGCCCCGACGTCGATCAGATCTACATGCAGGCGGTCCAGGCGATGACGGGGCACGGTGGCTGGCCCATGACGGTGTTCCTCACGCCGGAGGGCGTGCCCTTCTACGGCGGCACCTACTACCCGCCCGTGGATCGGCAGGGCATGCCGGGCTTTCCCCGGCTCATCCAGTCCGTGGCCGAGGCCTACCGCTCGCGGCGCGGCGAGATCGTCGAGGCGGGGCGCCAGCTCCTCGAGCAGATGCGCCAGGGCGAGCGGCTACGAAGCTCGGCGACCTTGCTCACCGACGAGATCCTGGTCGGGGCCTACCAGGCCTTTGCCCAGGAGTTCGACTCGCGCGAGGGCGGCATGGGCCGCGCCCCCAAGTTTCCCCAGCCCATGAACTGGGACTTCCTGCTGCGCTTCTGGAAGCGCACCGGCAACGCTCACGCCCTCGACATGGCGCGCCTCACCCTGACCAAGATGGCGCGCGGCGGCATGTACGACCAGATCGGCGGGGGCTTCCACCGCTACTCCGTGGATGGACAGTGGCTGGTGCCGCACTTCGAGAAGATGCTCTACGACAACGGCCAGCTCGCCTCGCTCTACCTGCGCGCCTGGCTCGCGACCGGCGACGCCGAGTACCGACGCGTCTGCGAGGAGACGCTCGACTACCTCCTCCGCGAGATGACCCATCCTTCCGGGGGCTTCTTCTCGGCGCAGGACGCCGACTCCGAGGGCGTCGAGGGAAAGTTCTTCGTGTGGTCTCCCGAGGAGATCACGGCGGTCCTCGGTGATCCCGAGATGGCGCGCGCGGCTCTCGCCTACTGGGGAGTGGACGACGGGCCCAACTTCGAGGGGCACAGCATTCTCTGGGTGCCCCGCCCGCCCGTCGATGTGGCCGACGCCCTGGGGCTGACCGTGGAGCACCTGGCCGAGCTGATCGCCGGCGCCCGGGCGCGTCTGTACGAGGCGCGGGAGAAGCGGGTCCACCCCGGTCTCGACGACAAGGTGCTCGCGTCGTGGAACGGCCTCGCCCTGAGCGCCTTCGCCGAGGCGGGACGCGTGCTCGGCCGCGCGGACTATCTCGCCGCGGCGACCAGGAATGCCGAGCTGATCATGACCCAGATGAGGGACGGCGAGCGACTGCTCCGCTCCTGGAAGGACGGGCAAGCCAAGATCAAGGGCTACCTCGAGGACTACGCCATGGTCGGCATGGGGCTCCTCGCCCTCTACGAGGCCACCTTCGACCGGCGCTGGCTCGACGAGTCCCGCCGTCTCTGTGACCAGGCCCTCGGGCTCTTCTGGGACGAGGAGCACGCGACCTTCTTCGACACGGGCGCCGACCAGGAAGCGCTCGTGGTGCGCCCGCGAAACCTCTTCGACAATGCCGTCCCCTGCGGGACATCGGTGACCATCGAGTGGCTCCTGCGGCTCGCCGTCTTCTTCGGCGAGGAGCGCTACGAGCAGCGGGCCCTGACGGCCCTCCGCCCCATGGCCGATCTCATGCACCGCTACCCTTCGGGCTTCGGCCGCTATCTCGCCGCCCTCGACTTCCAGCTGGGACCCGTGGCCGAGGTCGCCCTCGTGTGGCCCAGCGCCGGCGATCCGAGCGCTCTCGTCCAGGCGACATTCGGCCGCTACATGCCCAATCGTCTCGTGGCGGGCGCGCCGGCGGGCTCGGCCGCTGGGGCGGGGCTGCCGCTCCTGGCCGAGCGCCCGGCCGTGGACGGGAGGGCGACGGCGTATGTCTGTCGCCACTTCGTCTGCCAGCTACCCGTCACCGACCCGGTTGCCCTCGCTGGACAGCTTGACGCTGGGGTATAATCCGGCTGTCGTCGCTGGGGGAGGTTTCCTGAGAACCGGGTGCGGCCCGGGACCCCTCGAACCTGCACTGGGTAATTCCAGCGAAGGGAAAGCGACGGACAGGACGAAGCCCGGTCTCTCTACCGCACCCGACGAGGTGCGGTTTTTTTATGCGTGTGCTGGTGAACGGCGAGCCCATGGAGCTGTCGGAGGGGCTGAGCGTCGAAGCCCTTCTGGCGCAACTTAAGGTCAAGCGCGAGTACACGGCGGTGGCGCTCAACCGCGAGATCACGCCCAAGACCCAGTACGCCGACACGCGCCTCAAGGACGGAGACAAGGTGGAGATCGTGCGTCCGATGGGCGGCGGCTCATAAGGAGGGAAGGCCATGTACGACACGTCATTGTGGCTGGGAGGCAAGGAGTTCAAGTCGCGACTCATCGTGGGCACGGGCAAGTACCCGTCCTTCGAGAACATGCGCGAGGCCATCGAGGCCTCGGGCGCCGAGATCGTCACGGTGGCGGTCCGGCGCGTCAGCCTGCCGGGACAGGGGGAGTCGCTCCTCGACTATCTCGACCTGAAGAAGTACACGCTCCTGCCGAACACGGCGGGCTGCTACACGGCGGACGAGGCCGTCCGCACCTGCTACCTGGCCCGCGAGGCGGGGCTGGGCACCCTGGTCAAGCTCGAGGTGATCGGTGACGCGCGCACCCTCTTTCCCGACGTCGAGGGGCTGCTCGAGGCCACGCGCACACTCGCCCGCGAAGGCTTCAGCGTGCTGCCGTATACCAACGACGACCCCGTGCTCGCCAAGAAGCTCGAGGACGCGGGAGCGGCGGTCGTGATGCCGCTCGGCGCCCCCATCGGCTCGGGGCTGGGGATCCGCAATCCGTACAACATCAAGATCATCCTGGAGACCGTCACCGTGCCCGTCATCGTGGACGCAGGCGTCGGCACCGCCTCGGATGCCGCCATCGCCATGGAGCTCGGCTGCGACGGCGTGCTCATGAACACGGCCATCGCGGGCGCCAAGGATCCCGTGGCCATGGCCACGGCCATGAAGCTCGCCGTCGAGGCGGGACGGCTGGCCTTCAAGGCCGGGCGCATCGGCAAGAAGCTCTACGCCACGGCGTCGTCGCCACTCGAAGGCGTGCCGGATTGGTCCACCAGCTAGGGTTCTCTCTCTACCTCGTCACTGACCGCTCGGCCCTGCCGGCCACAAGCATTCAGGACGTAGTGGAAAGCTGCCTGGCCGCGGGGCTCAAAGCCGTCCAGCTCCGGGAGAAGGACCTGGCTGTCCGCGATCTGCTCGGCCTCGCGCATGCCCTTCGCGACTCGACACGGCGCCATGGCGCCAGGCTCCTGATCAATGACCGGGCCGATGTCGCCCTCGCCGTGGGCGCCGACGGTGTTCAGCGCGCGGGGACGTCACTGCCCGTGTCCGCGCTGCGCGCCATCAGCCCGCCCGGATTCCTGATCGGCGCCTCCGTGCACGCGGTCGACGAGGCGCGCACCGCGGAGTCCGACGGCGCCGACTTCCTTCTCTTCGGCCCCGTGTACGACACGCCCTCCAAGCGCCGGTACGGTGCGCCCCAGGGGATCGCTGCCCTCGAGCGGGTGACCTCCGCGGTCGGCAAGCCCGTCTTCGGCGTGGGCGGGGTGACGCCCGCGCGCGTCGCCGAGGTCGTGCGGGCGGGCGCGGCGGGGGTGGCGGTGATCGGCGCCATTCTCGGAGCCGAGCGCCCCGCCGACGCGGTCAAGGCGTTCCTCGACGCCCTCGGGCACGCCTGATGCCGCCCTCGGTCATCACGCCCTTCCTCCCCGATCGACTACTCGACAGGAGCCCCCATGCCCACACGCGATGACGTGAAGCGCGCAGTCTGCGAGGCCATCGACCGCCAGAGCGAGAAGATCGTCGCGGTCGGCGACACGATTCGCAAGAACCCCGAGCTGGGGTTCAAGGAGTTCAAGACCTCGCGCCTGGTCGAGGACACCATGCGCGAGATCGGGCTCCAGCCCAAGGGTGGGCTCGCCATCACGGGCGTGCGCGGCGAGGCGCGGGGCAAGAAGGACGGGCCCACCTTCGCGCTGCTGGGAGAGCTGGACGCGCTGGTCGTGGCCGGGCACCCGGTCGCCGATCCGCAGACGGGCGCCGCCCATGCCTGCGGCCACAATGCCCAGGTCGCCAGCATGCTCGGGGCCGCCATGGGCCTGGTTGGGGCCAAGGCGTTCGAGCACCTGGCCGGGCGCGTGGTCTTCTTCGCCGTGCCCGCCGAGGAGTACGGTGACGTCGCCTGGCGCGTCGAGCAGGCGCGGGCAGGGAAGCTCGAGTTCCTGGGCGGCAAGCCCGAGCTGCTCCGCCTCGGCCACTTCGACGACGTGGACATGGCGATGATGATTCACCTGACGCCGCAGCGCGAGTACAAGAAGGCGGGGCTGGCCGCCTCCAACAACGGCTGCATCGTGAAGACGGTGCGCTACATGGGGCGCGCCTCTCACGCGGGCGGGGCGCCCCACATGGGCATCAACGCGCTCTACGCCGCCCACATCGGCCTGGCCGCCATCAATGCCATCCGGGAGACCTTCAAGGACGAGGATTCGATCCGCGTGCATCCGATCATCACCCACGGCGGGAGCCAGGTGAACGTCATTCCCGCGGACGTGCGCATCGAGACCTATGTGCGCGGCAAGAGCGTGGAGGCGATCCTCGACGCCAACGTCCGCGTGGACCGCGCCCTCAAGGCGGGCGCCCTCGCCCTGGGCGCCCAGGTCGAGATCGAGACGCTCCCCGGATACCTGCCGCTCTTCAACCACGACGGCATGGGCAAGTACTTCATCGCCAATGCCTCGGCCCGACTCGGCGCGGAGAACGGCTCGTCCGGCAGCGGCCACGGCGCCGACTACACGATCACGGATCCCACGCTCGCCTACATCGAGAACGCCAAGCAGCTCGCCCTCATGGCCGTGGACATGCTCTGGGACGATGCCCAGTCGGCCAAGGAGATCATCGACGCCTTCAAGCCACGCCTGAGCCGGGAGGCCTATCTCGCCTTCCAGCGCGGCATCAACAAGACGGAGCTCTTCGACGGGGCGAAGTAAGAAGGGCCGAGCACGCCGCGAGGCCGCGTGAAGCGTGAGGAAGAAAGTCCGGCGGCTTAACCCTCGCGAGGGCTACGACCGGTGGGCGGAGAGCTACGACCGGACGGAAAATCCGCTGGTCGCTCTCGATCGCCGTTACACCCTGAACCTGCTCGGGCCCCGACCCGGCGAGCGGGTGCTGGACGCTGCCTGCGGAACGGGGACCCACCTCGGCTCGATGCTCCGCGCGGGCAGCGCGCCGGTCGGCCTCGACCTCTCCCGCGGCATGCTGAGCGTCACGCGACGAAAATATCCGACGATTCCGCTCGCCCAGGCCGATCTCAACGGCCAGCTTCCCTTGAGAGGGCGTGTGTTCGACGCCGCCCTCTGCGCTCTGGTGGGCGAGCACCTGACGAATCTCCGGGTACTGTTCCGTGAGCTCTTCGCCAGCCTGACGCGCCGCGGGCGTCTCGTGTTCTCCGTGTTCCACCCAGAGATGGCGGCCGCCGGCATAGAGGCGAACTTCGAAGCGGACGGCACGGAGTATCGGCTCGGCGCGCTTCGCCATACCGTGGCGGATTACCTCGACGTGATCGACGAATCGGGGTTCGGGGACATCAACATCCGCGAGTTCCATGGTGACGAGCCGCTCGTGCGGGATATACCCTGGGCCTCGAAATACCTCGGGTGGCCCCTGCTCCTGACCGTCGAGGCCTACAAGACCTAGCCGAGAGGGGTCAGGTCTCACAATCCAACATTTGCGCCAGACTCCCACCTCCAGGAGGGCCCCTCCTCGTCGTGGCGCATGACCACCCGGCTGGCATCCCACGCCAGGCGCCGGGACGTTTCCGCGGAAACGTGCGTGCCCCACTTGAAGCATTGCGATCCCACACGCACACGTGCGGCAGGGGCGGTCCCGGTCGTCCACGAAGCCAGACCGCTGCCGTAGAACTTCTTTGGTATCGTTAGGCGCCATGTATGGAAAAGGAGACATCGGCTCTCCGCAGCGCATCGCGTGCCTGAGCGCCGAGCACGTGGAGATCTGCTATGCGCTCGGGGCGGGGGATCGCGTGGTCGCCGTCCCGGGCACGGCGCATCGGCCTCCCGAGGCGCGCGAGAAGCCCAAGATCGGCGGCTTCACGACCTTCCGTGCCGACAGGATCCGAGAGCTCGAGCCCGACCTCGTGCTTGCCTTCTCCGATCTCCAGGCCGACATCTGCGCGGAGCTGATCCGCGGCGGGCTGCCCGTCTTCTGCTCCAACCCGCGCTCCGTGGACGACATCCTGGAAACCATCCTCCTGGTGGGCGGGCTCCTCGGGCTCGAGAAGGCGGCGCGAGATCTCGTGCAGGACATGCGCGATGACATCCGCCAGATCCGTGAGTTCTCGAGCGTGTGGCCGGACCGGCCGCGCGTCTACTTCGAGGAGTGGCACGACCCGCTCATCGCCGGGATCCGCTGGGTGTCGGAGATCATCGAGCTGGCGGGCGGCCGGGATATCTTTTCCGAGCTGCGAGACAAGCCCTCGGCGAAGGAGCGCATCGTGGATCCGGGCGAGGTGGCACGCCGGGATCCTCAGATCATCCTGGCCTCCTGGTGCGGCAAGCCCGTGGACGTCGACGCGATACGGGGAAGGGCCGGTTGGTCGAGCATCAGCGCCGTCAAGGCGGGACGAATTCACGAGGTGGACGGGGCTGATATCCTGTCTCCAGGACCATCCGTCATGGCCGGCCTCCGGGTCATCCACGAGATCGTCCAGCAGGGTCTGGACCGTTAGCAAAATCCCTCAACGAGGGTCTTCGCTCAGATAGCCTAAGTGACCGGAAGTTTAGAAGCCGCGGCTCCTGTGTTCGGATATCGAACACAGTGAAGTTTCTCGCAGAATTACTACGGGCCCCCTCGGCAGCCGATGCTAGGATCAAACCCTTCGCGACCCATGGAGAATCAAATGCTGGCCCGTCCGGAACGGTTCTTCGAAGACAGGTTTGGTCTCTCCGCATCCGCCCTCGATCGTCTTCTCGGCTCACAGCTGGCAGGCAGGGTCGATCACGCCGATCTGTTCCTCGAATACCGCGTCAGCGAGGAGCTGGTCCTCGAGGAAGGCGCCGTCAAGAAGGCCTCGCGCCACGTGAGCCAGGGCGCGGGCATCCGCGCGCAGTCGGGAGAGCGCACGGGCTACGCGCACACCGACGATCTGGCCCTGCCCAATCTCGAGGAGGCGGCCCGCCAGGCCCGTGCCATCGCGGACTCTGCCTCTTCCTCGGCGGTGGTGGCGGTGGGCGCCGGCAAGCCTCACGATCTCTACACTCTCGCCGAAACTCCGATCACCGCGGCCCTCGACCGCAAGGTCAAGCTCCTCGGCCAGATGGATGCCGCCGCGCGAGCGGCCGATCCTCGCGTGCGGCAGGTCATCGCGAGCCTGGGCAGCGAAGACGTGGTGGTGCTCATCGCCACGCCTTCCGGCTGGACGGTGGGCGATGTCCGGCCGCTGACCAGGCTCAACGTCACCGTGATCGTGGAAGAGAACGGCAAGCGCGAGATGGGCGGCTATGGCGGCGGCGGGCGTGTGTCCTTCGACTTCTTCCTCGAGCAGGAGCGCTGGCGCCACTACACCTCCGAGGCCGTGCGGCAGGCCGTGATCAAGCTCCACGCCGTCGAGGCGCCCGCGGGCGAGCTCACGGTAGTGCTGGGCCCGGGCTGGCCGGGCATCCTCCTTCACGAAGCGGTGGGGCACGGGCTCGAGGGCGACTTCAACCGCAAGGGCACCTCGGCCTTCTCGGGACGGCTCGGTCAGAAGGTCGCCTCAGACCTCGTGACCGTGGTCGACGACGGCACCATCGCCAACCGGCGCGGGTCGCTCAACGTCGACGACGAGGGCAACGTCACCCGGCGCAATGTCCTCATCGAGAACGGCGTCCTTCGCGGCTACATGCAGGACCGCCTCAATTCCCGGCTCATGGGCATGGCCGCCACCGGCAACGGCCGGCGCGAGTCGTACGCGCATCCGCCCATGCCGCGCATGACCAACACCTTCATGCTCGCCGGGCCGGACGATCCCGCCGACATCATCCGCTCCGTCTCCCGCGGTCTCTACGCCGTCAACTTCGGCGGCGGGCAGGTCGACATCACCAACGGCAAGTTCGTCTTCTCGGCCAGCGAGGCTTACCTGATCGAGGACGGTCAGGTCACGAAGGCGGTCAAGGGCGCCACCCTCATCGGCAATGGCCCCGACGCGCTGACGCGGGTGAGCCGTGTCGGCCACGACCTCAAGCTCGACGAGGGCGTGGGCACGTGCGGCAAGGACGGCCAGTCCGTCCCCGTGGGCGTGGGGATGCCGACCACGCGCATCGATGGCATCACCGTCGGCGGGACCCAGGTCTAGCGCGTGCTCGATCTCGTCCAGGACGTGCTGAAGCGGGCGGGCGGGCGCGGAGCGACCGCGGCGGACGCCTTTCTCCTCGAGGACCAGTCCTTCTCGGCGCAGGTGAGGCTGGGGCAGGTGGACACCGTCAAGCACGCCCGCGAGCAGCACCTCTCGCTGCGCGTCTTCGTCGGCCAGTCGGTGGCGGCCGCCTCGACGTCCGATCTCTCCCGCGCTTCCGTCGAGCGCCTCGTGGAGGAGGCCGTCTCGCTCGCCCGGGTGACGGCGCCCGACGCGCTCGGCGGGCTGCCCGAGGCCGGCGAGCTCGCCCGCAGCATTCCGAATCTCGACCTCCACGACCCGACGGGGCACGACCTCGCGCCCGAAGACAAGATCACGCTGGCCCGGCGCTGCGAGGCGGCGGCGCTCGAGACCGATCCCCGCATCACCAACTCCGAGGGCGGGGACTTCGCCGATCGCCAGGCGCGGTATGCCTACGGCACGAGCCACGGCTTTGCCGGAGAGTATGAGACCTCGTCCTTCAGCCTCTCGGCTTCACCCGTGGCCTCGCAGAATGGCCAGATGCAGCGCGACGGCTGGTATCACGCCACCCGCAAGCGCGAGCGCCTCGACGCTCCCGAGGAGATCGGGCAGACCGCGGCCCGCCGGGCCCTCCGCCGCCTCGGGGCCCGGCGCGTCAAGACCTGCGCGGTGCCGGTGATCTTCGATCCCGACATGGCGGCGAGCCTGATCCGTCACATCGCGGGCGCCGCCGCGGGCCCCTCGCTCTATCGCGGCGCGTCCTTCCTGGTGGGCAAGCTCGGCGAGCAGATCGCCTCGCCCGCGGTCACGCTCGTGGACGACGGGACTGTCCCCGGCGCGCTGGGCTCACGGCCCTTCGACGGCGAGGGCCTCCCCGTGCGCCGGACGGTGGTCGTGGACAAGGGCGTGCTCACCTCGTATCTCCTCGACACCTACACGGCCCGCAAGCTCGGCATGACCTCCACGCACCACGCCGCCCGCGACGGCAGCGGGGTCACCGTGGGCACGACCAACTTCTACCTGGCCGCGGGCCCCACGGATCCGCGCGTGCTCGTGGCCAGCGTCAAGCAGGGCCTGTACGTCACGGAGCTCATCGGATTCGGGGTCAACGGCATCACGGGCGACTATTCCCGGGGCGCCGTGGGCATGTGGATCGACAATGGCGAGCTCGCCTATCCCGTGGAAGAGATCACGGTGGCGGGCAATCTGCTCGAAATGTTCCGCGCCATCGAGGGCGTCGGGAATGACCTGGTCTTCCGCGACCGCACCGCGGCGCCCACGGTCCTGATCGGCAAGATGGTCGTGGCCGGAGCCTGACAGGAGCCGTCACCGCGATGCTCATAGACAGCCACTGCCACCTTCACGATCCCGCCTACGAGGACCTGCGCGGCGCGCTCGCGCGGGCCACCGAGCACGGCGTCTGGGGCGCCATCGCCGTCGGCTGCGACCTCGACACCAATGTCCGCACGCTCAGGGCGGCCACCGCCTCCGGCAAGGCCGTGTGGCCGGCCATGGGCTTTCATCCCGAGTGGCACCACCTGACCGATGAAGACCTGGCGGGGGTGGAGTCGCAGCTCATGGCCAACCACGCGTGGCTGGTGGCCCTGGGCGAGGTCGGGCTGCCCTGGTACAGCCTCGAGGGCGCGAGCGACGCGGCGGAGCGTATGACGCGGGGGAGACGACACCTCGGGCGGCTCCTCGATCTGGCGCGTCGCTATGACCTGGCCGTCATTCTCCACGCTCCCCACGGGGCGGCGGTGGGTGCCCTGGAAGCCCTCAAGACCCACGGCATCGATCGCGCCGTCTTCCACTGGCACAAGGCGCCCGCCGAGGTGACCCGCGACATCGTGGAGTCGGGCTACGTCGTGTCGGTGACGCCGGAAGTGATCTACCGCGAGCGAGACCGCGAGATGGTCGAGGCGGTGCCCCTGACCTCCCTCCTCGTGGAAAGCGACGGCCCGTGGCCGTACAAGGGCGAGTTCGAGGGGATGCCCTCGGGCCCGTGGCTCGTCACGCGGGTGGCCGAGGAGATCGCCAAGATCAAGCAGACGCCCGTCGACGAAGTCATCGACCAGATCGGCGCCAACACCTGCGCCCTCTTCGATCTTCCCTGGTCGTGATCAGCGAGCCCTTCGCGCTGTCCATCGCCGGCGCCTCCGTGGTGGGCGTGCTGCATCTGCCTCGGCGCCAGCCCGCGCCCTGCGTGATCGCCTGCCATGGCATGGGCGCCTCCAAGGACAGCGACAAGTACCTCCTGCTCGCCCAGGACTTTCCGGAGGCCGGCCTCGCCCTCGCCCGCTTCGACTTCCGGGGCAGCGGCGAGTCGGGCGGGCTCGGCCGCAATGCCACCATCGCCTCGCGCATCGCCGATGTCGAAGCCGTGCTCGAGCACCTCGAGGGTCACCCGGCGCTCAACGGGCGCTTCGGCCTGCTCGGCTCGAGCCTCGGCGGCTATGTCGCGCTGTGGGCGGCCTCCCGTCGACGCGCGGCTGTGCCGGTAGTGACGTGGAATGCCCCGGCAAACCTGACGGGGCTGCCGCCCTCCGATCCGACCGATATCACCGCGCCCGGGCCCGCGCTCGTGGCCGAGGTGCGCGCAGGCCGCAACGCGGTGGCGCCCGCGGGGGTGGCCAGCCTGCTCGTCATTCAGGGCGGCTGTGACGACGTGGTGCCGCCCGAGCATGGGCGCGCGCTCTTCGAGCGGGCGGGGGAGCCGCGGGAGCTCTGCATGCTTCCGGGGGCCGATCATCGCTTGACCGATCCGCTCCACCGGCACGAGGCGGTGAAGCGAAGCCGCGACTGGCTGCTCCAGCACCTTCACACGGAGCCCGCATGATCAACCCCGCCCGCATGAAGGACGAGTTCCTCGACCTCGTCTCCATCTCGAGCCTGTCCAGGCGCGAGGGGAGCATCGCGAAGCGCCTGGAGACCATTCTCAAGGGCATGGGGGCCACGATCGAGGTGGACGATGCCGGCGAGAAGGTGGGGGGCGAGACGGGCAACGTGCTGGCACGGTTCGCGGGCACCAGGCCGGCCGTGGCGCCCTTCCTGCTCTCCGCTCACATGGACACGGTGGGGCCCGCCGAGAAGATCCGCGTCCAGGTCGAGGGCGACATCGTGCGCACGGACCGGACCACGGTGCTGGGCGGTGACGACAAGGCCGGGATCGTGGCCATCCTGGAGGCCATCCGGGTCCTGCGCGAGACGAGCATTCCTCACGGCGATATCGAGCTGGTGCTGAGCATCTGCGAGGAGACCGGTCTCCTCGGGGCCAAGCACTTCGACACGGGGCGCCTCAAGGCTCGCCGGGGCCTCGTGCTCGACGTGGATGGCGTCTGCGAGCTCATCACGCGGGCTCCCGCGGCCAACCGGCTCACCTTTACCGTGACGGGCCTCGAGGCACACGCCGGCATCTGCCCGGAGCGGGGCCTGTCGGCCATCCAGATCGCCAGCGAGGCCATCGCGGGCATGAAGCTCGGTCGGCTGGATGCCGAGACCACCGCGAATCTCGGGGTGATCGAGGGCGGCCTCTCCACGAACATCGTGCCGACGCGGGTGATCGTGAAGGGGGAGACGCGAAGCCTGTCCGTGGAGAAGCTCGAGGCGCAGACCGAGCACATGCGGCGCCGCTTCGAGGAAGCCGCCGCCCGTCACACGGTCACGCTGGAAGCCGGCGTGCGCCGGGCGCGCTTCGAGGCTCAGATAGACCGGCAGTACGAGCGGCTCGACGTTCCCGACCACGCGCCCATCGTCGGCCTCGTCAACCAGGGAGCGAAGAAGCTCGGCCGGACCCTGACGACGCGGGCGACGGGCGGCGGCTCCGACGCCAACGTCCTCGCCGCACGGGGGCTCGAGATCGCCAACCTGGGCTGTGGGATGCGCGACATCCATACCGTCAACGAGTGGGTGGACCTGAAGGACCTCCACACGACGGCCGCCCTTGTTCTGGAGACCCTGCGGGCCCACGCGGAGACGACTGCTGTAGGATAGGCGCCGTGGAGCGCATCGGAGATCTCCTCCTCGAGCACGCTCCGGCCGTCGGGCCGGTGAAGCCGTATCCGCTCCTCCTCGTCCACGGCATGAATGGCGGCGCCTGGTACTTGCGCCCCTGGCTCTACGCCGCCGCCCAGTCGGGCTGGGACTCCTGGGCCGTCAATCTTCGCGGGCACCACGGCAGCCGGCCCGTGACCGACCTGGGCCGCGTCTCGGTCTCGGAATACGTCGAGGACGTGGAGGATTGCCTGCGCCAGTTCGGGGAGGCGGTGGTGATCGGGCACTCCATGGGCGGGCTGATCGCGCAGAAAGTGGCCGAGGGCGGGCGCGTTCGCGCGGCAGTCTTTGCCACGAGCGCCGCGCCCCATGGCATCCGCGTGGTCACGTGGTCGCTGCTGATGACCCTGCCGCACTATGCCCTGGCCATCCTGCGAAGCCGCGAGTTCACCCCGACCCGCGAGGATGCCCTCAACTTGATCGGCAATCGGCTCTCGCCCGAGCGGCAGGCCTGGGCCTTTCCCAACCTGGTGCCCGAGTCGGCGCGCGCGGCCCGCCAGATGGCGCTGGGCCGGATCACGGTAGACACCGCGGCGATCCGGTGCCCGACGCTGGTCCTCGGCGCCGCGGACGATCGCATCACCCCGGCCGCCGTTCAGCGCAAGATCGCCGCGCGCTACGGCTCCCGATATCTCGAGGCGCCCGGACACGGCCACCTGCTCATGCTCGAGGAGGGCGGGGAGCAGTACTTCGCGGATGTCCTGAACTGGCTCGACGAGGTAACAAAGCCCGTCTAGGCTATCAGCAGCCTAGGTGCGGCGGATCTGCATGATCGAGGCGGCGTGGAGAAGCCAGGCGAGGGGGACGAGGAAGCCGGGGAGCCAGATATAGGGCCAGCCGCCGATGAAGGTGACGGGCGGATCGGTGAGGAAGACGCGGAAGGGCGACGGCGTCGAGAGCTGGGCGTGGACGACGACGTTGAGAAGAACCAGGACGCTGATCGCGTTCCACCAGAGCGCGACCTGCCTCGGCCACGCCTTCCTGACGAAGCAGAAGTAGGCCACGGGGATGGCGGTCAGGCCCACCAGGATGTCCACGTTGCGCCCCTCGAAGGTCATGATCGCGGGCGCCCGATGCTGGACGAAGAGCAGCCAGAGAATGATCTCCATGAGGATGCGGAAGGACTGCAGATAGATCGGCCACTGGAGCGGAGTCGCCGCGAGAAGGGCGCGCGTCTGTCGCGAATACGTGAGGAGGAGCAGGCCTCCGATCAGCGGCACGAGCAGGGCGGGCAGGAGCCGGGGCGGCAGACGGCTCCAGTCCTCGAAGAACCCTTTGATGGCGAGCGAGCCCGTGACGGCAAGCCAGCCAATGAGACCGAGCCCGGCCACGCCGGGGACACGCCAGCGCGCCGACCAGCGGATCAGGATGGCGGCCAGGATCATGACCTGGGCGATGAACAGGAAGTCGGTCAGCTTCTCCATCGCCGGGCTTCAGCCCCGCGCGGAGCCGAGATCCCGTGCCGCTGATTCGCCGGCGATCCTGCCGAAGACGGAGCCGGCCATGAGCCCGGCGCCGCCCGGATAGTTGTGATAGAAGAGCCCGCCCACCAGCTCGCCCGCGGCATAGAGGCCGCGAATGGGCTGATCCTCGATGTCCTGCACCTGCGCGCGCAGATCCACCCGGAGACCGCCGAACGTGAAGGTGATCCCGCACGTGACGCCGAAGCCCACATAGGGCGGCGTGTCGAGGGCCTGGGCCCAGTTCGTCTTGGGGGGCGTGATGCCCCGCGTCCCCCGCCCATCGAGGATGGCGGGATTGAAAGGCTTGTCCTGCACGGCGGCATTGAATTCGCCGACGGTGCGGACGAGACCCTGGGGGTCGATCTCGAGCTTCCTGGCCAGCTCCTCGATGGTCGGGGCCTCCGCCTTGGTGATCTCGCGGATCCGGTACTCCTCGCGAAGGAGGGGCAGGGTCTTCTGATCGAAGATCTGGAACGCCGTCTGCTGGGGCTGCCGGATGACGGCCTGCCCGTACTTGACGTACGTGAAGTTGCGGAAGTCCGCGCCCTCGTCGACGAAGCGCTGGCCGTGGACATTCACGATGATGCCGAGCGGGTAGGAGTGCTTCTGGAACATGTCCCCGACCTTGCGATCGCCGAAGGGCGGCGCGTTCAGATCCCACTGGACGGCATGACAGGAGGACCAGTGGCCATAGGCCTGCGCCCCGATGTCCAGCGCCATGCGGATGCCCTCGCCCGTGTTGTGGCGAGTGCCCCGCACGCGGGCGAGGTCCCAGTTCGGCCCGAGATAGCGCGTCCGCATTTCCGGGTTCGCCTCGAAGCCGCCACAGGCCAGGACCACCGCGCGGGTCGGGATCTCGACGAGGCCTTCCGGGGCGCGCACGACGAGCCCCGTGATGCCGCCCTGGTCATCGGTGAGGAGCCGCCGCGCCCCGTGGCCGTAGCGCACCTCGATGCCCACCTTGCGCGCGCGATCGAGCTGCATCTCCACGAGGCCGGGCCCGCCGCCCACCGCCTCGACATTGAGCCCGCCCCAGAATTGATGCTTGCCCTCGACCTGATAGGACTGGCGGGCGAACATGAGGATCCAGCGGAGACCCTGGCTCCGCATCCAGGCCACGGTGGGACGCGAGCGCTGGACGAGGTGCTGGGCCATGTCGAAGTCCGCGCGCCCCTCCGTCACCCGCATCAGGTCGTCGTAGAACTGGTTCTCCGTGTAGGGAGGGACCACGATGGCGCGCGCCTCCTCCTCGGAGATGTCGGGCAGGATGTCGCGCCGGAGATCCTCGAGCCCCTGATGGGCGAAACGAAACCCGCCCGCCGTGAAGAAGGAGTTGCCGCCGCGCTGGGACTCCGGCGCCTTCTCGACGATCAGCACAGAAGCGCCGGCTTCTCGCGCGGCAAGGGCCGCGCAGAGGGCGGCGTTGCCGCTTCCCGCCACCACGACGTCGTAGGTCGGACTCATCGATGAGCTCCCGTGAGGTCCTGCCGGTTAGCCGACGATCTCCTCGCCCCCGTCCACGCCGATGACATTGCCGGTCATCCAGTACGTGTCCGGATGCGAGAGCACCACGATGGCCTTGGCGACGTCCTCGACCGTGGTCAACCGCCGGTGCGGATTGCGCCGGAGGGCGGAGTCCTTGATGGCGTCGCTGCCGGGGATCTTCTGCAGCGCCGGCGTGTCCGTCACGCCGGCCCGGATGGAGTTGGCCGCGATGCCATGCGGAGCCAGCTCCACGGCGAGCTGGCGGATATTGGACTCGAGGGCGGCCTTGGCCGCCGAGACCGGCCCGTAGAAGGGCAGGGCGCGCGCGCCTCCCGACGAGGTCATGGCGTAGATGCGGCCGCCCCGACCCATGAGCCCGCGCCCCACGAGCTCTTGCGCCCAGTAGATGAGGCTGTGGGCCATCACGTCGACCGTCATGTCCATCTGCGCCTTGGTGACGGCCTCCTTCATGGGGTCGGTCATGAAGAGCTTGAGGGTGCCGAAGGCCAGCGAGTGGAGCATCACGCGCAGCTGGCCTTCCTCGCCCCGCTCGCGCAGAATGCGCTCCATGTCCGCCGCCGTCTCCGCGCGCCTCTCCTCGTCCGCGGCGTTGATGTTGTAGAACCGCGCTTCGCGGCCCAGGCCCTTGATCTCCCCCACGAGGCGCTCGGCATTGGGGAGGGTGGCCTTGCGATCGAGGTGCACGCCGAAGACATTGAGTCCGGCCCTGGCCATAGCCATGCTCGTCGCCGCGCCGAAGCCGGAGGACGCGCCGAGGACGAGGGCCCAGCCGCTCAGCGAGATTGGTTGCGACTCCGTCGGCATGCCGTGCATCTCCTTGGCCGCTCGCGTTCCCGTCCCGCGAGCCGCCCGAGCATTCTATCATTGCGCGGCGGCATGCTACCATGAGGCCCCCATGGGCCGGACGGCTGGCATCATCCTCATCGGCAACGAGCTCCTCTCCGGCAAGGTGGTGGACGCCAACGCGGCCTACCTCTGCCGCGAGCTGCGCGCCCTCGGCGTGGACGTGCGTCGCATCGTGGTCATTCCCGACGAGGTGGACCAGATCGCGGCGGAGGTGACGCAGTTCAGCGGGCGCTTCGACGTGGTCTTCACCTCGGGCGGCGTGGGGCCCACCCACGACGACGTGACCATCGAGGGCGTGGCGCGCGCCTTCGGGGTGCCCGTGGTGCGGGACGCGCGCATGGTCGAGGTCATCCAGCGCTTCTCGGGGGGCAACCTCAACGCGGCGCGCCTGCGCATGGCCGAGATCCCGGAAGGCGCGCTTCCCATGATGGGCGACGGGCTCGTCTTTCCCGCCGTGGTAATGAAGAACGTCTACGTCTTGCCCGGCGTGCCCGAGCTCTTCCGCCAGAAGTTCGAGGGGCTCAAGGAGCAGTTCCGCGACGAGCCCTTCCATCTCGTCAGCGTCTTTCTGAGCGTGGGCGAGGGAACGCTGGCCGAGCACCTCAACGAGGTCGTGCGCGGCTATCCGGAGCTCATGCTCGGCTCCTACCCCGAGCTCGCGAATCCCGAGTACAAGGTCAAGGTCACCCTCGAGTCCAAGGATCGAACCTACATGGAGCGGGCTCTCGGCGACTTTCTCGCGAGGCTGCCCGCCTCCGTGGTGGTGCGCATCCAGCAATAGATTTTCGAGCCGAGACGCTGCCGACGAGCCGCAGGCGAGGAGAGCGGCGAGGTGAGTGCTGAGTCAGATCCGTTCACAGGAGAGCGTCCATGGCGGAGACGACGAAGTCGTTCGGGGAATCGCTGACGGCGGAGGTGCGGGCGGGCCGGAGCTTCGGGGGCCATCCCCTCTGGTTCAAGATCCAGGAGGGACGGCTGTCGCGCCCGCAGGTGCAGGGCTTCGCCAAGCAGTTCTTCCTCCAGGTGCTCGAGTTTCCGCGCGCCGTCTCCGCGCTGCACTCGCGCTGCCCGGACCTGGGCGAGCGGGTGAAGCTCGCCGAATCCGTCTACGAGGAGGAGACGGGGCGCATCTCCGGCTCGAAGGCCCACCCCGAGCTCTTCCTCGACTTCGCGACCGGGCTCGGGCTGCGTCGCGACGAGGTGTTGTCCGCGCCCGCGCTCCCCTCGACGGCGGCCCTCATTCACTGGTTCGAGTACTCCACGAAGATCCTCTCCTTCCTGGAAGGCGTGGCCGCAATCAACCTGGCCGCGGAGGGGCAGGTGGTGGGCGCCTTCGGCCCCTTCGCCCGCGGGCTGCAGAAGCACTACGGCCTGGACGAGGCGCAGGTCGCCTTCTGGGACGTGCACGAGCTGGCCGACGCCGAGCACTCCGACGTCGGCGATCACATCGTGATCAAGGGCGCGACCACCCCCGAAAGCCAGGACCGGATCCGCAGCGTCGTGCGGACCTCGCTCGGCATGTGGTGGCAGTTCTTCCAGGGCATGGATCAGGAGTATGGGCAGCTCTAGGTAGTTGCTCGACCCGGATATTCTCGTGGCGGCCCTCCGGGAGGCGAATGCTATCCTGGGGTCATGGCAGACGAGACGGGCCATCTGGAGACGGGACGCCGGGTCGCCGCCATGATCTACGGCGCCATGATGGGGAGCGTCCTCCTCTACGCCGTGGCCGTCGAGGTGGTGAACATCTCGCAGGCACCCTTCTCGGGCTTCGCGGGCGCGGCCCTGGAGCCCATGGTCCGCTACGCGCTCTGGGGCGTCGCGCTCGTGCAGGTCATGCTCATCCTGGTGGTGCGGCGGACCCTCCTCGCGAAATCGCCCGGGCCCGCCCCGGGGGCATCGGTCGCCAAGCTCATCACGGTCGCCATCGTCACCGCGGGCCTCGCGGAGATCCCGGCCATTCTCGGCCTCGTGCTCTTCATGGTCTCGGGGCTGCGGGCGGACTTCTACGCGCTCCTGACCCTGTCCCTGGCGCTCCTCGCCACGTGGTTCCCGCGGCTCGAGTCCTGGCGCGAATGGGCGGCGGAGCCGCCCGCCAGAGGTTGAATCCGTCGCGGCGCATATGAGCGCTTCGCCCTATCAGCTCAAGTCCGATCCGTATTCGAGCCATGCCCTTATCTTGAAGACGCTGGGAGAGGGACAGGGCCGGCGCGCCCTCGACGTCGGCGCCGCCGACGGCTTTCTCTCCGAGCTTCTCACGCGTCAGGGCTGGCAGGTCACGGCCCTCGAGCGCGATCCCGCGCAGGCCGCCAAGGCGCGCGGGCGTTGCCACGAGGTCATCGTGGCCGACCTGGACGCGGCCGCGCCCAAGCTCTCGGGCGCCTTCGACGCCATCGTCTACGGCGACGTGCTCGAGCACCTGACGGACCCGTTGCCCGTGCTGGTGGCCATCAATCGCTCGCTCGCGTCCGACGGCCGCGTGGTCGTCTCCGTCCCCAATGTCGCCCATCTCTGGGTGCGCCTCCAGCTCCTGCGCGGCCGCTGGGACTACGGCGACCGCGGCATTCTCGACCGGACGCACCTGCGCTTCTTCACCCGCCGGACCTTCGTCGGCTTCCTGGAAGACGCGGGACTGACGGTGACAGAGCTCGCCTCCACGCCGGTGCCGCTGCCCCTGGTGGTGCCTCCGCGGCTGCACGGAGCCCTGCTGGACGCCGTCCACGCGACCAGCGCCGCGGCGGCGCGCGTGTGGCCCGGCGGGCTCGCGTATCAGCTCGTGGCCGTGGCGCGTCGGGCAGCCGCCGTGGGAGGGCATTGATGGCCCCGCCCAAGGTCGTGGTGGTCATGCCCGCCTACAACGCCGGGCGCACGCTCAAGCTCACCTACGAGGAGCTGCCCAAGGAATCGGTCAACCTCGTCATCCTGGTGGACGACGGCTCGCGCGACCAGACCCTCGAGATCGCGCGCGAGCTGGGCCTGGAGATCTTCGTCCACGACAAGAACTACGGCTACGGGGCGAACCAGAAGACGTGCTACACGGAAGCCCTCAAGGCGGGGGCGGACATCGTGGTCATGGTCCACCCCGACTATCAGTACGATCCGACCCTCGTGCCCAAGATGATCGAGCCCATCGTGAAGGGCGAGGCCGATCTCGTCCTGGGCTCGCGCCTCAAGGGCGGGGGCTCCGCCATCGCCCAGGGCATGCCGTGGTGGAAGTACATCTCGAACCGCTTCCTGACGGGCGTGGAGAACGTCTGCTTCGGCCTGCATCTGTCGGAGTACCACACCGGGTATCGGGCCTTCAACCGCGAGGCCCTCGAGGCCGTCAACTTCCGGATGAACTCCGACGGATTCGTCTTCGATCAGGAGATCATCGCCCAGGCCGTGTCCGCGGGCATGCGCATCGGGGAGATCGCCGTGCCCGTGCGCTACTTCGCCGAGGCCTCGTCCGCGAGCTTCTTCGCCTCCTGCGTCTACGGGCTCAAGATCCTCTGGGTGGTGACGCGCTACACGCTGCACCGGAGCGGCATCAAGCACTCGCGCCGGCTCCAGTCCCTGCGCGGGCGATACAGCAAGCTCAGTCCCGGCTCCGGGACCCCCGCGAGCGATTGAAAGAGGAGCCGCAGCCGCAGGCGAGGCGACCCCCGATTCCGAAGGAGGAGCCGCAGCCGCAGGCGAGGCGACCCCTGATTCCGAAGGAGGAGCCGCAGCCGCAGGCGAGGCGACCCCTGATTCCGAACGAGGAGCCGCAGCCGCAGGCGAGGCGACCCCTGATTCTTAGAAGCCTAGTTCTCGACCTCGGCTGCCTCCTGGCCGGGGCCGCGCTTCTCTCCGCGCTCGCCTGGTGGTGGTGGCGTCCCGACGAGCTGTTTCTCCTCCTTCTTGGCCTGATCGCCGTGCGCCTGTGGCTGGCGCCCGTGGCCATTCCCGCGTGGCGGCCCCGCCGCGTGCTCGTCATCGGGATCCTCGCCTACGCCGCGATCTTCTCCTTCATCACGGTGACGCGGCACCTGACACTGCTCACGCATGCCCTCGATCTCGGCTACTACGTGCAGCTGACCTGGAACCTGGCGCGGGGGGCGGGGCCTCTCGTCAGCCTGCCCGAGATGAACGCCTGGGGCGACCACTTCTCGCCCGTCATGTACCTCCTCGCTCCGCTCTTCTGGGTCGCTCCCGGCGCCGCGGCGCTTCTCGTCGCCCAGGCGGTCGCCCTGGCCGTGGGGGCCCTGGCCGTGTTCGGCATCGCGGCGCGCCGTCTGGGAGACGAGCGTCCCGCCGCCGTCTTCGCGCTTCTCTACCTCGTCAATCCGTCGCTACACGGCATCAACGTGCGCGACTTCCACGCCGCCGCGCTGGCCGTTCCGCTCCTCCTTGCCGCGATCTACTTCGCCGAGCGCGACAGCCCGTGGCTCTTCACGCTTGCCGTCGTGCTCGCTCTCGGCACCCGGGAAGACGCGACGATCCCCGTCGTCGGCCTGGGGATCTGGCTCGCCCTCGCGAAGCGGCGCTGGCTCTGGGGGGGCGTCACCGCGATGGCGGCCGTGGCCCTGCTCGTCGTGGATACGCGATGGCTCATCCCCCACTTCCGCGGCGCGCCCTATCCGCATCTGGGCCGCTACGCCCATCTCGGGCGCACGGTGCCGGAGATCATGGCCTCCCTGCTCCTGCATCCCTTCCGGACGCTGGGCGCGCTCTGGGGCTTGCCGCGCCTCTCTTACCTCGGCTATCTCCTGGGTCCCCTCGTCTTCCTTCCGCTCCTGGCGCCGATCGAGCTCCTCGCGCTCCTTCCCGCCCTTCTCGAGAACCTCCTGGGCCAGGATCCGGTCCTCTTCTACCACCGGACCCAGTACCAGTCGTTCGTCTTGCCGTTCCTCATGAACGGCGCCATCGCGGGATACGCGAGGCTCGCGCGGGCGCGGCCGGGCCCATGGCCTCCGCGGGCTCTCACCGCTGCAATGATCTCGAGCCTGGCCTTCGCCTCGCCCACCGTGAACGACCTCGCCGTCCAGCGCTTCTGGCCGCGGGCCGAGCATCGCCAGGCCTGGGAGGTCATGGCCCAGGTGCCGCGGGACGCTTCGATCTCGGCGCAGGACCGGTATGTCGCGCACCTCTCGCTCCGTCCCCTCGTCTTCGTCTTTCCCGTGAGCCTCGAGAAGGCGCAGTATGCCCTCGTCAACGCGGAGTCATATCCCTGGCGAGGCCTCCCCGACGTGCGCATGCGGCAGGAGGACAGGGACGTGGTGACCATCGCGGGCGTCGCCTCGACGCCTGAGCTACGGTTCCGCGTCAAGTACCGGGCGGGTCCCCATCTCCTCTTGGAGAGGCAATAGGGGACCGCCCGTCAGCACATGAGCCAGTCGCCGTAGGTGCCGCGGATGGGCTTGCCCTCGGTGAAGCGCGAGAGGCGGAAGGTGTCGAGATCGGGATGCGCGCCGGGTCCCTCGGCGATGAGGGCGGCCATCATGTGGCCCACCGCCGGGGAGAGCTTGAATCCGTGGCCGGAGAAGCCCACCGCGACGAAGCTCCCCTCGGGCCCCACGCGATCCAGGATGGGATGCCAGTCAGGCGTGACGTCGAAGCAGCCGGCGTAGCCGCGCGCGATGCGTCCCTCCGCGAGCACGGGGAAGCGATGACTCACCCGGGCCAGCGCACTCATCGACTCGTCGAGGCTCACGCCCTCCTTGTAACGGTCGGGGTCGGCCAGATCGTGTGACTCCTCGGCGTCGAGGCCGCCCACGAGAATGTGCTCGGAGAGCTCCGGCCGCGTGTAGATGTTGGTCACGAAGTCGTAGACCATGGGGTGCGGACGCTGGGCCGCCTCCGGCCACGTCACGATGTTGATCTTGTGACGGCAGACGGTGATCGGGATCTCGACGCCCACCATCGCGCCGATCCCCGCGCCCCAGAGCCCGGCCGCATTGACGACACGTGGCGCCTCGATCGGCCCGCGGCTCGTGTCGACGCCCCGAATGCGATTGCCCTCGACGCGAATGGCGAGCACCTCCGTCTCTTCGAGGATGCGCGCGCCTCGCGCCCGGGCGGCGCGGGCGAAGCCCTGGGCCGTCTCGGCAGGGTTGCAATACCCGGAGTCCGGCTCGTAGCACCCGCCCACGAGGTCCTCGACGCGAAGCCGCGGCTCGATCTCACGCATCTCGGACGGCGATACGAGCCGGGTCTCGATGCCGACCCCGCGCTGGAGGGCGACCGACGCCTCCATGGGCTTCTGCATCCGCTCGTCAACGCCGAGGAGATAGCCCGTGCGCCGGAACCCGCACGAGCCCCCGCCCGTGAGGTCCTCGAAGCGCTCGAAGACGTCGAGCGAGTAGCGGATCATCCGACACGTCTCGGTCGTCGAGTAGTGCTGGCGCACGCAGGCCGAGCTCTTGCCGGTGGCGCCGGAGGCGACGAAGCCCTTGTCGACGACGATCACGTCGCGCACGCCACGGGCGGCCAGGTGAAAGGCGATGCTCGTCCCGGTCGCCCCGCCTCCGATGATCACGACGTCCGCGGTGAGCGCCATGGCCGAAGCCTACCACGGCCTGGGCTATCGAGATGATGGCTCGTAAGAACGACGTCTGTCGGACAATGCATCCATGCGAGACGTGACCCGGCCCCATGATTCCGATCGGCGGCTGCTGTCGCTCGATGTCTTCCGCGGAATCACCGTGGCAGCGATGGTCCTCGTCAACAACCCGGGGACATGGCGGGCGGTGTACGGGCCGCTGCGCCACGCCGACTGGCACGGCTGGACCCCCACCGATCTGATCTTCCCGTTCTTTCTCTTCATCGTCGGCGTGGCGATCCCGTTCGGCCTGGGGCGGCGGCTCGAGGTCGGTCACGCCCGCGGCCAGGTCGTGCTGAGGGTGCTGCGCCGCGCGCTGGTGATCTTCCTCCTTGGGCTCGTCTTGCACGCCGTCTCGAACCCGGACCTCGCGACGATCCGGATCCCCGGCGTGCTCCAGCGGATCGCCGTCTGCTATCTGGTCGCGTCGCTCGCGTTCCTGTTCGGCGGCTGGCGCTTTCAGCTCGGGCTTGCGGCCGGCGCGCTCCTTGGCTACTGGGCGGCACTGACCCTGATCCCCGTCCCGGGCTTCGGCGCCGGCGATCTCGGCAAGGAGGGGAATCTTGCCGCGTGGATCGACAGGAGCGTGCTGGGCACCCACATCTGGCGGGTTGGGCGAGTCTACGATCCCGAGGGTATCCTGAGCACCATCCCGGCCATCGCCACCACGCTCTTCGGTGTGCTGACCGGCCAATGGCTGCGCGGCGTCTCCGTGTCGGCCGTCATCGCCGGGAGGCTCCTCCTCTCAGGGGTGGCGGCGGTCGTGATCGGCCTCGTGTGGGGACGGTGGTTCCCCATCAACAAGGCGCTGTGGACGAGCTCGTACGTGGCGTTCACGGCCGGCGCCGCCCTCCTCGGCCTCGCCGCCTGCTACTGGCTGATCGAGATCAGGCGGTCGCGGTGGTGGACAGGGCCGTTCCGCATCCTGGGAGTCAACGCCCTCGCCGTCTTCTTTCTCTCCACGCTTCTCGCCATACTCCTGGCCAGGATCTCCATCCCGGGCACCGACGGTCGCCCCCACTCGCTCCAGGCGATCGTGTTCGACGCGCTCTTTGCCCCCTGGACGTCGCCGGCCGCCGCCTCGCTGGCCTGGGCGGCCGCGAATGTCGTGCTCTGGCTGGTGATCCTGTGGCCGTTCTCGCGGAGGGGCCTGCGCCTCACCGTCTGAGTGAGGCGGTCATGCCGATGACTCGACCTCGCCCGTCAGGATGTGGGAGGCGTGGTGCAGGACCATGCGCCAGCGGGTGCCGCGGCGCTCGAAGACATTGGTCACGAGGACCGCGGTCACGGAGATGTTGCCCTGGGACTGGGTGAGGATGTTCTCGGTGCCGGTGACCCAGGCGACGTCGGCGGAAATCCGCACCACGATGTCGGAGAGCGTGAAGCGCAGCTCCCGGGTGTCCTTGAAGATCGCCTCCCACGACTGCCGCACGGGCTCCCAGCCGGTGAGGAGACACCAGCCGGGGTGCACGCAACGGACGTAGTCCGCGTGGAGCCAGAGGGCCTCCATCGCCTCGAGGTCGCGGGCCTCGAGCGCCCGATAGAAGCGCGCATTGGTCTCCTGGACCTCGGCGGACTCGTCCTCGGGCGTCAATTCCGACATCGCACCACCAGGCGCGGGCCCTGGCCCTCCACCACGAGAGGCTCGAGGGCGGCGCCGGGGCAGGGGCCCTCCACGCATACTCCGCTCCGCGGCTCGAAGATGGCGCCGTGGGTCGCGCAGATCAGATGCTGCCCGTCCTCCGTCAGGAACTCGTTCGGCCACAGATCGAGGGGCGTGCCGGCGTGGGGGCAGCGGTTGACATAGGCGCGGTGGCTCCCGCCCACGTTGATGATGAAGCCCTCCACGACCTTGCCGCGGCGCTCGAGTCGGAACTTCGCGGTCTGGCCCGGGAGCGGCGCGCTGACCGCGCAGCTCCCCGCGCCGGGATCTTCCGCCGTAGGCTCCACGAATCGGTTCTACCAGAAGGCTTCAGACGATTCAACGCGCGGCGTGGCCGCCTGTCGAAGCCGCGTGGTAGGATTAGCGGTCCATGTTCGCCGTCGACGCGAAAGACCTTACGAAAACCTTCCGGAGCGGATGGCTGGGCCGGCGGCGCAAGGAGGCCCTCCGGGGCGCGAGCCTGCAGGTTCCAAGCGGCGCCATCTTCGGCCTGCTCGGGCCCAACGGGGCGGGGAAGACCACGCTCCTGTCCATCCTGGCCACCCTGCTCCTTCCCGACTCGGGAACGGCGACCATCCTCGGCCATGACGTCGTGCGCGAGGCGGGGGCGATCCGGCGGCGGCTCAACATGGCGAGCGGCAACGCGTCCTTCGTGTGGAGTCTCCGGCCGCCCGAGGTCCTGACCTTCTACGGAGGACTCTACGGCCTCTGGGGGCATCGCTTGCGGCGCCGCGTCGACGAGCTCATCGAGCAGTGCGAGCTGGGGCCTCACGCCAAGACCGAGTACAACGCGCTCTCCACCGGTCTCAAGCAGCGGCTCGCCCTCGCCAAGGCGCTACTCAATGACCCCGAGGTCCTCTTCCTCGACGAGCCGACCCTGGGCCTCGACCCGGACGTCTCCATCCGCCTGCGGGCTCAGATCGCCGCCCTCCGTCGCGAGCGGGGGACGACCATCATCCTGACCACGCACTACATGCGCGAGGCGGAGGAGCTCTGCGACCAGATCGCCTTCATCAAGGACGGGCGCATCCTGGCTCAGGGCACCGCCGACGAGCTGAAGCGCCAGATCCGCATCGGGGACGTGATCGCGCTCCGCCTCGACCCCGTGGCGCCGCAGGGCCTGGCCGGGCTGCCCGGGGTGCTGCAGAGCCACGCCCGTGGAGAGTTCATGGAGTACACGGTGGACGCCCTCGACAAGCGCCTGCCCGAGATCCTCCGCTGGCTGCACGAGCAGGGAGTGCTGGTGCGGGATTGCCAGGTGCGCGAGCCCGAGCTCGAGGAGGTCTTCGTTGAGCTTGCGCGCTGACGCGCTCCCCCGGGAGCGCCTCCCCGAGACGTGGGTCGTGGAGGTGGTCCGCACCTGGGCCTTCGCCCGGCGCAACGTGATCATGGCGCGGCGCAACGTGTTCTTCGTCTTCGAGCTCACCTTCTGGCCGGGCGTGGCCATGCTCTCGCACGGCCTCCTCACCCGCTTCCTCGCCCTCGACGCGAAGATGACGGCCTTCATCCTCGTCGGCACGGTGGCGCTGTCGACGGTACAGGTGTGTCAGCTCGACGTCGCCTACGCGGTGCTCTTCGACATCTGGTCGAAGTCCATGAAGCACCAGTTCCTCACCCCCATCGGCATCCGTCACCTGGCCATCGGCTCCTGGATCGTGGGGGTGGCGCGCGGCGTGACGGTCTTTCTGCTCATGGCCATGATCGGCACCTGGGCCTTCCGCTTCGACTTCGTGGGCGCGGGCCCCGGCTCCCTGGCCCTGTTCCTCATGGGCTGCTTCCTCTGCTCGCTCATCATCGGGCTCCTCGTCTGCAGCCTCGTGCTGCTCTTCGGGACTCGGGCGGAGACCTCGGCGTGGGCGGCCGTGAACTTCGTCGTCATGCTCTCGGGTATCTACTACCCGATCTCCGTCCTGCCGGGCTGGGCCCAGGGGGTGGCCGCGGGCATTCCCTTGACGTACTTCCTCGACGCCTTCCGCCAGGGCTATGGCTTCGAGCCGCACTTCGCCCATGCCTGGCTCAAGGGCTTCGCGCTGACCGGGATCTATGTGGTGCTCGCGCACTGGGCGCTGGCCTCGGCCATCACCCGCTCGCGGCGCACCGGGCTTCTCCTCAAACTCTCGGAGTGATGCCATGACCGAACCCGCGCAGGCCATTCGCCTGGACATCCCACGCCCCGCTCCCGAGATCGTGAAGCGCTACCAGGGGCTCGCCACCACGGCCATCTCGGACATCATCGATCTCTCGTGCGTCATGCGTTACGTCATCCAGCCGCTCTGGCCCGACATCCCGCGCATCGCGGGGCCGGCCTTCACGGTGCGCACGCCGCGCCACGACAACCTCATGCTGCACGCGGCCATCTACCGCGCGGAGCCGGGAGACGTGATCGTGGTGGAGGCGGGGGACGATGCCATGGCGGTGGCCGGCGGCAACGTGTGCGCCATCGCCCAGAAGCGCGGGGTAGCCGGCTTCGTCGTGGACGGCGTGATCCGCGACATCGGGGAGAGCCGCGCGAGCGGGTTCCCGCTCTTCGCGCGCGGCCGCTCTCCCATTCCGGCAGCCAAGGAAGGCCCGGGTGAGATCAACCACACGATCAGGTGCGGGGGCGTGGTCGTGAATCCCGGCGACGTCGTGGTCGCCGACGACGAGGGCATCGTGGTGATTCCGCTCGCCAAGGCCGCGGAGGTGCTCAAGAAGGCGCAGGCCAAGGCCGACGCAGACGCCAAGCTGAGCCTGGAGGCCTGGGAAAAGAGCCACCGCAGCAGGGTGGACGCCTCGCTCAAGGCCAAGGGCTACACGGCCTGAGAGGCCGCCGGGCACGCCCATGGACGCTGGCCTGCTGCCCGCGCTGTCGCTGGGCTTTCTCTTCGGCCTCCAGCACGCGACCGATGCCGATCACGTGGTCGCGGTCGCCACCATCGTGAGCCGGACGAGGCGCTTCGATGCCGGCGCGCTGATCGGGGCCTTCTGGGGCATCGGACACACGGCCACCATCGCCACCGTGGGCATGGCCATCATCGTGTTCAACGTCACGGTCACCCCGGCCATCGGGCTCACCATGGAGCTGGCGGTGGCACTCATGCTGATGGGGCTGGGGATCTTCCGCGTGGTACGGGCGGTACGGGAGCGGAGCGAAGCTCCCCACCCGGCGTCGCGCGCGACGCGCGGACTGCGCGGCGTCCTGGAGACGGTGGGGCGAGCTCAGGCGGCCCGCTCGCTGGGCATCGGGCTCGTCCACGGGCTCGCGGGCAGCGCCGCCGTGGCCCTCCTCGTCCTCTCGACGGTGCGGAGCCCGTACGCCGCGCTCGCCTACCTCGCCCTCTTCGGGCTCGGCACCATCGTGGGGATGACGGCGATCACGGCCCTGCTCTCGCTGCCCTTCACGGCGCCGCTGCCCGCCCTGAATCGCGTGCTCGCGCTGGGCACCGGCGTGCTCTCCTTCGGCTTCGGGCTCTACCTGACCGTCCAGATCGGCTTCGTCGGCGGGCTCCTTCTCGGCCATCCCGTCTGGACCCCGCGCTAGGTAGCTCGGACGTCCTTCTCGAAGAGCGCCTCAACCAGGCTCAAGATATCGCGCGGCGACCTCGCGAGCGCGGTTACGCCTTGAGCCCGTAGCTCCGCCTCCGTCCCGTACCCGTAGCTGACGCCGACACAGCGCACCGCGCAGCGCGCCGCGCCGATGGCGTCATGCTCGCGATCACCCACCATCACGACCCGCGACGGCTCGAGCCGCTCCTGGGCGAGGACGTGTGCGATCAGGTCGCCCTTGTCGGTCCGCCGCCCGTCGAGCTCGCTGCCGTGGACGCGCTCGAAGAGCCCGGCCAGGGAGAAATGCTCGATGATGCGCACGGCGAAGATCTCCGGCTTGGCGGTGACGACGAAAGTGCGATAGCCGAGCGCTCGGAGCGCGCGTACGGCTCCGGGAGCGTCGGGGTACAGCGAGTTCTCGAACAGGCCGATGGTGCCGAAGCGGTCGCGATAGAGCGCGAGCGCCCTGTCCAGGAGCGCGCCGTCCGAGGTGTCCAGCAGGCGGGCGAAGCTGCCACGAAGGGGCGGGCCGATACACCAGTGCAGATCGTCGGCCTCGGGGGGCGTCCGGCCGAGCCCGACCATCGCGTGCTGGATACAGCGCGTGATCCCCGGCTTGGGATCGGTCAGCGTCCCGTCCAGGTCGAAGAAGACGGCGCGGTCGTTCATCGCCGCGGGAGCAGCTTCATCTCGGCCGGCATCGCGGCCGAGTATACTCCCGCCATGCGTCGCCGCTGGCCGCTCGCGGTCCTCCTGGGGCTCGCGGTGATCCTCGCCGGGACGTGGGGCTGGGCAAGCTACCAGGGCTCGGCGAGCGGACTCGAAGGGCGCAAGGGGCGTCTCGCCGGCGTCCGCCTGACCGAGGCCGGCGGCGATGCCGTGTCGACCTTCGAGGATCTGACCCTGCGGAGCTCCACGGGCCAGGCGGTCCGCGCCATCATCCGCGTGCCGCGCGCGGGGACGCCGCCCTATCCGGCCGCGGTTCTCATCGCCGGCATAGGCCTCGGCCGCAAGGTGGCCACGGTCGCGGGTCTCGAGGCCATCGGTCGCTACGCCATCGTCGTCTCACCCGACTACCCGGTGAAGCTGCATCGTCGCGACTGGGAGGGGCTCAACTTCCTCGCCACCACCGCGCGCCTTCGCGGCTCGGCCTTCGATCTCGTGGCCCAGATCGGCCTGCAGATCGACTACCTCGCCTCGCGCCCCGACGTGAGGCGCGACAAGATCTTCCTGGTCGGCTCGAGCCTCGGCGCTCCCGCCGTGGTCATCGCCGGCGCCGTCGACACGCGGCCGGCGGCCGTGATTCCCCTCTATGGAGGCGGCAACATCGCCACGCTCGTCACCCATACGCTGCAGCACGGAGAGCGTGATCCCTTCCCCGCGTGGCAGGCGGCCATCCTCGCCCGCACCCTCGCCCTCTTCCTGACCCCGCTCGAGCCCACGCGCTATGCCGCAGGCATCGCGCCGCGACATTTCCTCATGGTCAACGGCGCCGATGACTCGCTGATCCCTCGCGCCAACGTGGACGCGCTCTTCAACGCCGCGCGGCCACCCAAGGACATCATCTGGGTGCCGAGCGAGCACATCGAGCCCGACGAGAAGGAGCTGATCGGCATGGTGTCGGGTCGGATCGCCGCCTGGCTGGCCACCCACGGCCTGCTGCCAGCGGAGGCTGCAGGGGAGCGCTGAGCGAGCGCCGATCCCGACCCAGCCGCACTTTCCGCTTGACAGCCTCAGCCGAGGACAGCAGTCATGCGTCGACCGCGCCCAACGAGTGTCGGCCCAGCGAGCCGCATGGGCTCTCCCTTGCGCGTTCGCGCTGGAGCCAATTGAAGATCATTCGTTGCCCCAAAATCGCGCGTCGGCGGCGCATCCCGACCGCTTAAAAATCAGAGTGTAGAGTCGCCTCAACACGAGGAGGACTCGCCATGCAGATGCATTCGCTTGCTGCTCATCACGCTTCCGAGCTGGACCGGCTCGGCGACGAGATCGCCGAGCTGTCCGCGCATCTCGACGTGGCCACCGCGCGCCTGCTCGAGCTGATCCGAGCCTTCGACGCTCGCGGGGGCTG
>WNGK01000578.1_pt1 | contig 37415 bp, 24 predicted proteins | sample 5400601 | NCBI WGS metagenome assembly WNGK01 (sample SAMN13153376, study PRJNA577476) | soil metagenome | isolation source: 60 cm soil or saprolite under Garry oak tree replicate 1 | place: USA:California | collected 2016-06-15 | reverse complement strand
TGGACCCAGCAGGAACAGGAGAGCGTTTTACCCCCACCGGACAGTTTCAAGGTTGTTCACAACGTCACTGAGCCGACCCTGACAGCTTTTCTCCCCAATCCCTCTGTGGCCAGCGGAACCGCCATCATCGTCTGTCCCGGCGGTGCCTTCCACATGCTCGCCATCGATCACGAGGGTCTGGACGTGGCGCATTGGCTCAGCGCACGAGGAGTAGCGGCTTTTGTGCTCAAATATCGGCTCGTGCCAACGGCAATGCGCGATGAAGACTTTGTGAAGCAAATACAGAGTTTACCAGACCCAAACAAGCTCAAGGAGGTGACCAGGCAGATTGAACCGCTGGCGATTGCTGACGGACAACAAGCCATGAAAGTGGTACGGCAGCATGCTTCGCAGTGGGGTATCGCCCCGGACCGGATTGGCATGATGGGCTTCTCCGCTGGCGGCAGAGTCACCGTTGGTGTGGCACTTGAGCACGATGCGCAGAGTCGTCCTCATTTCGCTGCTGCGATCTACGGTGCTCTTTGGGAAGAGATCATCGTTCCAGCCGACGCGCCTCCGTTCTTTATCGCTCTTGCCAATGATCATGAGATCGTTGTGGAGCCAAGTGTGGCCCTATATCGTGCGTGGAGGGCTGCTGGTCAGCCGGTCGAACTGCATATTTATTCACAGGGAGGGCATGGCTTCGGCATGAGGAAGCAGGGTTTGCCAGCCGATCATTGGATTGATCGTTTTGGCGAGTGGCTCCAGCTCCAGCGTTTGCTTGCATGACACATCCGTTGAACGACAAGCGCTCTGAGCCTGCCACTCGAATTTCCCCCTCTCGAAATCAACAAACCCGTCCAGAGGCAGCTTCTCTCGTCGTCGATGGTTGGGCTGCTCACTCTTGGGGTCAAGTGCTCATGTTTGAGGGCCAAACCTGCTCCACATTTCGGGTCATTTACCACTAACGAACAAGGCACTGGTAAATGACGTGAAGGTTCGGCGGAATTCACTCCAATGATCGAATTGTGCGCTCAAGGTTCGATCAATCCAGAAGCCACACGGGTGGGACCGCTTCTGGAGCAGGACCTTCGATGTGAAAGATGAAAATCTGTACTACGTCTCTTCTTCTGAAAAATGTCTTGCATGAAAAGAAGCCGGACATTGGAAATGGTGTCGAACATTCAACGCAAAAAATTTGCCCTCAATGTTCGACGTGATGGCCCTCAACCCAGTATTCTCGTTCGATCCTTCAGGTCATTTACCAACTGTTCGATGAGTTGAATACATGAAGTGGCAGGCTCGGAAGGAGAATTGAACTTGAGGATGTTGAGGGATTGAGAGTTAAATAATCCTGTAGAGTTAGGAGCAATTTGGTAAATCGGACACTGATACTAAGATGAAGCTTCATAAGGAAACCCCGCCAGAGGTGTATTGACAGTGGCGTGCAATACTCTTTGTAAAAAATGGGTCTGACTCAGAGGTCTGTCAAGCCAGAGAAGCCATGTCACTCATTACAGAGCCAGATTTTTCCTCCAACGGAAACTGCACCCGCAGGTCAAGGAACTGTTGGCGGGGTTTCTCATAAGCATCCAGTGAAAGGAGTTGTTTCCATGAAGGAAATACAGCGCGGGAGTCTCTTCACTGACAATCGCGTCATGACGACCAATGGCATCATCGAAGGAACTTCGGAGCCAGATTCTGGGCTTCGCAGCTTCAAAGGGATCCCATTTGCGGCACCGCCGGTCGGTGAGCTGCGGTGGAAGCCGCCGCAGCCGGTCGCAAAGTGGTCGGGGGTGCGCAAAGCCGACCAGTTTGCCCCGCGGGCCATGCAACTGCCCCTCTTTGGCGATATGAGCTTTCGTTCCAGCCGCATGAGCGAGGACTGCCTCTACCTGAACGTGTGGACACCCGCCACCTCGGACCAGGATCACCTGCCAGTGCTGGTCTATTTCTACGGCGGTGGATTACTGACTGGCGATGGCTCGGAGCCACGCTATGACGGCGCAAGCCTCGCGCGCAAGGGCATCGTGGCGCTCACCGTGAACTACCGGCTCAACGTGTTTGGCTTCTTTGCCCATCCTGGGCTGACGCAGGAAGCTCCACACCACGCCTCCGGCAACTATGGCCATTTAGATCAGACTGCGGCTCTGCGCTGGGTACGGGCCAACATCCAGGCCTTCGGCGGTGATCCCGACCGGGTCACGATCGCTGGCGAGTCAGCCGGATCTACTTCGGTCAGCGCCCAGATGGTTTCACCACTCGCCAAGCATCTCATCGCCGGAGCTATCGGGTCGAGCGGCTCCTTGATAGGGACGCTCCCCCCCATACCGCTCGCCAAAGCAGAACAAAACGGAATGGTGTTCGCCACCAGCATTGGGGTGACCTCGCTTGCGGCGCTCCGCGCTCTGCCAGCCTCGCAACTCTTGGAAGCAACGGCGAATGTCCCTCTTGGACAGTTCTCGCCTACCCTCGACGGCTATTTCCTGCCGCATCCCCCGGCGTCGATCTTCGCCGCCGGCCAGCAGGCGCATGTTCCGCTGCTGGCTGGCTGGAATTCCGAGGAGATGAGTTATCCATGGCTCATGGGGACCCAGGCGCCAACGCCGGAGAATTTTGCGAAGGTCCTGCACACACGATACGGTGAGCGAGCCGATGAGGCGCTGCGCCTGTACCCCGCTGCGACATACGAGCAAGCCCTCCAATCCGCCACGGATCTTGCCGGCGACAGCTTCGTCGGCTACAGCACCTGGAAATGGTGCGATCTCCACAGCCAGACCGGTGAAGCCCCGGTGTACCGCTACCTCTACACCCATCCACGGCCACCGATGACCCCCGAGATGGGGAATGCCGTCGCTGGTCTGGCTGGTGGTGTGATAAGAGGGCCGGAGGCGGAGGCGCAGCGCCTTCCGGCTCCCCGGGGCGCTGTCCACTCAGCTGAGATTGAGTATGCGATGGGGAATCTTGGGACCAACAGGGTCTATGCGTGGACGCCGGACGACTCTAAGCTTTCTGAGCTGATGCAGGCGTACTATGCTCACTTCGTGAAAACCGGGGACCCCAACGGCCCCGGCCTTCCCCTGTGGCCACCGGCCAACCGTGGTGACACCATCCAGGTGATGCAGCTCAATCTAGATGCGCATGTGGAGCCGGAAGAGCATCGGGAACGCTATCTGTTCCTGGATCCATTCTCGGCATGAAAACCCATGAGCTGAGAGGAGAGCGCCAACCATCTGTCATCTCTCGTCAGATTTACACATCACAAGGGATCGCCAGATGCCTGGGAGTGATACGGTCACAGACGTGCCCAACGCGATGATCACGCCGGGGGTGCTAATCTCGGCAGCCAGCATGTTGGTGCTCTCGACCTTGCAACGCCTGAACCGCGTGATCGACTGTGTCTGCGCGCTGGTGGCCGGAGCCCAGGAGTTCCAAGAGCTCATGGAGCACGCCGAGCCTGCCGGGGGGGAGAACGGCAGTTGATCGGTAATCAGCTTAGGGCGTTTGGAAATCCCCTCCACTATCGATACTCATAGCGCCAATGCCGCCTTCTTGCGCGAGTATGGTCGTTCCTGCTCACATGATGGTGCCAGATAGCGCAACGTTCGTTGAATCGATGCACAAGAGGGGTCACCGTATCATTGATATTCCTTCGAAAATACTCTCCGAGGAGGTCATGCTGCCGCCTTTGGTGTCAAGGTAACCGTGTAGCCAAGTTGTTCAAGACGACGAATATTGACGCTCAACGCGCTTCACATCCAGCTTGTCGAAATAATCTGCCCCCAGGTCAGTAGAGGGTTGCTTGTTTCGTAACACCTGGTAAATGATGACCAATACACTGTGAGAAACAGCCACCACTGCCCTTTGCTTGCCTCGACGCCGAGCCAGACGATGATACTGAGCTGACAAATAGTTGTTTTTCGTATGCGAGATCGCCCAAACGACTTCGGCTAGCACACCTTTCAAATAGGGATCGCCTGATCGGGTCGCCCCACTGAGAAGCTTGCCACCGCTTTGTTTGTTGCCAGCACAGCTCCTTTCGCCTGATACCAATAAAAATCAAGTTGACATAAGTGTAATAGCTTCGGACTGTGCTGGCTCCTTGGTCTCTCAGTTCGAGGATGATGAGAGAACAGGACGAACGGAAGGTCCATGAGTGCTGAGTTCGGAGGCAGAGGAGGGATCAGCAAGGTCTCACTGAAGGGAGTGTGCGAGCACACAGAGACACCAGAGCCAGCGCAGGCAGGAGACGTCGAGGCGAAAGCACGGTATTCAAGTAATATTAGAAAAATGCATAGATAATCGTACCGGAACCGACGGGATTCGGCTCCTCTGTCACCAATTTTCTCTCTCTTCCTTACTCCCTCCGGCAACCTGTATCTCAAGGTGCAAGACTTGCTTGCTCACGACGAAGCACCTGACGCCAGCCCTCCTCCGATGGTTGGCAAACGGCGGCCAGGACCAAAACACCCCAAAGACGGTCTTCCCCCTGAACACTGGCCGATGGTCATCCATCGTGTGGTGAAGAACAACGAACCGCTTCGTCAAGTGGCAGATGAGTATGCTGTCTCCCATGAAACGATCCGCCGCCTCATCCTTCATGCTCAGAAGCCGCATGGACAGCCAGAAGCGTAACGCTACACACGCTGGTCTCCGTCCCTCCGAGCGGCAGGCTCTCTTCCTTCTCCCATGGAGGGGAGCGGTTGTCAGCTGACTCGGTCTGCCCTGGTGTGTCTGGAGGAGTGGAAGCAGCGTGAGGCCAACAGCCTGATCGCCCTCACAGGGAGAGCTGGCCCGACGAGCGGCCTGCTCCCCGGCCACGACCTTGAGCGCTGTGACGACCTCCTCATCCAGCCGGTGCTTCCTGCAGCATGGGGCTGTGTGCTCTGCTGCTTGCTTTCCTTGTCTGCGGGCCGTGTCTGTCCGTGTAGGGAAAGGACGGAGATGGTCTGGAGTGACCAAAGAACAGAGCAAAAGTACCTCGCTCGGCTCTCGAATATTCCGCTGCTCCGACTGCAAGCGAACCTTCAATGAGCGTACTGAAATCCCTTTCAACTTTCTGGAATACCCCACGGACATCGTGCTCCTGGTCGTCCTCTGGCGGCTCCGGTACACATTGAGCCCGCGGGACCTGGCCGAGATGTTCGTGGAGCGCGGCTTTGAGTTCACCCATGAGGCCGTTCGAGACTGGGAAGCCCGTTTTGATCCGCTCATGGCGGATCAACTGCGAGCTAAGCGACGTGGCCAAGTAGGGCGGTCCTGGTACGTGGTTGAAACCTCCGTCACCGTCAAAGGGAAATGATGCTATCTCGATCGAGCCATCGATCGAGATAGCAATCTGGTTGATTCGCGGCTCGATCGAGAAGCGAGAGATGGAGGCGGCCAAGCGCTTTGATCTGCGCAAGCTGTCGATGTGGTTGGTCACGCCCCAGAGCGGGTGACGCCCGATGGGCATGACTCCTACCCGCGTGCGATCCGCGAGACCCTTGGTAGTGATGTGCTCCACTGGACCAACCGCTCTCTCAACAATCGACTCGAGCAAGATCATCGTGGTATCAAACAGCGCTACTACCCCATGCGCGGATTCGGAAGTGTGACCTCGGCAGCGCGCTTCTGCAGAGCCTTCGATGAGGTGCGCCAGTTCTTTCGGGCACCTACCACGATGAAGCAACACGTTTCCTTGGCAGAACAACGCACTGGGTTCCATCAACGATTGGATGCGCTTCCAGGCCATGATTGTGATGGCCTAACACAGAGAAGAATGAGGGGCGAGGCTGTCGATCACCATCTTGTTAACTTCTGTGGTCTCAGTTCTGACACATCCCAAATTTGATCTCTTACGGCTCCGGGTTCTCCAATCCTGAATCAGCAAAAGCTCGGAAGAGCCACGATGGAGGTAATCCGTACATCCAATTTTGAATGGTCCCTATGCTTAACCCTCTGTCTTGCGATACACCAACCGCCCACTCGCCGTAATGGACGAGATAAAGGAGTACGGGTCTCTCAACTCTTCTTCTAATTCCTGCGGAGTAAAGAAGAGGAGATCAAAGTGGCAAGGAAAGGCCCTGAGCGTAGCGCTGAGGACCTTGCCGCGATGCAGGCGAGGCAAGGCGCTGGGAGCGACGATGAGAAGATCAAGGTCACTTTCCTCGTGTGCGGTGCCTTTGGCGTATGAGCCGAACAGGTACACCCGATCTGGATTGCAGAGCGCAACGATGCGCTCTGCAATCCAGCGAATATCCGTTTCATTGGCAATCATGAGACTTGATACCCCACAATTAGCACGAGGTCGTCTAGATCGTTCCCAGTCAACGAGCGAAAATCCGTCGCCGAAGCTTTCTTCAGCTTGAAACTCCACGTGGGCGGAGTGGCGCCGTTCGATGGGGCTTTGCCAAGTTCAATCTTTGGGCTCAGGTTGGGGTTGTCCCAGTGATGAACGCCCAGGGTCGAATCAACAGAGAATGTCACAGTAGTTGCTGTACCTCCGGGAGGTGTAATCACGAGGGTATAGTCGCCCGCATCGCTCGTTTTGGACAGCACATCGATAGTCGCGACCTTGAGATCAAGACCATAGGTAAAGAACGGGAAGCGCTCGGGCGGCATCTGCATATTCAAGACCTGGTCGTTGCCGGAGCCAGGATTGAGGAAACGCGCCCACGCGCTACCGTAATCCTGACGCGCACTGAACAGGCGATACAATCCCTTGCGACTCTCGGCGAGCGCAATGGCATTGAGATCAGCTCTAACCGCGCTACTCACAACCTGGGCAAACGCGCTGCCCCCATCACGCGCCGTATAGCGAATATGCAGAACTACATCTCTGATGGTCGAGTAGTCGAATTGTGGGTAGACGTTATTCAGGGTCAGGCGCCAGTTTGAAATGGCTCCCGCACCTTCGAAAGGCAGATACCGTTCGTCTTCGAAGCGCAGTTCAAAGAGTCCGTTGTCGTTTTGAGCGCTGCTGGTCACTATTTCGCCGGTTCCGCCTGGATCATTGATGAATCCGGTGTTGTAGTTCGATCCTGGATAACCGCCGCTTGTGTCGGTCGAGACGCGGATGTGATTGTCGAGGAGCGACAGGGTAAGCGACACCCCGCTGTATGGCCCGACGACACATGGGACTGTCACGCCGACTGTTTTTAAGCGCCGAACATAATGTCCGGGATTATCCAGGTCGAACAACAGCTCGGGAAGAGAAATCAGGCATGTCCCGCTGTTGCGCAACTCCATCAGCGCGTAGGGATCAATTTGCACCAGCGAAACATGCTTGGTCAGTTCAAGCTCGCGGGCATTCTGCGTATAATACGCCGATTCCAGGCGATGCAGGTCATACTCCAGTTTATCGGCGGCGGTCAGCCCCTTGCGCAGGCTGTCCCAATAACCGAACTGGATATAAAAGGTATCATCTGAAATCGCCATTTCGCGACGGAAGCATTGTTCGGCTTGCCTGGCCACTGAGTAGGCGAGCTGGTACGCCTGGAAGTAGGTGGTGCTAGTCTCTCCAATCATCCAATCATACAATTCCTGGTCGGTGAATTTGCTGTGCAGGAAGTCATCGACGTCGCTGGCCTCCGAGACTGAGATGGCATGCGCGCCCCTTTCCCTGGTAGCGATGTCCTGGCGGATCTGAGCCGCGACTGTCTCGGAGTCGATGCGCGCGATCTCGTCGTTGGCGAGGGTTCCCTGTAAGGTCCATTCGTCCTGTCGCTGATGATATTGGCCAAGCACCGAACTCATCTGCGCACCGGTCTGCAGGACTGCGGCGGCAATCTGCGCAACTTTTGATCCCGACGATGCTGAGTGGCCGACATTGGGTCCGCCGACGGCGACAGTGCCATGCGGCGTTCCACCAGCACCCGAAAAGCCGGCCTGCGCCGTTGGCTCGATATGCGCAACTGCCGCAGTGGTCTCCAGGAGAATGGAACCGATCTGCAGAATCAGAGACAACCCCTGGGCAGTCAGCGCGGCAGCCTCCCAGCTGTTCATGAGATCGCGATTGACGTAGAAGTTGGCGCGATCGATGGAAGCCTGTTTGCTATTAGCAAGGACAACGAGCTGCTGTGCGGCCTCGTCAATCTGTTGGTTGCGTACATCAAGGATTGCCGATTGGAGCTGTTTCTCCCGTCCCGAGCGGATGCGCGCCAGCGCTTCAGCATCACTCTTTTCGAGGGCTTGCAGAAGTTCTCCACCCAGGGCGCGCACCTGGTCGCACATTTCGATGGCCTGCCTGATCATTCTGCTAAAGCGGTACGGCGGAACTGGCGCGTCGATGTCGCTGAGTATGCTGCCCAGATCGAGGCCGGCGGCTGTGGCTGCGACCAACAGCCCTGGCGAGATCGGGGGAGCAAACAGCGGCAGTTGCTGCACGACGCCCTGGATGTTCATGCAATGGCGAATCTTAAAGAGGCGATCGGCGATCGTATCCCAATACGTGAACAGGGACTCGTTCGGCGGAATGCGGAAGTACAGCGTATTGAGGTCAGGAAGTTTCGGTGTGTTGCCGTTCGTTGGTACGTTCACACGCACCGGGGGAAGAGCGTTCTCAGCGGCTATGAGTTCATTTGAGAACTTGTCCAGGCTGCCTTCAAGGTCTGCATACGTCTTTACCAGCGGTTGAACACGAGGAGGCACGACTTGAGGCCGGGGCCCAAGCAGCGCCGCCGCGAGGACATAGAGCTGTGTGGCCAGATTGATCGTCTCCATGGTGTCCTGCTTGAAGAGCTGATCGCCCCATTTGATCAGATTGTCGATGTATTTCATGACGATCGCCCGTTGGTAAGCCACAGGTCGCGTCTGCGCGATCATATCTGGATCAAAGGGATCCTGGCGCCACGCTGCTACCTGGTGTTCGGCCACAGAGTCATGCGTGTTGATAGCCTTCATCAAGGCTGTGATCTGCTCATTGGCATAGTCCTGCATGTTGTAGAAAGGAGCAGTGATCCAGTAGCGCTGCGGGATGGCATCGGTAGTAGCGCTCGTTGGATTGAAGATGTACTCGAACCACTTCTTGGCTTCGTCGAATCTCTGATTGTTCATCAGTAACTCCGCGATCAGGAATGGTGCGTGGAAGAACAGCTCCCAGTTGTAAAGCGCGTATCCGGCATCCGGTGCGAAATCAACACCTTCCGTCGGATAGGTGCCGTTGGAGAGTGGAAGCACCAGATCCGTGGGCTGGTAGTAGCTCAGGAAATCGAAGTCCGACTGCCCGGCAACGCTTGCAGGGTCCAGCTGCAGATCGCGCGCATAGAGCGCCTGCAGGCCGCCCATGTTCAACTGGCTGACAAACAGCGGCACGAACGCGTGGTAGAACGGCCAGAAACGATATTCCGCTCTGAACAAGGGGTGATAGACATCAGCAGGCGCGTTGATGGTGAAGTAGTTCCCATTCTGGAAGTAGATCGAAGGGACGCAGAAGTACTCCCGCGCACTATCGCGATAGAAGAATGGCAATGTCGAGTCAAACGTCGGCGTTTGGTGGGGGACAATCAGGCGGTAGTAGTCGGCCTGATTCAGGACGAGTTCGCTGTTCAGCATGCCGTACTGATCGTACGTTGTGTGCATCGTCCCCACACGCAGACGTGAAGTCGAAAGGAAATGCTGACCGGGTGGATTGGGAGCAATCCATTCGCCATCGAAGATTGAGTTCGGCGGCAGTGTGAGGGGTTGCTTTGTTCCGTTCAGCAGACCAATGCTGGCGGTCTGCGGTCCTACGTCGCTGAGACCGTCCACGTTAATTATGAACGCTTCAACACCGTTACCGGCTCCGCCAAGAAGGAAGGCGGCGACGTGGGGGCGCGGAAGGTAAGTTTTACCCAGAAAAATGTCGATCTCAAGCATCGAGCCATTAAGTGAATTCAATGTTCCTTGCCCGAAAACAAACGACGATTTTAGGGTTATAGAGGACGAAGAGTAATCGTCCTCTTGATACACCACCCTTTGTGGATCCCGATGATCTCGCACTTGTGGAACCTGAAACACCAGCACTTGTGGCGCAACCTGCTTCGCCTGCCATTTGCCCTGCTTGTACTGACTCCAGGCAAGTTGCACTTCAAGGTGCAGTTTCGGAGGAGGAGGAGGGTTTGAATCCAACTGGGCGGCTGGTATCGGCTGCGTCTTATCGGGCTTGATGTTAACAATCGCCCAGAAGAGATAGTGCCTGCCGTTCCAAACTACCGGCAGGGTGTGATCGCTGGTGATGTCCAGGTCAACTTTTTTCCACGCTGTCCAGCTCGACGAATCGACCCACTGCCGCATGTAGTAGATGGGCGGCGAACCCTGTGTGCGCGCGAGTACGTGCAAAATGTCCCGATTGTTTTCCATGTCATGGAATGTGCCGCACACATCCAGGCGCGCCACAGCTTCGAGCTTTTCCAGGTAGTTTTCGAGCGCTGTTTCCGCAGTGTCGTTCGTCAGGTCGCCCTGCTTCAGTTCCTGCTCAAGATCGGTAAAGAACGACGATTTGTCGGATCGTAATGTCGGGTCGATCCAGTTCTCGGGGAATAGAAACACTTCGCGGTTGGCCTGCCAGAGCCTGTACTGGCTCATCCAACGCCATTGCAGCCAATCTTGATCGGCTGTGGCGTTCACGGTGACGTTCGGTTCCAGGTTCAGGAAGCAGCGTTGCACGAAGAGTTGCACCGCCGCCGTGGCCTGCACCATGCGCGAGGTTTCCTGGCAGGAGCTCATCTCCACATCAATCAGGTACCAGTCGAAAACGTCGTTGGGATCGAGCCAGCGGGTTGGGCTGACAGGAACAGGAGTTTGGTTATTCGCCTGCAAGTGCACGACTGGGGGTGCCTGGGCGAGCAAGTAAGCCACCAGTGCATCGCGCTGGCTCTCGCGCAGCCCATCCCGCAGTTGTTTAGCGAGCTTCAGCCAGCGATCGCTGGGATAGTTGGCTTTTACGCTCTGCTTGATCGCATCAGCCGCCGCCGCGCTGACGGTCGCGCCGATCCACGTGCTCACGTCGGCTGGGATCCCTGTGGTTTTGAGCAGCTTGAGGCAGGGGATCAGCCGGGAGAGCGCGCGTTCGGACACGAAGTCGTCGGGATAGACGAGCGAAAGCAGCCCATGGTCCGCGGTATGTGCGGGATCACCGCAGAAGGTTGTCAAGGCGTCCGCCGGCCATTGCGTCAGCGCCGCCAATGTTGTCAGGTACTGGACCTTAGAGGCGCCCACGCCCGCGAGATCAAAGACCGCCGCAAAACTCGGCGCGGAGGGAGAAATGCGGTCGCGCACATCTCTCGCTGTCACCAGGCGACTCCAGCTGTAGAAGCGCCCCTGCGCTGTCGTGGTGGCGGAGGTGGGAAGGGTGGTCGGATCGAGCCAGCCGAGGCCAACGCCCTTCTCGTGCCACCACTTGCAATCACCGGTGCTCAGGTTGAGGCTTGTGATCAGCAGAGCCGTGCTGGCTAATTTCGCATACATGCTGAAATACAGCATGTAGTTCGGATCGGTGGGCGAGATCGGGTTCGCGGTGTCGGCCAGCGGAAGAGAAGGAAGCGCCAGGAAGTCGTCGATGGCGAACTTCCCCGCATTACTGGCCGACGGAAACCAGCTATTCACCAGGAGGGCAACGCTCGCGGTGGCGATATTGAGTGCCTGGGCCAGCGACTGCACAACCAGGCCAGTCCCAAGCGTTTGGCGTTCGTAGGCTAGAGTATTCTGCAAGACATACTCGTAGCGAGACTCGCCTGCCTGAAGTGCGCCGGTGCCAAGCAGGTGTGCCTGTGCGGCTGCTGCGTCCATTAAGGCTCCGAGCGTTGTCCCAATGAACGTATTCTGCGCAGGCTGGGAGAGTGAGCTGGTGCCGGCGAGGATCGCCATGGTCGTGTCCACATCTGCTGGCGCCAGCAGCTTGGCCAGTTCCTTGCGTGTGGCTGTGCCGGTGGGATCGGCGCTAAAGGCTGTCTGCGCGGCAAGCTTGATGAGACCGTTGCGCAGCGTCAGGAGCAACGTGCCGACCATTACAGGATCGGGGGCGATGCCGAATTCAGCGGTGTAGACGGCGCGCAACACATAATCGAGCTGCTCGACAGACAGCCCACTGCTGCTCATGGTGTGGAACATGTCGATGAAGGTGAGCAGCGATTCTGGCCGCGTGCCATCAAAGGGGGACACACGTTCATAAAAAGGAGCGGTGCCGATGGGCGCCTCGACGATCGCGAGTAGTGTGATCAACTCTGAGAGCGTGATACCCAGCACATTCGCCAGCTGCAAATTGCGGTACATGGTTGAGAGGTTCGCCAGCGTCAGGTTGCCGTCGGTGAACGCGGCGATGGCCAGATTCAGATCACTGTTGCCTATTTGGAGCGCGGCAGTCAGGGCAGTACTATGCTGGGCGAGCCTGGGGTGCTGATTGATGGCCGCGATCTCTGTGCCACCAGCATTCAGGGTAAAGATCTGATCGATCGGGTTGAGAATCGTGAGATTCTCGAACAGGTCATGGTAGAGCGAGTTCTGGACGTTCTCTCCTGGCAAGGTGGGAATGTCGCGCGCCGGGATCGTCGCGAACGCAGGCGTGGTCAGGAAAAACGTCACTACCTGGCGCACAGGTATGTTGTAGCGTTTGCTGACGGTCGCGACCACGGCGAGCTGCCTGAGCAACTGGTCGTTCAGTCTGCCCGGTCCGTCCGACGCGGCATGCTGCAAGATCCAGATCGTATATGTTCCATCTCAGGCGCCGCCACAGTCGCACAAAGCGATGCATGCGGTCAAGTTTATCCTGCGTCAGCCCCGAGATGGTCATGGTCGCGATATCGCAGGAGTCCGGGGGATCGCAGACGATAGTGACGGTGCCGTCATGGTTCATGAAGAAGGTGTTCAGCAGGTGCGTCAGTTCCTGGTACGTGAGATTCGCGCGCGAAAGCAAGACCCGTGCCTGTGCGAGGACGTCGATCCAGGTACCCGCAATCGTCTTCGTGGGATCATACGGATCCACAATGTTGTTGCCGTTCTGTGCCAGCCCCCAGTAATCCCAGGAATGGTTGCTGACTGCCAGCGTCCCGGCCGTGATAATATCTGCTTCCATCGCCGAGAGACCGAGCGCCTCGACCGCGAGGAAGCGCGCTTGCGCCGAGGGATACCCGGCCGACTTCTGGAAGATGCGCGCCAGCTGAACCCTATCTAATCTGAGCTGACCCAGATACGTGCGTGCCTCGGAGAGCGGGAGGTCAAATGGGAGGGTCCAGGGGAACACTGCTTGCCCGAGCTTTGTGTAAGCATGGGCATTCACATATTGGGGATTCGCGTTCAGCTCGGGCGTGGTAAGTGTCGTTTGGCGGGCCCGCGCCGCGACAGCGGGATCAGCCGGAGGAGCGACAGCGTCCTCCAGCAATTCGTTGACGAGATCAATGTAGGGGAGCGCGGTGTTGGTGTTGGGACAGCTCAGTTCAATCTGAGCAATATCCGGGCGGCGGGCCAGTAGGACATCGCGTACGTATAGTCCATTGCTTGCCGAGCGGTGACTGAGGAATTCCAGGATGTCCACCAGGTAGGCGGCGTCGCCCAGGACGGATTGGCAGTCCTGGCAGGCGCAATATGAGTCGGAACCGAAAAGTGTTTGCAGATTGGGGAATGGCTTGAGTTGCTCCGCGAGCTGCTTCTGATCGATGGAACCGATCGCAGCCGGACTCCCTGAAGTAAGCGCCTGGTTGAAGCGCGTCAAGAGTGAGAGAGCCATGCCGTAGGTCTGCTCAGACCGGTCGTACATGCGCGCGGCCTGGGTAGCACTGATCGCCTGGTTTTTCGCATATTTCGCGAGAAACTGGTCGCGGCCCATAGCGTAGATCTGCCTGGCTGAATGAATACCATCGGCCAGCAGCGTGCTCATCGCGGGGTAGCCAGGATCGAGCTTCGCCAGGCGCTGAGCGGTGAGCAGCGTGGAGCGCACATCCGCAGCGATTGGCGTTGTTTTGGCGTAGGCGTCGATATTGGTAAGCGCCAGGTCGAAGGCAGGATTCGCGTCGAGGAAGGTCGTGACCGCCTGTTTGGCCGCGAAGGGAGATTGCTTGTCGCTGGCAAGCCGGGCAGAGAACGCGACGGTCGGATACGCGAGCGTGAAATCACGCTCCAGCATGGTGGCGTACGTCTGGACGGCCAGTTCAGGTGTAGCCGCGGTGATGTTGGCGGGAATGCCAATGGGCTTGCCATTCATGGGTGTTTGTAACAAGGCAGCCCAGTCAGCCGCCGTCAAACGCGCCAGATCGCGGACGTGCTTGATTTTCCCCGCGCTCCGCATCGAAGCAAGTTCGGTGATCAGCGGCAGGTGGCCCCGGGTGAGTCTGCCAACAGTGACGCCAAAGTGCATGTCCGCTACCTGCACCGATGTGAACGCTGGATTCTTGGACAGATCGCTCCAAAATGTCCGCAGGCCAGCAGTCGACACATTGGCATAGAGTTGAATAAAGGTGTGCTGTATATCAGTTGTCACGGCGAGGACGTTCATGACCGAGGCAATTGAGGTCTTGCCCATGCCATGGACGGAGTTCAATGCTGCTATATCGGCAAGGGTGCCAAGTTGCGCCAGGTCTTCCTTTGCCTTGCCCGCGTATGAGGCCGGAATCACATTATCGGCGATGGCGCTGTCGATGGCCTTCTGCAATACCGACGGTGTCGTCGAGAGAATGGCCTCTTGCAGATGCTGCGCGTTGGCAACGAGGTCCGTGCCCTGCGTAGAACTGGCCAGCGCGATGGTCTCCGCGTCCGCCGGAACATTGCGGCGGAACAGGGCGTAGAACAGTTCAGGCGGCAGCTTCGTGTTGTTTGCCACATGCGCCGCGACGCTCCAGAGCGCGACTCGCGCTTTATCAATGCCCGTCTCGCCAGAAAGAAAGGTGAGGTCGCGGAATTGCGTGTCTTCCTTCAGATCGATAGCAGACAGATTGCCGAGCAGCGGCCTCATAGTTGCGACCAGTGTTGAGTGTTCTGAAGGCTGTTCCCTTTGCGGACCGCCCAATGCCAGGTCAATGATCGCTTGCCGCGGCGCGTTGAAGGTGATGGGGGACGTAAAGATGGCCGGGCCGCCTCCGTTGAGCAGTTCGACCTGAAGATCAGCCGCCCCGCGACCTGGTGAAAAGGCGTCTGTAGTATAAGAGATGTGGTAAAAGCCTGTCGCATCTGTAACCGCGCGTTGTAGCTCTTTCGAGCTGCGGAGATTGACATTAAGCGCGACCACTGTAGCCGTCGGCATCGGCTCTCCATCGAGGTTGGTCACGTGACCCTCAACGCTGTAGCCGTCGTTGATGACGATTGGTGCTCCATTGCTGGAGATGCGCACGCCAAGACGATCAAGGGCTGTGCTGATGACCAGCTTTGTCGGCTCATCTACGGCGCCGGTCTGCGGGAGAGTGCTCAACGCTTGCAGTTTGCGCACAGCTGCCGCGGTAGAAATGCCAAACTGCTTCTCATCGCGTTCCGCGGTGTCGATCGGCAGACCAATCATGGTCAGAGACTGGTGTAATTCTCCCACGGCCTCGCCAGTGGCTCCCAACGCCAACGCCGGCGTTGTTCCTTGCGCGGGCGGCGTAGCCACCACTCCTCCAGCGGGTGCGGGGATGGGTACGCCGGGCTGAAGTGGCTGAGGCAACCCCGGTTGATGTGGCATTTGGGACGGATGGAAGATGACCGTCTTATCCGACTCATATCTGTTCACGATAGCCTGCGCCGTAACAGCATCAACAACACCCGTGGGGCTAAGTCCTTCCCGCTGCTGGAAATGCAGCACAGCCAGATAGGTGCTCTGGCCGAAGATTTCTCCCAGGGCCTCCGTCGTATCGATCGTATACCCAATGTTACTGAGCCGGCTTTGTAAAAGGGCTACGTCCTTGCCCTGCTGGTGAAGCGATAGATTGTTGTTGTGCTGTGTCATAGCTGATGTTCTCCTGATTTCCTGTGTTTGGCAGATTTGTCATGAATCAACTTGACAGATCTTACATTGTTGATGCTGGAAACTGCACCCCGGACTCGGTCTGAAGCCCCTTCAGGACAGCAACCGTGCCGGCTCGCTGTTTCGGAGACCGGAACACTTCGACTGAGTGCCTGCATGGCCTGGTGCACGCGGGCGGCATCGTCGCCCGCGTCCCCAACGAAAGCTGGCTCGCGGATATTTCCAATGTCATTTCATTGTTTCCTTAAAGCTCTCGCTGGTGCTGAATTGAAAGATCCCGCGACACCCGCTCGAAATCTTCTGGGAAATCCGACCTCCCCTGACTGCTTCTTGCGGCACGAAGACCTTCCGCTTGAATGGCTGAGTTCAATATGAAGCGGAGGCATTGCATTCACCTTTTAATCACTGCCCGCGGTACGTCCACGTAGTCCACCAGCAAAGTACGTTTCCGTTCCGCCAGTTTGACGGTGAAGAAATACGTGCCTACGGGCACATCCGCATCGTAGTAGGGTGGTTTAGGGCAGCAGTTCGTAATCTGCTAAATCCACCATTCCGCCATGCGAAGCCTGGGTCGAACCCTTTATTGATGTCGGTGTCGAACGACATATTATCCGTCACATGGATTGACCCTTTTCCGTTCGGCGGATTATGGTTCGCTAATCCGCCTTACAATTCATCCACCCTACGCGGGTTATTCGCCGATGACCAACTTGACGTAATCCCCTATCTGGGAGTCTAGCAACCGCAATTCCTCTGGACCATCCCCTTGAACACGGCTCAAGTCCCATCCTGCTCCCACGATACGCACTAGCTTGTAACGCGCCCCCGCCCGGACGGTATTCGCTTCCTCGCCTGGCCAAGGGGTCGTTTCCACGTCCCTGGTAAACTCGACGATTGATCCAACGGGCGCAAAGAATGCTTGCTCTGCCATCAGTGCACGATCCTCCCATCCCGTGAGACGTTAAGGTGGTTGCCGCTCTTCGAAGCCCAACCCAATTGCGACTTCCCGGTTGGTGATAGCTGAACGTCCCAATGCAGATCACCAACAATATTACCTCTTGGACGCTGCCAGATGTTACCAAACTTGTCGATGAAGCCACCTTGAGGGGCAGTCCGTATCCCTGTATTCAGCGCGTTAGCCTCAGGCACAAACCGCACCCGACCCGTGTGGGGGAGCCCAGCGTCCTTGAGCAGACCCTTTACACCGGATCGTGTTTCAGCCGCGGCTGCCCCAAGGCTCTGACGACCCTGGAAGTACCCCCCCGTTGCGCTTTTGCCCGATGTAAAAATGGGGTTTGACCCCTTTATTGCACTCCGTATTCCAAAGACCCCTATAACTGCCTCCGCGCCGGAAAAGACTCTTTCTCCTGTCGATAATTGCCTTCCGATTTTAAAGTCACCACTCAGTAGCCTTCCCGGGTTAAGTGCACCAGAACTCCTTCCGGTAACTGCCTCTCCTGCTCCTACTCCTGTTCCCCATGCACCCGCAACCGCAGCAATTCTAGGGAAAGTCATTGCCAAAGCGCCAAACCCTAGCGCAGAACTCAACATTGCGCCAGCGATCTGGTAATTCCTCTGATAAGTCTCTACATAAGTCCGCGCGCTAAATTCCTGATCAGAAGGGGTATGACCGTAGCCAGCTACGACGTGACACCCTGGACACATGTTGTTTTCAAATATCTCGGCAGCCTCGAAGTCACCGCGCTTTGCAGCATCTATCGCGCCTGGTTTTGTGTAAAACGCTCTGGGTGGTCCGGTATATCCACCTGTTCGGAATCGTTCGCCTCTGGGTCCCGCTTCCCATTGCGCCTCGCCTCGTTCGATTGCTTCGTTAAATGCTTTCGTGATTTCAGCCTGACCAGTATACTGGTCCGTGGGGCATTGTGTACCTGTTGGATCGGAGTAGGTCAGCGGATTAAGGTGACCATATGCATAAAGGTTTGGGCCATCCAGAATTCCGACAGGGTCGGCACTCGCCCACCTCCCCAACCACGGTGCGTAGTATCGTGCCCCATGATACGCAAATCCCGTCTCTTCATCCCTCTCCTTCCCCGTATACCGATACCGCTTCAGGCTCACCTCCGCCACGCTGCGCCCCGCCTGATACGACGTGCTGCCGTAGGGAGTGTACTCCTCATAAGAAATGATCTGCCCGGCGTCATCCAACTCCAAAGAGGCCGAGCCCAGATGGTTACCGAACTGGTAACGGATGAGGGGTTGTGGGTTAGAGATTGCGGATTGGTTGTCGATTGTCTTCGTTTCCACCAACGTAATACGCTGCTTGTCGTCCATCACATGCAAAGTCTCACGCTCCAAGCTCATGCTGGTTCCGTTGCCGCCGTACTCACGATAGACCTCAAACCCGCCGAGGTAGGTCCGTTCGTTCTTGCGCGTACCGTTCTGCCGCTCGGTGACTTTACGCACGCGTTGGTCAGAGCCGTCGTACACGTAGTAGGTGCGCTCACCCTGGTGCTGGATACCATCGGTATCGCTCGCATTCGCTGCCTGCCGCTGTGTCATTTTGAGCTGGTCTTTGAAATCCCATTGCATCACCTGCAATTGCGGCATGACAGTCATGTTGCCGTGCAAGTCATACGTGTAGTTTTCGTTCAGATGCTGGTTTCCGCTCACTGTGGTACACGTCAGGCGGTTGCTTACCTTTCCTGGTTCGAGCAGGCTGACTTCGTTGTAGGTATAGGAGCGCGTCCATCCTGGATTGGCCGGGTCGCTGCCGCGGTGGATGAACTGCATGAAATTGCCGACCGCGTCGTACTGATATTGTTCGATGTACGTACCTAGAGCTGTACCATCGCCGGGATACAGCAAGCCGACACGAGGAATATCGTTGTAGGAAGTTGCCGTCGGAGGCAATGGTTGTCCTCCACCGTTTAGCCCCAGGTGTTCGCGACCGCTCGCCTCGGCCAGCCGGTAGATTGCATCGTAGGTATAGTCGCTGCTGGGTTCCACGCGCCGGTTGCGGAAGAAGACGACGTTCTGAATGTCGGCGTTGTCCTGGATATGCGTGATGTTGCCGATGGAGTCGTAGGCATAGGAGAGGTCCTGCACCACTTGTTGGTTTGCCGGGAAACCTGGCCGCATGGTGGTGAGGCGTACCAGATGGAAGGTGTTCGGGTCGTATGTGTAGGCCGTTCGTGTGTTGTTGCCGTATTCGATGAGTACGCGTTGGCCCCTGGCATTGTAATCGATGTTAGTGACGAAAGGCGTGGCGGACTGAGCACCGCGCAGATTGGCGTCCACCCTATCAAGCAAGTTGGCTTCGTTGAAGGTTGGGCGATAGACGCTGCCGTCCGGCGTGGTCGCGGTGGTCGGGCGGTTGAGCGCGTCGTAGGTTATACTGGAGGGGAAAGGTTCCGTTTCCAACATCACTGAGAGTGGTGCGAGCACGCCCATTAGTTGAAATGGATCGGCCGAAAGCGCAGCTTCGACCATGTTCCAATTCACGCCATTCCAGTCCAAAGTCTTTGTGTAGTCCCGCGCAAGGCGTCGTGTCGTGCGTAGTGGATTGCCTTTGAAATCATACGCTTCATCACGGCCTGCTTGTGGATTCCTGTCGGTATTCACAACCACACCTGCGCCATCGCAATGCAATAAGAGCTTCCCGCGCAGGTTCAACGCTGGCTGACCATTCATGGCCTTCTCGCCGTACACACTCACCTGGAAGCATTTTTCCAGGGTTTCATTTTGCGAGTCGTCACCCGCGACAAACGACCGTGTGGCACGACGCAGTTCATCATATTCCGTGCGGAACGTATGGCCACGGCTATCCCAGGCGCGGATCGGCTTGCCGGTCACGTCACCCAACATCCAGCGCTCGCCCGCTTCCATGCTGGCATGATGGATGCGGTTACCTAGCATATCGTAGTCATAACGCATCACGGCCCGATCCAGAGCGTCGCGCACCTCGCGCTGATTGCCTTCGATGTCCAGCTCGACGCGGGTGGGGTATTGCTCGTCGACGACAGCGCCGTTGCTCTCAAATCGGTTGTGCGCGAGGGTGAGGAAAGGCCGGCCCAGCGTGTCGAAGAACGCGATCGTTGGCGTATTCGCGTGCGCCGCAGCCCTGGTCGCAGCATCCGTTTCGGCGGCTCGTATCTTCGGATCAGGCCAGAGCTGGGCTGCCTCCGCTGCGAACGACGGATCCGTCCGCAGCGCATACCAGCTCGGAAGGTAATCATCATCAGGCAGACGACGGAAAAAGTCCAGCACATCCGGGTCGGCTTTCGGATCAGCGATCAACACAGTGTCGTTGACATCCCAGCTCTCCTGCTGCCAGGGATCAAAGACGACCTTTTCCCAGGTGTGGTTGGGATGCAGGGTGGCGACTACGCGCTCCACCGGGTCGTAGAACAGGATGGGGCTCACGCCCACCTGGTTGCCGAACTTGAAATCATGCGTGTCGTCGAAGAAGGGTTCGTATTGGCGAACCGGTTTGCCCTTGTTGTTGAAGATGGTCCAGCCACTGGCGACCCAGCGTGGATTCACCAACGGACCCCCTTCACTAGTCGGTCCAGGTTCGGCTTGAATCTTCTTCTGTATTTCACGCCCGAAGCCGTCGGAGTAGCTGAAGCTGATCTGCAGCTTGCTTTGCTGATTGGGCAATAGGTCGCTCACGTGCGTTTCGCGTGCTACGGTAACAGCGAACGCCGGTTCCCACTTCGATGGGTCATTCGGCATAGCAGTCTGGGTACGTTGGAAGCGCTCGACATCGTAGAGGATCCGCGTGGTAGCCGTGCCGAGCAGTGGATCCGCCAGAGTATGAGGATCGTCAGCGCCGTAGAAGTCGTCGATCTCCTGCTGAGTCAGGTCGGCGACGAAACCCTCTAGGGAGTCGCCCAAGTTCTCACTGGTCTTGCCCATGACAGCGGTGCCAGCCACCATGCCGAGCGCATCGAAGGCGACTGCCGCGCGGTTACCATTGGGGTCGGTGATGAGCGAGAGCTGGAACACGCGGTAATCGTTGGCGGCGACCACCGTATTGGCTAGGGCATCCACTGTTCTCACAACAAGGAGATCATGGGGGGTATCATAGTCTACGGAGGAACTGTTGCCGAAGGGATCCTCGAAGCGGCGCGGCAGGAAGAAATGCTGGAGGGCCTGGTTCTGTTCCTGCTGCGGCGTGGCGACTGTGGGAAGGTAAAATATCCGCTCGGAAGGAATCCACCAGTGGCCGTCACCATCGAGATCGACATAGCTGCCTGCGTCCACTCCAACGCTGCCAAGCACACTGGCAGGGTCAGGGAGCAGGGCAGCCTGACCGCGCTGATACACGTGGGACAACAGTCCCGGCGTGAAGGCAAGCTTGTAGCTGCTTCCAGACAGCGCCAGGGATTCCATTACTCCCAGCGGCAGCAAGGCTTTGGCATCGCCGGCAGTTGCGCCCAGATCGTCTGGCCGGTAGAAGGCGCGTACGCGCTCGATCAACCGCCGGTAGTGCTGCCCGGACTGGAGACCTGTCGGGTTCAGGTTCTCGTAGATAATATCGTGCTGTCCATCGCTGGCGGCTTGCACCTTGGGTTGTATTTCGGAGAAACGAAAGAGGTTGGTTACATCCGACTGGGTGCCATCCGGCTGGATCTGGATCAACTCGAAGGTGCTTGCTTCGGCTGGCAGGGGCGCACGATAGGTGTCGGCTTCGAGAATGGCATTGGTATAGCTATTCTCCGTGCAGGTGCTCAGCGTGGTGCCTTGCTTCGTCTGATCAGCTAGTGTGAGGGTGGGGTCCACGTATCGACGCCCATAGCCGACGGCTACGGATTGCAGCACATTGCCAAAGGCGTCGACGGCCAGGGTGAGCGCATGGGTCACGCGCGGGTCGGCCATCTCCCTGGCGTTAAGCGGGGGCGTATGTGGATCAGCCAATGTATTCCCCACCACCTGGAAGAGCTTCCGTTCATAGTGGAAGTCGATGGTCTCGCGAGAATGTGAGAAGAACGCGGCGTAGCGGTTCGGACCCTGGGGCTGGAGCACCTCGATGGTGTAGTTGCATTCTGAGGCACTATACGGACGATCGGACTCGTCCGTGTCATCCAGGGCATAGACTTCCTGGCGCAGAATGGAGCCGCGCAGAGCGCGGCTGGCCTCGCGTGCCTCCTCATCTGACAGAGAGTACAGTAGGCGCGTGCCGTCTGACAACAGGATCGTCGCGGGCAAAACCGTATCATCAAGCAGCATCGCTTCCAATTGCGGATCAGTGAGCCCGGCAAGAGCATCGCTTAGATCACCCTCGCGGTAATACTCCTGCTCGAAGTGCTTTGAGACGCGGGATTCGCCGAAAGAAGCTCCGGTGTGAAACCAGGTCCTGGTCCAGACCGGCGGTACCTGAGAGGCCGCGTCGACGTTGGTAGGCTGCGGAAACGCGCCGCTATCCGTAAGCGTTGCGAGCGCTTCCGTGTCCCATTGATCCACCCTGCCAAAACCGCGAAACTCGCGTTCGACCCCATCGTAGAAGCCATGGTGATAGGCATAGCGCGTGGCAAAGAGATTGCGGCTCACATAGTCATATGTCTGCACCTGCTCGACGACATGCACAGGGAAGGGGATGCGTGTCAGCCAGGGGGTACCAGCCAGCTTATCGGCGACATAGAACCTGGTCGAAGGCGTGTATTGGATGCGCGTTTCGGCTCCCAGATTGTTGATTACCCCTGTCAAGAGGTGAGGCTTCTGACCACCCATCAAGTCGATGTAGCGCATAGGTTGGCGCGCGTTGCCTGGCAATGGGGAAGACCAGACCAGGCAGGCGGTACCGTTTCCGAGCAAATCAAGAGCAGTGGCCGATGATACGCTCTCTACGGAGGGAAACTGGCTCAGGGCGCGCACCGCGCCCCAGGCATTGCCGGACTGATTGAAGTAGAGGTGAACGCCGCCGCTGGCGAAATAGATCATGTCGGTGGTGCCAGAGCCGTCGATATCGGCGAGCTGGATGCGGCGGCCATCGAACACATCGGACGCCTCGAACCAGGGTGCCTGGTCCATCGTAACCTTGCTCCCGAAATTGCCATAGCCAAGATTGGGCCAATAGCACATTTCGCCGTTGCGGATGCGAACCAGGTCGGTCAGCCCGTCGCCAGACACGTCGGCGAGAAAAATCGCATCGGTACTATCGGCAAAGATGAGCTTCGGCCCTTGCTCCTCGTCCAGGGCCTGTTGCGTCCGTTGCGCGGGGCCGAAGCCTGCCGCAGCGAGCGAGGTGTGCCACCAGAAGGCGTCATCTTCACTGATCAGCAGGTCCGCATGGCCGTCGCCGGTCAGGTCGATGAATTTGAGGTTGGGGTTCTGCCAGTCGAGCACGGGCAGCGACGTGAAGGGCGTGAAGGGCTCCCAGCCCTCGTCTTCGTTGCGCTCAAAGAAACCGGGCGTGGGACCATCGAACTCAACCAGGTCAAGGTGGCCATCCCCTGCGAGATCCAGCAGTTGCTGCCGACCGCTCCCCAGAGCGGCAAGCGATGGTCGGCGCGTGACGAGGTGCACTGACCCGAACTGCGCGAGCATGGACTGCACGCCGTTTTCGCTGTGCAGGTTGACCGGACTCAGATTCGGTTTATAGAACCAACTGCCGCCTTGCTCTGTCAGAATGCCGGACAGCCCTTCGCCATCCAGATCTACCCACCGGTAATGGGTGCCATCGAGTCCGTAGGGCAGGTTCTCCAGGCTCTCCGGATCGATTTCACGCACGGTCTCATCAATCACTGCTTCGGTATAGGTACATTCAAGCGACGGGAGAGATTTGGCGTGGTACGTCATGTCGTCGGTGTTGCGCCTGTAACCGGTCTGGGTAACCGACAGCAAGAAGGAATAAAAGGGCCTGCTGGGGTCCGGTGGTGGTTGCGCAGACTGCGCGTGGATAAAGTCGGTGGAACGCACCAGACAGTTCAGGCCGACACCGGGCTCGCCTGCGAAATGATGAAACATCAGCGCCCGCCGGCACAGGCGGTAGGTGCGAACCTCGAAGGCCGCGCGGTACGAGGAAAAAGGGTCGTCGCGGCAGATCCAGGGCGTGTCGGTCTCCTGCGGTACGGGGGCATGCTCATCGTGTTCACCGTAATCGAAGACCAACTCGAAACACCAGTCGCTCGGCAATGCAACCGGTGTTTCGGCATTCAGATTCGGAAAATAGGGTGTGCGGCTCCCATACAAGACATGTTTGAGGTAGCGGTTGGCGGAACGGGTCGTGTCAGATCGATTGTACTCGTGGGCCTGGGAGAGATCAACGCCATCGGAATTTTCCTTTTTGTATTGATAAACAATCACGTTGCCCTTGTCGTCATAACTCTCGCAGATCAGCCAGGTGAAGACGCGGGCGGGATCAGTTGGGTCAGCGATCCGGCTCTCCGCGGTCTTACCGTACCAGGTAGTAATGTTGTCTTTGGTAATTGAGCGCCAGAAGGTGTCTCGCGGGTCCGCCAGATTCACCCAACGTTCGATGCGGGCGAACAAGCCCTCGACTCGCGGGCGATAACGGTGAATGCTGTACTGCTGGCCGTAGACGGTGCGCGGTGGTAAGACGTCACGCACCCACTGGCCATTGTTCTCGATCAGGAGCGGAACGAGGTCTTCCGCACCGGAAAGGATGAAGGTGTCAGATTCCTCCGCATCTACGTATTGGGGTAAGCCCTTGTCGGTCTTGCGGGTAATCGACGGCAGGGCGATGACCAGCCGAAGCCGAACGGCCCGTTGCTGGCGCCGGAGTCGTAAGAGAGGGAGAGTTGTGGGCCGAACCCGGAACGTCCAGGGCTGGTAGCGATAGGTACTGTCATCGAGCCAGTGCCTGTGACCGGGTTAGCAGCGAACTTTTCGCCGATGCCGCGAATGGCGCCCCCACCTTTTGGGAGAGAGAGAGATGGAAGCGGACTACTGCTTGCATTCGCAGAGTCCTGCGACGATACATCAGTAGCGGCTTTCTGATTAACGCCCTGTTTTTTTTCGTTATTGGCCATCGGCGTTTCCTTTTCCAATTATTAGAAATAGGGTCGGCATCATTGTGTCGTAAGAAATAATAGAGCGCGGTAACCAGAGAAGCTATTTGCTCCCTATCACCTATGCAATATCTCATGTATACATGACGACAAGAAACGTCCTTTTTAGGGGGCAGTTTCTTTCAGAGAAGCCTAGCCTTGAAAACTCCACATCGTAGTGTAGCCACCATCGTTCGCAAGGTCCATATCACAGAGACCGCGTGGGTAGGTGTTGCCTTTGAAACAACCCTCCGCATATTGCCAGATCCCTACCGAATCTGGTACACAGGCGGGTTCACAGGGACTGAACGATGACCTGTTAAAAGTGCATCCCAGTTGTGGTGCACTAGAAAACAAGGGTGGGTTGAAGCGGAGTGTTCCGTCAGGATTCAGGTTTGCTAGACTGGTTATCGCTGTGCAGTAGGGGGTGCTGAAGTTTGATGCGTTCCTTGCCGACGGATTGCAATAAAATCCTCCTGGATTTGCAAACATCGACGTGCTCATTGTCTCCCACCAACCAAAGAGCCAGTCTGAACTGGTAGGCACATTTGTCTCGATATCTCCATAGAGTGAAACACCGGTTGGAACTCCAAGAGCCTGCGCGGCTTCGATGGCATTGAGCGCATCGGTCACGCCTGTTTGATGATCCCCTCCGGGAGTGGCACCATAAAAGATGAGCAAGATGCGACAACTGCCACTAGAGCTACTTGAAATGAAGTTTACTTCATCTGGGGTCAAGAGGTCTTGTGGGGTTTTTCCTGCAATATAGCGGCCCCAGAAGTGGGGAATTTGAACTTGCTGCGTGATGTAGTCGAACAGCATTGGATTTCCTGCGACATTGTGAACCGTCGAGTTTGCCGCGTGTGAAGAGACAACGCCCCAGTAAATATTCATGATTTGCCCCCTCTCTTTCGGAATATAAGGGGTCGCCGAACTTTGATAACAGCGAATATAAGTAGAGGAAGGAACGGTCGTTTCCGTTTCCCTAAGATCTCTACGCTAGAGAAAGGGCTTTTTTGCTGATGAGTAATTGTCTGACAGTGAGCAGGCTCTCCTGATCGCACATACAAGTGATCGTACAGGCATATTATGGCTGTACACCTGCATTCTGGCTTTGAGCTACTGTAAACATATAGTCTCCGCGCACGAACACTTATGCTACTTGTGCCGACATGGATTTTTGATATGCTGCATATCGCTTAAATTTACTCAGCTATATTGTAGCTCAAGCACATCCTTATTGTCAATAGTCGATGAGGGAATAGTGGATGTCTCATTGAAGCTGTGCTTGCTATATGGAGCTGTGGGGCTACATGGGTCATCCGTTCTGGAAAGAGGCAGCTTGAAGGGCTGTGGGTAGCAAGGGAGTCGAGGGTCTGACAGCAACAGATCGGCAAGAGTTTATACGTCGGGACGAGTCGAGACCGAAGAGAGCTGCCACGCAATGCCATCAGGGTCAGAGAAGCTGATGTACTTGGCATGGGTCTCCAGGTCTTCCTCAACCCTATAGTTTCGTACCCCCTGCCGCGTCTCAATCCCGCTTCAGGTCTTCTAGGATGCTCGGGTTTTCTACAGCGAGAGCGAGATGATCCAGACCGACTCGAAACGGATCGAAGTGATCATCGCTTGAAGAGGACGAAGCGGTCTCATACAGTGCAAAGAGCATTCCAGACACGTTGATGAACACCGCTGCATCTGTTTCCCTCACCACTTGGCAGCCGAGTGGGTCAACAGAGAAGTGTTTCGCCCGCGCGAGATGGGTGACTCTCAGACCTAGATGACTCAAGCCGTTGGCGTTCAACATCATGGCGGTTTCCTTTCCTGGCTCTTGGGACAGGCCCCTTCTGCATGCTTGAGGAAGACAGATGGCAGTCCAAGCCCCGGCCTTGCGCAGGGTATCACGCTCACCTGCTCGTGTTAGAAACCGCTGCGCTTTTCCCCTCTCAGGCGCTTGATCGATCACTGCCTGTGCTGGCTCCGTGGCCTCTCTGTTCGAGGATGATGAGAGAAAAGGACGAACGGAAGGCCCATTCGTGCTCAGTTTGGAGGCAGGAGACGGCAAGGTGAAAGCGTAAAAATTCAAATAATACTAGAAAGATGAATAAATAATCAGATCGGAACCGACGGGTTTCGGCTCCTCTGTCGCCAATTTTCTATCTCTTCCTTGCTCCTTCCGGAAACCTGTCTCAAAAGCTCCAATAACTTCTCGCTGAAGATGAACAAGCTCAGAGAAGCACTGCTTCTGTTATACAACATCGGAGGCCAGGGCCGAGAAACCCGGCAGATGGGATACCCGCTTCAGAATGGCCAACTGTGCTGCACCGTGTTCTTGAAAAGAAGGAACCTCTGCGAAAAGTTGCTGAGGATTATGGTGTCTCGCATGAAACAATACGGCGTGTTGTTCGTGCTGCTCGTTGCGCCTAAAAGGGCTATTTGAGAACAGATATGCCAAGGAGCCAGCACAGGGGTGGCCCATGAGAATGGCGATGTCGAACAGTCTCATCACCGCTTCAAAGAGGCGGTGGATCAGGCGTTGTTCGTGCGAGGCAGTCGCGATTTTGCCACGCGCTCGGGCTACGAGCACTTTTTGCAAGACCTGGTTTACAAGCGCAACCAGACCAGAGCGGCGCTCTTTGCGTGAGAGAAAGAGGTGCTGCACCCTTTACCAGCCACCCCACTTTCTCCCTGCAAGGAAGTGCGTGTAAGCGTCATCAGGTTTTCTACCATTGCTGTTGACGCCATTATGAGGGATTACTTAACTATAAAGTCAATCCCCTAATAGTGCTCTTTGCTCCCCAGCAGATCAGGGTCTATGTACCAGCTGCGGTTGCTATGTAAGCCTTCAAGTAGGTATTTATTGATTAATCTCGACTTGTTTCTGTTTTCACGCTTCTGATATGTCATTGATATATTAATATTGAAGCGGCAAAGACTAAGTTTTCCCGCAATGATTGAGCTTTGCTCTACTCCCTCATGTTGTCAAGTATGCCCTCAAACAGTACAAAACTACGAACCTTGACAGACGAGCGATTTAGGGTAATAGTAGAGGTATGGAGAACTAGAAGAAAAATCTGGAGTGCCACCTAGTCGTTGATCTTCTGCCAGTTCACACGACACTGGCAGCCTGCGATGGCGGGTGAATCATGTCGGGCCTCTGACCCACTAACGAGCAAAGGTCCATCGGCCACAGCAGCGAAGGGTGCCGCGAAATGAAGAGGGCGACCTCGCTGCGATGGTCGCCCTCTCTCGTGACCTCCCTCAAGAAGCCTTACTTCACGGTCACTGTCATACACTCGCTCCGCAGCTCCGTGCCGTTGCCGATGACGTGAAACTGGACGTCGAAGCGGACGCCTGAGACGAACGGCGCGCCCCGCCTTCCGAGGTCGTGATGGGGCCGTTGGTCAGCCACGTGGCCGAAGTGCAGACACCGTCGGGGGTGAGGTCGACTCTCCGCTCCACGGTGAAGGTGCTGTTCGGAAGCATGTCCTGGACGTTGACCTCGACCTCTACGGCGAATGTTGGTCTGTCCTTGGCCGTGGGCGAGACGAGCACGTGTCCCGCGCCCTGGCCGCTGATCGCTGTGAGGTCGCTCTGGAGGCCAGGTTCCGCATGGGCAGCAACTACGAAGACTGTCGACAGGGCGGCTGCACACAGAAGGGACAGAAGGACCACCATTGGCCTAGTTAGCGGAAATCTACGTATAGTCTTCTCCTTTTGAGCTTGTGGGATGTCCCGGTGTCGACTACTTGTTGACGAAGAGGAACATCTACTTGTTGACGAAGGGCGAACATCCCGACTGATCCGTAGGACTTTTAATCCAATTATGTAATTTTACCCACGATAGTCAAGTGCATGTTGAGCCTTTTCTATTCCACCATGCAGCAGTTACGAAGCAGTGGTGAATCAATGGAGAAATAGAGGAGAAATATGCATTTCCATTGAGAAATAACTACTTATTCGTATATGAAACACTCCGATACAAAAAGAGTAGTATTGACTTTGCGTGATATTTTGAGGGATAAACTGAGGATAGTCAACTCTCGAAAAAGTGCTCTTTGCAGCCTCGGCCATGCGGCGTGGCACCAGACGGCTACAACGCGGCCTTTGACCTCAGCCATACAGCCCTGTGGGCCGAAAGTGAGGGTGAAAGGTATACTGGTGTGCTGCATCGTCCAACCCTCGCTTTCGCTCTTCGAGTGTAATGGCTGAGGTCAAGGGCCGCGTTGCTTCACGCCGCTGGTGCTAGAGCACCTTGGTCGCAGTTCCAGCTCTGCCTCCGGCGGGCCTCTGCTCAGGCTCCTGGTGCCAGGTGTGGTGAGCTGCCACCCCTTTCGATGCTGTAACCCCATGGAGGCGCATTGCCTCATGAGACCATCTTACCCAGGCAAATGCTATCACCTCATGCATCACCTGCTCGACTGGTATCATTTCTGCCACCAGCAAGACCCTTCTTTTATCCTCTGCCATAAAAGAGGCAGATGGGTAACATTCCTGGGTCATATTAACATCCTGGTGAATCTGGCGGGTGGTCTCACCAAGTATCGCCCCTCCGATAGTGATGCGATGAAGCCTTCGCCAGAAGAAATACGTGAGAAATGGGGGAGTCTGGACACCCTCGTCGAGGCAGTGCTCTTCCTGGTACCACCTGCAGGTGATGGCGTGAATGGCGTCGGTCTCCCTGTCCAGGCAAAGGGAAGAGAAGCAGGAGTCACCTCTTCCCCTTCGCTCATCTGGTCGGACAATCAGCCGCCTGCCGAGACCGTTTCTGGGTTCGGCCTACAGTCGAACCTCCGAGATGCTGCCATGTTGGAGAAGGGGGGTGCCGTGATGTTTGACAAGCCTCCCCCGTATCACAACAGTGTCCATATTCCTCAGCGTGCTGATATCGTTGAGCGGATCTCCCCAGATGCCAATGAAATCTGCTGACTTGCCAGCTTCGAGGGTCCCCACCTGATTCGCTAAGCCGCAAGCCTGTGCTGCTACCCTCGTTGCGGAGTTCAGTGCTTCTCCTGGTGAAAGCCCGGCACGTACAAGGAGTTCAAGCTCGTAGACGAGCACGCCATGCGGCAACTTGGGAGAGCCATCATCGGTCCCGGCGGCGATGGGAACACCCCCTGCCTTCGCCAGTTCGACCGCATGGAAGCTGCCTGCTACCACCTGCTTGGCCTTGCGTGCTGCGTACTCGGGGATCCCCCCCGCCGTGCCAAGCTGCGCCATACGATAGAAAGGCGAGATCGTTGGCACGAGGATCTGACCTCCTGCGACCATCCGTTGTACTGCTCCCTCGTCCAGGAAGTTCCCGTGCTCGATGGTATCCACGCCTGCTTCGAGAGCATTGAGGATGCCTTGCAGACCTTCGGCATGGGCGGCGACCTTGCGTCCTGCCTTGTGTGCTTCTTCGACAGCTGCTCGCATCTCCTCGACGGTCAGCTGTGGTGAGCCTGGCTCTTCCCCTTCTGTGTAGACGCCTCCCGTCGCCATGAGTTTAATCAGGTCAACACCGGCCCGCAGCATCGTGCGTACCCCTTTGCGTGCCTCATGAGGACCATCGACCTCCAGACCGAGATGGCGTGCGTGCCCACCCGTCATCTGAATGGGCATCCCGGCCGCGAGAATGCGGGGACCGATGAAGAGCTGTTCGCGGGTGGCATCGCGCACGGCGAGAGTTACATGATAGAGGCCACCGACATCCCGAACGGTCGTGACACCATGCATAAGTTCCTCAAAGGCATGGAGCAGGGCCCGTACGGCTGTTTTCTCGTTCGACTCGCGTTGCAGAAGAGCATTGGGATCATGTGAACCATTCCACACAAGGTGCACGTGGCAGTCAATCAAGCCTGGAAGAATGCTAAGCGATCCCAGATCAACCGCTTGATACTCAGATGGTACCTGGCTCTGGGGAACGAGTGCGACGATCTGCAGCCCCTCAATGAGCAGAGCTGTATTGGTGCGATAGTCTCGGGTCGTTCCATCGAAGATCCTTGAAGCGAGAAATGCTTGCTTCATGTCTGGAACCTCACTCATCTCCGGTGTGAGCTCCGTTTCTCGATTTCTTGCTCAATTCATAGCTCTCACGAGAAGAGTGTACTACAACCTGCGCACATGATCAACCTATGCTGGCTACTTCGCATATCCGTTCTAATATTAGAGAGTAAACTTCATAGAAGCCAGATTGTCTGGGGGGCTGGTCGCTCATTGTTAAGCAGCGGTTTTAAAATCCTTTTTCTCGCCCGCCAGTTGCCACGCCGCTTGCACGCATTGCTTGAGCAGCATGACATTGGTGAGCGGCCCGACGCCACCCGGTACAGGTGTGATCGCCCCGGCGACTTCACGCACGGAGGCAAAATCAACATCGCCCACCATGCCGCCACCGGGTAGCGTGTTGATGCCCACGTCGATGACGATCGCTCCGGGCTTGACCATCTCAGCGGTCACCATCCTGGCGCAGCCAGCCGCCGCTACCAGCACATCCGCCTGGCGCGTCACAGCCGCCAGATTCGTTGTGCACGAGTGGCAGATCGTCACCGTCGCGTTTTTCTGCAACAGCATCATACCCAGTGGCTTCCCCACCACGTTGCTGCGACTGATCACCACCACTCGCCTTCCCTCAAGCGGTGTATGCGTTCGCCCAAGAAGCTCCATCACCGCTGCCGCAGTCGAAGGCAGGAAACTGGGGAGACCGAGGAAGAGGTTCCCGGCGCTGTGTGGACCAATGCCATCGATATCCTTGCTGGAAGCAATCGTAGTTGCCACCATCTTTTGCGAGAGGTGCGCTGGAAGCGGCATCTGCACAAGAATACCGTGTACGGCCTGATCAGTGTTCAACTGCACTAGCAGCGCCCGCAATTCATCGGCTGACGTATGTACCGGTAAGTGTGCCAGGCGAGCAGTGATGCCCACATCCTCGGCCCCGCGCAGGATCGCCTTGCTATAGACCCCAGAAGCCGCCTCACCCCCTACGCGCACTATCACCAGGCCAGGAGCCTGCCCCTGGTTCTCCACACAGCGGCGCACCTCGCTGCGCAACTCCGCCTTCATCTCCGCGCTCATGGCCCGTCCATTCAGAATCTCTGCTGTCATGCTGGCTCTCCTACAATAGTCATCACGCGCTGGTTGTTCACCGTCATGCCAGCGAGCCGCCTGCCCAGCCGGAAACTCAACACGTCCACCAGTTCCGCATCTTTCATCGCCCCTCTCGCGAGAAGGAATGAGCCCTTTGTACACAAAGCGCTTGCGTGCCAGATGATAACTTCGATCGGCTCCAAAGAAATTCATCCACATCCATTGCAATTCTTCCTCCCGATACGCTTGCAAGGGCTTGCTTGCTTCATCGGTTTTCCGGGTGTGACGCTTTTCCTCCAACATCTGTTCGTAGCGATGGCTGCTGGCAAGCTCTTCTGCAATCTTGCTGATGTGCTCACGGAAGCTGGCTGCATCCTCCTCAAAGGCATCATCAAGTAACCCAATCTGTTGCGCAGTGCTGGTGCTGATCGGGAGCAGTGCTTCTGTCAGTTCTCGCGCCTTTTCTCCTCCGACCCGTTTCGGCAATAAGTAGGTCCAGTATTCCGATCCATACAGCTTGCCCATCCCTTTATAATGGGGATTGAGCACAATCCCTTTTCTGGCATAGACACAATCTGCCGCAAGTGCCAGGATCACTCCCCCTGCCGCGGCATTCCCTTGCAGGGCGGAGATCACCAGATGGGATTCGGTGGTGATGAGTTCGCGCACCAGGTCATTCATGGCCTGGATGTTGCGCCAGGACTCCTGAGCCGGGTCATTGGCGGCTTCGATCACGTTCAGATGGATACCATTTGACCAGAAGTCCGCCCCACCCATCAGCACAATCACTTTGGTTGGTCGCTGGCGTATGAGAAGGAAAGCTTCTCGCAGACGCTGACAATGGTCGGTGCTCATGGCCCCATTGTAAAAGTCAAAATGGAGGTACCCGACGGCCTGTCTTTCCTCATACCAGATGTCACGGTAGGTCCGTCCATCGTACGCCTGGTCTACCGCTAAAGGAACATCCGGGGCATGGGCCATGCGGTCGCCAAGCACCTGCGTCGCCGGTAGCTTGAAGGACGGCTGTCCATCGGGGCCTTTTTGCTTCAGATGCGTGATCCAAATGGCCCCATCACCCGTTGCTCGGCAGATCGCTCCATCGCGTTTGGCAATGATCTCACCAGGTCTCCCTCTGAGCACATCTTCTTCATGAGCCCCATACAGATAGCACAGCATGCCCAGCACCGTATCTAAGATGCCCGGATAGCTATCCGCACACCGAATCTTCCTGAGAATGGAGGCGCTTGGTTCTGCCCAGTCAATGGCACGATCAGCTTGCTTCATGGAGGCTTGCAAACAGCCTCTGACATCTTCCCTGCTATAATCCAGGGGTTCTGGTACAAAGGTGTTGCTCTCACGTTTGGCGATCGTTTCTAATAACGCTTCTATGGCTGCTTCCGTGACCTCGTGTCGATAGAGGTGACTTTTACTCGCTCCTCTCATGGCAAAGGTACGCCAGGCCCAGATAGCTCCGGCATCCATTTCAGCATCTGCTTGCAAGAGGGTGACGCCCCATTCCTCGTGCGCATGGAGGATGGCCCAGTCCAGGGAAGATGGCCCTCGGTCTCCTTTGATCCCTGGATGGACGATAAGACACGTATGTTGTTGCCAGATGGACGCTGGTATCACTTTTTTTAACATAGGAGCAACGATCAGATCGGGCTGTTCACGCTCGACCGCTTCGAGCATCACTTCTTCGCTGGATGCGATCACCACGATCACCGTATGCCCGCGATCGACCAGCTCCACAAATGCACGCTGACTTAAGCTATTATGAGCAGTAGTGAAGAAGACTATTTTCATTGCATATCACCCTTCATCTTTTTTATGTTTAGACGCCAGAACAGAGAGCTTTTAGCGCGCAAGTTCCCAATAATAAGAAGGAGTTGAGGAACCGCCTATGGCTCGATCCCACCACGCACGCGCCTGGCTCGCAGCTTGGTCCAGGCGAGCATGTGCGGTCCCGAGGGAGGCAAGCTCCAGGTGTAGGGACAATCATGATCGCCCCCTGCACCCAGTTCTATTTCCAGCCTCCTCACCTCGAACCAACTCACGACGTGCTTGTCCCAGAGTTGATCCACGCTGACGGCGGTGGAGGGCAACCCCTGATTGACCCGGCTGAGCATCTCATCCATCTGCTCAATCGAGGAGGACAGAAAGACGCGGATGTGCTCATTCGGCACACAATGATACAGTTTCAGCATGCCCAGTACGCCGTGAAGCGAGGTAAGTGGACTTGACTTCCAGCGCCACGTGGCTGATTGACTCCCTTGTAAGGCAACTCGATAGTAGATCATGGAACACCGCGCCTCTCATTAGTAGGGCTCCTCACGGCAGAGAGCCATCCTGTTCCCTCCAGCATCTGCAAACGACGATGGCAGAGCAGGACACGATACACGTGTGTCCATCTGCTTCATGGCAACCATGGAAATGGTTTTCCTTTCATTGAAGTTCTCTCTCATTGTTAAGCCGCAGGAAGGACACTGTCCTGCAAGAAAGAGACGAGCTGCTCCGCAACATCGATGGCGACCTGGACCTGCGCCTCGTGCGTTGAGGCTCCCAGGTGTGGTGTGGCGATTACGCGTGGGTCGGCTAGGAGTTGGTGTAACACCGCGTCGTCGCGTATCGGTTCCTGGCTGAAGACATCCAGTGCGACTCCCGCCAGGCGATTCTCTTGGAGGGCATGGAGCAAGGCCTCTTCGTCGATCAATCCGCCGCGCGCACAGTTGATGAGACGAGCTCCAGGTTTGAGCAAACGCAGTTCGTCGGCGCCGACGAGGCCGCGTGTGCCGGTGGTGAGCGTGGTATGCAGTGTCACAAAATCGGCCTGCTTGAGCACGTCTTCCAGGCCGAGCATCGTGACGCCGAGCTGCTCTGCCTGCTCAGGGGCGACGTATGGATCAAAGGCAATGACCTGCAGGCCTAACCCCTGGGCACACTGCGCGACCTCTTTCCCGACCTTTCCCAGGCCAAGAATACCCAACACCTTGTCGCGCACCTGCACACCCAGGAAGTGGCTCTTCTCCCACCGGCCGGCTCTGGTGCTGCTCGTGGCGGCAGGAATGTGCCGTGCCAGGGAAAGGAGCAACGCGATGGTGTGTTCGGCTGCCGCGATGGTATTGCCCCCAGGCGAGTTGACCACCGCGATACCATATCGTTTCGCCGCCTCTGTATCAATATTGTCCAGGCCCACCCCGGCGCGGCCCACGATCTTCAGCTGTGTTGCTGCCGCCAGGATGGCGCTTGTGACCCGTGTTTCGCTGCGCACGATGAGCGCCGTATACTGGCCGATCACCGCCTGCAGTTGTTGCGTTGTGAGATCGAGACGTACATCGATCTGGGCGTTGGGCAGTCGGGTTCGCAACAGGTCGATGCCCTCCTGCGCAATGCTCTCAGTGACAAGTATGCGCATGGCTGCTGCCCTCCGATTTCGCTTGAGTACGAGTGTCATACGATTCCTTCCTTTTGAATCGGCCCATTTTTCATAGCAGTAGTATGCTTATGAGGAACACCGGAGCCAAACATCACGTTAAGCGCTGGAAGCCCTTCTCAGGCTCATTGGCCTCAGTGATGAGGAGAACTACTTCGATTCATCCGCTTCTCCCATTCAGAGCTGTCAATCCCATCTCGACTATCGAAGCCCCAACGATTTGCAACGAGGGCGAGAGCAATCAGCAGGATGAGGAAGATGAAGAACATTGTCATGATGGTTTTCCTTTCTGTACGCATCGAGCATGGCTGGGAGCCACACTCCATGGGGATCCTTGCCGTGTCGTTCTTGGTTCGTTCACCCGCGTGAACGTCTTTCTGCTCCTAGTCTACCTGGTGGCAGGCTAGAGCACATCTGTAGAACTACACATTTCGCTACCCATTTGCACAGGGATGAAAGTGGGCGCGCGAGGGTGTCTACACAGGGGAATGGGTAGAATTACCCAGTGAGAAGAAGGAGAGCCAGGCATGAGGAGCCGTCGCCCTGCCCTCCTTCCATTGGAGACGAGCGCCCACTACTGTTGCTTCACCCTTTGCCAGTCCTGCGTAAATTTCTCAACAGCCGCATCTGTTTGTGGGTCACCGACCATCTCTAACACGACCCCTGGGGCAGCAGTTATATCATGTGCGCCTGAAAGAAGAGCTGAGACGGCTTCTACAGGGGATTTAATGCTGGCTGCCAGGATGCGCGTAGGCAGTTGCTGATGAGAGAGCACTTCTGCCATTTCTGCAATACGTTTGCTCGCATCGACGCCCGAACGCTCCAGGCGGTTGTAATAGGGGATAATGAAATGGGCTTCCAGCAGAGCAGCACTATACGCTTGAGCGATAGAGGGCCATGGAAAATGTTCCTTTCTCGCTTGTTAAGCGTTCATCATCTTTTTCAGTCATTTTCTCTTGTTATTGACACGTCTTCTCGCGCTACCTTATAGTAGCCCTGTACCCTCGTTCATCAGCGCTGTTCGCTATCATGCAGCTACTTGAGCACTAGCTGCATTTCGTTGTCCTAAACTCCCTCCTGGGTGCAGTTTGAGGAACGCATCAGGAGTGAAGTAGCGTGCCTCGGCGAGAGCAAGTGCCAGAGCATCACCCAGAACGAGTGTCGCTGTGGCGCTGGTCGTGGGTGCCAATCCGCGAGGATCAGCCTCCTCGCGCACTCCGGTGTCCAGATGCACGGTGGCGGTGCGTGCCAACCGTGAATGTGGTCGTCCAGTAATGGCGATAAGTGGACAGCTCAACTGCATCAATGTCGGTAATAACTTGAGAATTTCATCTGTTTCCCCACTATGCAAAATGATCAGCACCACATCCCTGCTGGTGATCATTCCAAGGTCTCCGTGGGCAGCCTCGACAGCATGGACAAAGAGGGCAGGGGTGCCGAGTGAGGCAAAAGTGGCTGCAAGTTTCCGTCCAATCAGGCCTGATTTCCCTACACCCATAAAGATGACATGCCCATCACAGTTAAGGATAATTTGCATCGCCGAGACAAATGAAGTGTCTAAAGTGCTTGCAAGCTTGTCCAGCGCAGCTGCTTCTTTGGCAATCACTGCTTTCGCTAACATGAGAGTCGTCTCTCTGCTGGCAATTGAAGGCTGTGAGTCCATTTGCTCGAGGTGAGCTAACTGATCTCTTGTAGGTGAGGTGCTAAGGCGTTGCATCGGTTCTTCCTTTCTTGAGCAATGATGACAATCGCGTGAACGTTTCACTGCTCTTAGTCTATCTAGTACAGCCTCGCGGAAATAGCGCAGGAGTCTACATACTTCCACCTTGAACTTGCGGAATACCTTGTGTAAATGCTATCATGAGAATGACGTTTACACAACTTTTCACTGGAAGCATGTAGACAAGCTAGCTGAACGAGAGAAGAGAGATACTTCTGAGCATAGTATAGGTTAGTGCTTTTACCGCAGGGAACGATTTACCTGCGAATCGGCAGCCACTCTCGAGTTGCCAAGGTGCTATTTCTTTCTGCTCTGAGTATCAGAGGAAATCGGAAAGGAGATGAACACCATGGCATCACTTGCTTT
>WNGK01000577.1_pt1 | contig 37432 bp, 22 predicted proteins | sample 5400601 | NCBI WGS metagenome assembly WNGK01 (sample SAMN13153376, study PRJNA577476) | soil metagenome | isolation source: 60 cm soil or saprolite under Garry oak tree replicate 1 | place: USA:California | collected 2016-06-15 | reverse complement strand
CCGGATCAATCAGTCCTCGCAACTCATCGCGGAGAACTTCCACCTGTTCGTCATCCAACATTCTGATTCCCGACAGGTATCCGTACTCCCGGTAAAATTCCACTTGGCTCTCACTCAAGCGATAGCTCGCCCACTCTTCCGAAATTGAAGGTTTAGTAAAAAGATTGCCGATCAAATCGTGATAGATTGATAAGTCCTCAGTCATCTCAACTCCGTCCTTTCGGGCGAGCATCACCCCGTCGCCAACCGGGCTATCTGTCTAGAACTGTTGAAACGACCACAGCCAGACAAATGCGTTTAAGGTAGCGTCAATCGGCGGAAGCTCGGCGAAATTCAAGCGCGCGAAATCCGCGTCCCGGAATCTTTACTTTTATCGAACGGTCGGCGGTTGAGGTCTCAAGCCTATTGCGAGAAACCAGATCAACCCACTCGGATGCACGCAGCTCCGGAGTTTTCAGCGGCCTGAGCAGCACTTCCATCTCACCGGAGTTGTGATTGATAACCGCGACACGAAAACCTTCCGGTGTGCGTCCTACCGCCATGTCCGTGTTTTCGTTGGTCCCAACAATATCAACGAGCGGCGCAACCGCGGTGGACGACATGGCGCCCTCAATTGTTGCCCGCACAAGTTCGGGCATCCGCTGCGCCGCTGTCCACGCATCTGGAATGATCGTGACGATCCTTCCCTGTCCGTATTTGTTCAATGTGATTGCCGCCGAGCTATCTTCAAACCTCGCAATAACTTGCGCTCCGTTTGCCGTCCAAGACGGGAGTTGAATCCCGCTTAAGGCGAAATGGCTTCCGGCTTCGACACGGTCTCCAACTGCGTCTTTAACAACTACTGCGGTGTGCGTTCGTATGCCTCCAGTCTCATCGCCGCCGAACAGCTCTTTTCGCTCATAGCTTCGGCCCATCGGAATCTGCGGCCCGAAAGCGACGATCACGCCTCCCTGTTCGACGAACGCTTTGATGAGATCGCTGTCTGTTTGTTGGAAGCCTGAGACGTTCGGCAACACAAGTACGGTTCGCTCTTTAAGCAACCGCGCGAGCACGTCCCGGTTCATGTGAAATGGATAGTAAGGATAGACCGACTCCTCCAACGGGGGTGCATACGGGAGAACATCCGCCGGCACGCCAAGCACGCGAAAGGCATCCAACGCCGGCAAAAAATAGTTAGGCCAGCGCTCAATGATCCAATCCGAATAAGGGAAATAGATCGCTATCCGGTTTGGCTCACGGGAAATCTGTAAGGCGATAAGTTCAAAAGCCCTCAGGCCGTCAACCACCGCTTGGCGGCTGCGCGCTACCTGCGCATATTTTTTCAACGGCAGATAGATGTGAGCGTGATACGAAAAGAACGAGATGCCGTCCGCACCCGTTACGGTCGCAGCGCTGAGGATTTGTCCGTAGATGTTATCGTAGCTGGCCGCCACAATGTCGGGGTTAGGACGATTCTCGAGATAGCCAAATAGTTCAACGTGCACGATCGCAATCTTATTCTGTAAACGTTTCGCGCCTGTCCCCAGCGCGCAGAAATCCTTTACGCGGCGCAGCGGATACTTTTTACGATTATCCGTACGATAGCTTGCCATCACACCGGCCTGGTAAATAATGATGTCCAGTTCTTCGACAGTGCTGAGATAACCTGCCAGCAAAGGGTCATCAGTATGTGGCGCGCAGGCGGTCAGAAGATTCGCGTCCAGACTCTTCACGTGTTTGCTGAATTCACGCACGAAAGGGACATAATACGTTCCGCTGCCCTCCTGATAAGAGTAGAAACCGGCCAGTGAAGGGTGATGCCGGTAGAGGGCGTACATCTCCGCCATAATCGCTTGGATCTCGCCCATGCGATCTTTGAAGTGGGACTGCCTCGTCATATCCCAACTGACCGAGAGCAGCACCGCGATCCCATCTCGATCCGCGCGACTGAGCACAAGCTCGACGATGTCGTTCACGGAGCCAGGCGCGACATCCGTGCGGGAGATTTTCGACGGGTAATAGGCCTTCGTCGCCGTGATAAGGTTATGGGCGACCAGAAAATTCCCGCCCAAGCGACGGAAGTCTTTCAGGTATTCTTCAACGTCGTCAGCCAGGCGCTTCTCATCGACATAGTTAGCGACGAAGAAGTCCGTGACGACCTTGCCCAACAAAAATGTCGCCTTGCCAACCGCCAACGGATTTGTCATCTCGCCCGTCCAAGCATGAACGACGTACAAGCCGGAAGGCGCATTCTCTGCGATCTTAATCTCAGCGCCATAAACATCCGCTTGTCCCCTCACCGTTTCTAAGGACAAGTTTTCAATGCCGGCTGTCGGCCTCAGCAGCACAGCGCGAACCGGACTTTCGGCAGATTCGTGTTCACGGTGAACTTGTATTTTGACCTCGATGGTTTCACCGCGCCGCGCTTTTGAGCGAGAGACTGAAACGCGAAGACCGTCGTTCTGTGAAGCGACGGCAGTACTTACCGCGCATAGCATCAACACCACAACCAAGTGGCAGGCAAGACCCAGCCCCAAAAGGATCTTGTTTTTCGCGTTGCGCTGTCTGTTCATAGTCAAGTTTGCCGCCAACTACTCCATCGCAATCACGGTGTAAATTGGTGCATCTGGATTTGTAATAATGATGCGTCGGTTGTTGCGGGTGACCGAAAGTATTTCTTGACTCGCCGAACCGGGCGCGTGAAAGGTTGCAGTTTTGATTGACCCTGCAGATCAGGTGAACAAATTCGACACTCGGCCTCCGCGCTTTAGCATTCGCTCAACGCAGAGCAGGTTCAGCATCAAATGGCGCGGGTGATGATAATTCTCCACGCGTTTCGCGCGCGTTTTGAACTCCTCAAACTCGACTTTGCGATTGCCCGCATACATCCACAACGGCGAGCCGGGTTTCTTCATCTTCAATGGAAACGTTTTCTGCACATAGTCAAAGGCTTGATGGAACATCTCACGCGCCCAATTTGCGCCTGTATGCTCAAAAATGAAAAGACTGCCGATTAGAACTTCTTCCTGGGCCCAAAGAACTTTATCCAGCGTCCAGGAGTTCTGTTCGACACTCATCAAGTTTCGGAATACACCGCCGAAAACGTCATCCCAAGCTACTTCGACGTGGCGGCGGAATCTTGCCGCGAATGTGTCGAACAGTTTCTTGTCTTTCAGCCGCGCCGCTTCGAACAGCATCATCCATAGAGTTTCAATGCAATGTCCCGTATAAACGAGTTGCGCGTATTCGTTGGTCGGACGCGATAAATCGTGGTTGAGTAGTTCGTTGTTCAAGCGAAACGCGGGATTGTAATGATGATTCAAAACCGCATCAACCGAACGTTTCGCAATCTTTTCTATTTCCGCATCAGCACGCATTTGCAGCATCTGGGTCGTCGCGCGAATCAAAACCATCCACACGCCTTGAATCCTTGCGCCGGGAAACGGACGCGCATCCTTTCCGAGATATGTTTGACCGATGTTCGGGCGATAATCTTCGCGGTCATAAAGTCGCACGCAGTTCAACACAAGCTGTTTTGCCAGATCCCAATATTGGCTCTGCCTTGTCGCTTTTGCGTATTCGGCCAAACCTTCGGCGATGAAGAGGTCGCCGTAAATTTCGCCGTCGGCGCTGGCCAATGGTTTTCCGTCACGCGTTAATTCTTTCGCCCAAAGGGCGTATGCATCCTGCGGCTTGATTTTTAAGATAAATTCTACCGAACGCCGCGCTACTTCGAGATACCTCTCTTCCTTAGCAAGGTTGTTGTAGAGAAATGCATAAACCCAAATGCCGCGCCCTTCAAACCAACTCAGTTTGTTGTCATTAACACGCTCGCCCGTGTAATCCGTGTTGCACATGAAGCCGCCGTACTTATGGTCAATCACGTATCTCTCCATGAACGGCAGGAAATCGTTAAAGAGATCGCGCCTATATTGCTCTTTGAGTTCTCGCAAAAATGGTCCGGCCAATTTCGTGGCGCCGCCGGATGGAATGGGCCGGGCACGCAGTTCCTGACTCACTCCGCTAAGCGGCGTCCCCACCAATAACGCCCCGACGGATGCGCTTAAGAACTTTCGTCTGTCCATGTCTTGAACGCTTTCGTGCCCGAGTCGCTCTTCGAAGTTTGCTTCCGTGTGTTCATACATCGTTGCACCTACCCCGCAGTCGCCAGTAACTCGCGCGCACCTTGCCGAACTTTACGCATCGCTGCAAGCGCGTCATCGATCCACTCAAGGTCAGCTAGCAAAGCGTTTTGCGGCAGCCAGACAGACGACTTGCAGTAGGCTTCCGCCTCAGGACATGGATGAATAATGTGTGCGTGCTGTTTGAAGAGTCCGTTCCGATAGATCGGCTGCGGGTATCCGGCGCTAACGGGCAGTCCTTCAGCTTGCAAAGCCTCCAAGACTTTGGCGCGAGGGGCATTGTCAAAAGCGCCCTCATCCAATCTCATCGAGAAGAGATGATACCCGTGTGCCGTCACACGCTCGTCAAGCATCTGGGGCGTTGGTTTAAGACCTTCAAGTTCCCTTAATCCGGCGCGCAGGCGCGCGGCTCGTTCCATGCGTGTCTCAACCTGCTGCGGTAGCCGTTCGAGTTGACGGAGCAAAAGCGCGGCTTGAAACCCTGTCAGACGAGCGTTAGTTCCGAGCGTGACGTGCTCGTACCAAGCTCCGCCGGCTCGTCTCCCTTGATTGCTGATCGAACGCGCACTCTCGGCCAATTCTGCATTGTTGGTAGTGAGGATGCCGCCTTCGCCAGCCGTCATGTTCTTCGACCCCTGAAAGCTAAACGATCCAAACTGGCCGAAACTCCCCACACGACGCCCCTTCCATGCGGCCCCGTGCGCGTGCGCGCAATCTTCGATCACGACGAGATTGTGTCGCTCACACAGTGCCGTGAATCTGTCCATGTTTGCGGGACAACCGGCGAAGTGAACGAGGACGACGGCGCGCGTTCGCTCGTTGATGGCTTCTTCGACCGCCTCCGGATTGAGATTGATCGTCTGCGTATCAATATCAGCAAACACCGGAACGGCCCCGACGCGCGCAATTGCGGTCGCGGAAGCGACGAAGGTGATGGGCGGGACGATCACCTCATCGCCCGGACGAATTCCGCAGGTGATCAGCGCAATCTCAAGCGAAACCGTGCCGTTGGCGGTGGCGATGCCATACCTCGTCCCGTGATACTCGGCGAAGCGCCGCTCCAATTCGCCGACAGCTTCGTGATATCCGCCCCAGGTCCTGCTTTCCAGCACGTCGAGCAGGGCTTGGCGGTCAGACTCATCGAAGATGGGCCAAGCAGGCTGCTCTCTTTTGAGCGTCGCCGCGCCGCCGAGCAAAGCAAGTTGCGCATCCGTATGTTCCTGTAGTCTCTGTTTTGACATGGCTTTCTTTCCGAAAAATGTTTTTGAAGCCGCGGCATGAGCGCGGCGGGATTTACATCATCTTAACGTCATTGAGATTCCCGTCAGCCGCACAAGCGTCAAGCAGACGCAATGCCGAAGCTGCGAGCACCGCCGCTCCAACCGGCAAAGCGTCTTCATCCAAGTCGAATAAAGGACTATGCCACACAGGATGCGGCACACGCGGACTCGTCACGCCTAACCAGAACATCGCGCCCGGCACGCGTGCCGTCATATATCCGAAATCCTCCGCCCACGAATCGAACGGCAGATCAACAACGCGCTCCGCTCCGAGCGCCTCTCTGGCCGCCGCGCGAATCGTCTCCGTCACCGTCGCGTCATTGTTTGTGACGCGGTAGCCTTCCCACACTTGTAGCTCGCACGTCGCGCCGAGCGCGTTTCCAACATCGAGGGCACGTTCGAGTTCCTCGAGGAGGCGCTGCCGCGCGTCGCCTCCCGTGGTGCGAATCGTGCCGCCGAGTTCGACGCGCTCGGCAATCACGTTTTCCTTTACGCCGCCGTGAATCGTAGTGATGCTGATTACCGCTGGCGACATAGCGGGTAGCCGACGCGTTATGACCTGGTGAATGGCGTTGATTACTTGTGCCGCGATAGCAATCGCATCAATCCCTTCTTCCGGATGCGCACCGTGCGCCGCGCGCCCCAAAATCGTGATCTTGATAGTGTCGTTTGCTGCCAGAGCAGGGCCAGCCGTAACGCCGATGGACCCGACCGGCAACGCCCGCGTGTGCAGCGCGATGATAGCCGCCACACCGTTGAGCGCTCCCTCATCGATCATACGCATTGCGCCGCTCCTGCCTTCTTCATCTTTCTGCTCTTCAGAGGGCTGGAAGAGAAAGCGCACTGTGCCGTGGACTGAAGATTTCGCCAGCAACATGGCAGCGCCAAGCGCGCAGGCAACATGCGCATCATGCCCGCAAGCGTGCATCATGTTTGGGACATTTGAAGCGAACGGCAGTCCGGTCGCCTCCGCAATCGGCAGCGCGTCCATGTCGGCGCGAATCGCCACTACGGGCGTTCCCTCGCCGAGTTCGCCAACGACGCCGGTCTTCGCCACGCCACAACGCACACGCACTCCTAGTTCATTAAGCGTCGCCGCGACAAGACGCGCGGTTTCGTGCTCGTGAAACCCATACTCAGGGTGCGCGTGGATTTGACGGCGGATTGAGATCAAACTTTCTCGCAGCCGCTCGGCTTCAAGCTTCAAAGCTATTACGTTTTCACTTCCACGTAACGATGTTTCGGTCATTTCTCACTTGCTAAGACTTATCGAAGTTCAGCGGAACAAGCTTCCACTGTTTGAATGAGTTCCCCAACCAGCGGGGCGCGCACCCCGCCGTCTGCACGACCGGAGATGCGCGCGGCGCGGCCCACGTGAAACTCACGAATACCGGTCGCCTCGCGAACCGCCCTGATCGCTTCTCTATTCAACCCACCACCGGCGAGGATGTTTATCTGAGGTCGCGCCGCTCGCTCATAGCGTGAGAGCCGGGCAATCTTTTGCGGCCAATCGCCGCTCCCGCCGCTCGCTAGAATCCGATCTACTTGCGCGATCCGTTTGAGTTTTTCGATAGAAGCGAACGGATCTATCGTCTCCTCAAAGGCATGGTGAAACGTCGCTTTCAAGGCCGGCGCGCACGCGAGGACGCACTGCGTCAGATCAACGTCTATCTCTCCGTCGCACAGAAAGCCGAGCACCACGCCGTCTATCTGAAGCGCCGACAAATCGTGTGCAGATTTACAGAGCTTTTCGATCTCAGCCTCGCCGCCGATTGTGTAACCATCGCTCTCGCGTAGCATCACACGCACGGGCACGGACACGGCGGCGACAATATCCCGCACCAGTTCAAGCGGAGGCGTCAGGCCGCCCCGCTCAAAATCCCTGATGATTTCCAAGCGACTTGCTCCGCCTCTCTCCGCTTCAATCGCATCAGCGACGGAACAAGCGATGACTTCCAGAATTGGCGTCACGCAACTCCTTCGCTTCGGGGTAGTTGTGGCCCACCGGCGCCACGCGCATCCACGTCCAGATACCTGATGCGCCCCTGGTAACGACTTAAGATCACGCTCAGAGTCTCTTCGCTCACGCCTTCAACATTGGCGCTAGGCAGAACCGGCACGCTCTCTCCGCGTCGTAAAAGCTCGACGACCGCCTCGATAATGATGGAGTTAATAATGGCCGCGCCCGCGACTGTAGATGAAGGGCCGATGCGCGACGCGAGGCCGGGCAGTGTGAGCAGCGCATCCCCCGCAGGCACGCAGTTGTCAATCGAAATGTCGGCGAGTTGGTAAAGTTTTTTGCCGGAAGAGTGACGCGAGGCGGACGGCTTCGACTGCTCAAGATTCGTAATGGCGATAACCTTCACGCCGCGCGCCTGCATCTCAAGCGCCATCTCGATGGGCGCGGCATTACGCCCGGAATTAGAGATAATGATTGCTACATCTTCAGCTCTGACCTGCTCACGCTCGATCAAGGAACGCGCCAGTCCGCTCTCCTGCTCGGAGCGCGTGCTTTCCAGCGCGCCCTTGAGGAAGATCAAACGCTCATCGAGTATCGGGTTGACGGCGGCGATACCGCCGGCGCGAAAGAAGGCTTCGTCGGCGATCGTGTGTGAATGGCCTGTCCCGAAAGTGTGAACGATGCCGCCTGCTGAAAGCGCATCGGCGATTAGTCTCGCGGCCTTCTCGATGTTGCTTCTCTGCTCGCGCTTGATTCGCTCGAGCACCGCCTGTAAACCATCAATGTATTCGAGGGATGTCACGCTGCTTTTCCTTTCCCTGGCCGCTTACACTTCTCAATTAAGGATTGACTTATCAAACTACAGCAACAAATGGTTCCAGCTCACCGTGAAGCAGTTCTTTCTTCGAGCGCGGCGAACACGTTTGCATCCACTCGCCATTCCAGAGCTTGGCATCCGAGCAAGTACGCGCCGACGACCGGCTCGAATCGTGGCCGCACAATCGCGATGTTTGGGAAGCGATCTCTGAGCGCATCGCCGAAACGTTCCCGCACCAGCGCGCACGCCTCGAGCACCGATCCTTGGTACGAGACCAAAATTTCAGTACCGGTGAAATCGAGTTGCCGGATGGCCGCCGCGACGCTTTCGGCAAGCTCTTCCCCCGCCTGTGAGAAGATTGTTCGCGCTACCTCATCTCCTGCCACAGCCGCCTCGTATGCGACGCTGCTGAGCGCGGCAATCTCACGCGGCTCCATTCCTTCGACGTACACGCGCGACACCGTTTCTCTGAATTCATACAGGCCGAGCCCTCTAAGGAGCGCTTCCGGCAGAGATGTTTTGGGGCCGCGCCCGTCGTACTCTCTCGCGGCCGCTCTGAGAGACATCTGCCCAATCCGATATGCGCTCCCCTCATCCCCATAGACCGGCCCCCACCCGCCGACTTTCACGCGCTTGCCGCCCGAGCCGATGCCTAAGATTGCCGAGCCCGTGCCGGCTAACGCGATCACCCCTTCATGCATTCCGAGTGCCCCGGCGTGTGCGATGACCATATCGCCGCTGATGACAGCGTGAGCGAAGCCCAGCTCGCGCAACAACTCTTCCATTACAGGCGCGTCCGCGCCATCGAAGTCAACGCCGGCCAGTCCCGCCGACAGGCAAATGATGTCATCACGGTTGAGGCGGCCTAGTGTGAGCGTTTGGTCAATTGCCTCAGCCAGCGAACGCTTGACGACATCTCTGGCGACGAGCAGGTGATTCGATGGACCACTTTCGCCTTTGCTGACCACCTGACCGCGACGGTCAATCGCCAGACATCGCGTGCGGCTTCCTCCTCCATCAATTGCGAGAATGATTTCCATGCCTCAATCTTCGATTCTCTTCTCGGTCCGAATAGCGGGCGAATTACACCTTCAACCAACGATCAAGCCATTCATAGGCTTTTCCTGACGCTTCCAGCGGGAAGCTATGCCCGCCTCTGAAGAAGTAGCTGCTAATGCGTTCGCTGGCGTTAAGGAGTTTGTAAACAGGTTCGACGCGCGCCAACGACTGGCGCACGCTCCATCCCGCATTCGGAAACACAAAATCTTCATCGGAAGTGGATAAGAAAAGCGGGCGCGGCGCAATGAGCGCGAGCATTTCATGAATATCCAGCGGTGTATTGATCGTCTCCGAATCTGGCATGGCGCGATACTGATCCATGTTGATATAAGGACTTGAGATATAGAAGCCAGCCCGAGGTATGAGGGCAGTCGCGCGCGACCAGCGCCACGTATTGCCATCAATGCGAAAAGTGTCGAACCCGCAACTGCTCGCGCCCACTTTGATCCGATCATCTAAGGCCATCCCGAAGAGCGTGGTAATGCCGCCGTGGGAGTGGCCGACAGAGCCGATGCGCGATGAGTCAACGAAATCGAGCGACTCCAAATAGTCAATGCCCCGGCTCATATCCCAGACCATCTTGCTCAACAAAGACCATTGAGGATGCTTTCGATAAAAAGGAATCGCATCGCCGTAATGCCCGCGCGCCGAATCATGTCGCTCGCCGAAACAGAGCGCATCCCAGGTGAAGGTGACGTAGCCGCGCCGGACTAAGTGGAGGGAGGTGTAAAGCGTCGGGTCGCCATTGAGCCCAACCGGGTCTCGCATCCCACTCGTCAGAGGCGTAGTCGTCTGGTGCGGGCATAGGACGACTGGCGCGCGTTCTCGAAGCTTCTTCGGGATCAGCAGGTAGGCGGGGACATGCTCACCCGGTTCTGTCTGATAGCTCAATTTCCGTCGGGTATAAGTATCGAGCGTCGTCTCTTCAAGAATCTTTGGCTCGAGCGGAGGCTTAAACTTCGGCGGCGTCCCGAGAAATTCGGAGAGCAGACGTTTAATTGACTCACGACGCGCATCCCATTCCCTCGCCGTTGTGAGCGGCTTTCCATTCTGCTCGTGCAAGTAGATCAGCTCGGCCTTGCCACTCTGATCGCCCCTGACGTTAGGGCGCGTCTGGCCCGTGATTTCGCGCCAGCGCTGCCAGCTCCAGTCAACATAGTCAAACTCACTCTTTGGCAATGGGCGCTGAGCTTTTGCAGTGTGCACAGGCACCGCAGTCGCAGCCAAAGCCAGACCCGATAGTTCAAGAAATGTTCTGCGTTCCATCTTCATCCCCTCAGACTTCGCCCTGCCCGTTCATCGTAGTTGCAGACGTGCATCCGCTAGCCGCAAAGTTTCTCCCACGCTCAATCGCACACGAATCGAACGGCTTTTGTATGAAGGCAAACACTCGCATTCTTATCAATATTCTCGTTCTCACAACACCAACAGCCTAACTCGCCTTCTTCCATCTACTTTTCATTGCAGCGCGATTTTCAGTTGGTGCTGCCCGGCTGGCACGGTTAGAGAAATCGTCGTGCCGCCGCGGTCGTAGCGCGCGTTTACTTCACGACCATCAAGCAGCACGCGCACGGGGTTTGCTCCAACGAACAACTGAATCTCGGCTTGGCTTGCAGCATGATAAGCAACCTCGACCGCGTTCGCATTGTAGTTGGCAGCGACGCTTGCCGCGTTGTCGCTCGCAAATAAGGCGCGTCCGCCTCGCGTGAATGAGCGCGCTCTCTGTACGGCGAACATTCTTAACGCTTCCTCGCGTTGAGTGATGGTCCACGCGACCGCGTCTGTCATCCATTCTTCGTAGCGCGACGCACCGTTTGTCGCTCCAACGCGAAACATCACCAGGTCACGCTCGTTCCCGCGCTCTGTGCGTAGGCCGATCCAACCATCGCCTTTAATTTCTGCCATTCGGCCGGCAAACGCCTGCGCCTCAGTCGGGGTTCGCGCCGGAACCAGCGCGACAAGAAACTGTGCTGAGGTAGCTGGCGCGGTGGTGCGCATGTCTAAAAAGGCTGGCTGCGGCGGCACAGGCTTCGGCGTGCTTGCGGCAAAGACAGGATAAGGAATATGCCCGTCGCGCACGTGCAGTTCGGCATCAACCGGCGCGAAGGTTCGCACCGCGAGCGCCCCTTTATCGCCCGTGTAAAGAAGAAGACCCGGCGATGTCTTGATTCGCGCTCGATCCGGCAGGTGCAGCAACCACTCGAATTGCGCGGACCCATTCCGTGCGGCAAGATCGTCGTAGATAATGAAGTAGTAAGGCTTGACGAAAACGATGCGGCGCGTGTAGCGATCAAGCCGATCTTTGTACACCGCCTTCAGATCGCTTCCCAACGCATCATAGAATTCGCTCGTAACAGCATCCGTCATGCGCGGGTAAGTATTGAGTGCGGCGAACTGTAGGGTGTCAGCTATACCCTGACTCTCAGGGTTGCCGTCCACTAGCACCGTGTTATGACCAATCGCCTGCGTGAAGAATGTCGCGTAGTAGGGGTCTTTGTAGTAATCCGACCAGCCTGCCTCAGTCACCAGATTCTCGCCGAATGCATTGAGCAAAAACGATCCCTGATCCGCGTGGTTGTGATTGAAGTTAGGCCCCGCGCGAAAGAGCAAGATGAAATCGTCCTTGTCCCATCCGGAGCGAAAGACCGCGTTGCCTTTGTCATTGAAAAGACGAGAAGTCGGAAGAGAAGGCGCGCGCGGTGCAACTGAATCATCGAAAAAGATGAAGTCAATAATCGAATTGTGCTCGAACTGATCGTAATACCAGCGGAGCGTCGGGTCACCGGATTTCTTAACGAGCGGGGCGATGGTCCGACCACTAGGCGGGTGACTATCGCCCATATCAAGGCTCTCGCTGGTTGGCTTGGCCAGCGTATAAAGGGGATAGGCGAGTGATCCTGGTACGTTAGAACGCTGCCAGTAATCTATTCCGAAGACGCGCTGCAAAGCGGTGAACGCCGGCCCCAGACTCTCCAGATCAAACTCCTGATAGCTGATTCCTTCGCCGTAGCTACCATCGGGAAGGTAACTCGCAGCCATGTGGCTTTCGAGCTTTTGCAGTAGTCCATTCGTGTAAAGTTCCAAACGCCCATTAGACTCCGCTGCCGACCCATCTCCTGCGATGGCAGCAGCAGCGATGAGCGCACCTCCAACCGTATGCGCGATCCAATTGCTCGTGCCGGACATTGCGCGATTATCAACCACATACTCTTCATAGGTTGGAATGATAGATCGCTCGATTAGCGCGCTCCGCACCAGCGCCCGCTCATCATCCGAAAGCTTGTCATAGACCAAGTCGTAAGCGAACGCCATGTCGAATGCCAGACTGCCCGCCGGATAGTATGTGTGTTGTCCATGAGCCTCAAACCAGGGCGGAGCCCAGGTTTTCCAACGCGCAACATCAAGCATTGCGGATTTGGCGACAGCGAGCGACTCGGCGTCGCCGGTGACGTATGCGTTGAAAGCATTGCTGGCGATTCGCGCTCGAGCGCGGGTCAGCACATCAAAGTAACCGAGAAGCGTCGGCAGCAGATACACCCGATCAAGCCTCGTGAAAGCTTCCCCGCCGTGGGCCAGGTTGCCGGTCTCCCGCGTGTTCTTCGCCGCAGTCTGTAATTTCGCCCAAAGGGCAGCGGTTTTCGGATTAGACGCGCGGGCAATGAGCGCTTCCCGATCACTCGGCCCGAAGAGAAGTCGCGGATGACTTCTTGCTTGCGATGAATGAACGATGAAGCGCAAGGGCGTAGTGACATTTCGCCCATCTGCAGTCACTCCCTGTAACTCTGCCATCCATAAACCGGGCGGATCGGTCGCGCGTAACGTGTAGATTGAATTGTTGGACCACACACCATCGCCTGCTCGTTCATCGCCGTGCGTGCCGTCGTTGTATAGCCGTGCGGATGAAACGACCCGCTCATCCTGGGCCTTCAGAATGCACTCTGCACGCGCCAGACGAGCGGGTACACCGGCCTTAATGGAAATAGTCTCACCGGATCGATAACCAAGGGCGCTATTGAGAGCGCGCCACGGTTCAATTCCCAAGGCCTGCGGCGTATGCACTTCAAAGCGGACGTCACGCGCCGCACTGAGCGCCAAATCATCAAGGATGAAGCGATAGGTCAGATCGGGATTAGCGCTGGCGAGATCGGCGACGAGATAGATCGCTTCAATCTCAAGTCCGGTAACGGGCCCTTGTCCCTTTTCATCACGCAGTTCTGCCAGCTTGATCTCAAGGCTGGTCCACCGGTCTGCCGCCGCCGGAACCTTTGTCGTGTAGCGATGCCCATCCTGGCCAGCGAGACCGATCTCGATGAGGTCGTTTGATGAAGGCGATCTAAGCTGATAAGCAAGGGAGAGCCGTGCGCCTTCAGCCATCACCATGCTTAGACCCTTGATAAAACCGAACCGCAAAGGACCCCGGCGATTAGGACGCACCACGCGCATGAGTGAACGGCCACCACGAGCATCAAAATCAGCAGTCGGCGATAGTGACGGCTCATAGCCTATATCCTGAGGTGGTGGGTAACTGGCCCACTGGCCCAGACCTTCTCCCTGAAAGTCCTCTCGCATTGTGAAGGGTTCGGTCAGCAGGCGCACCGCCGCTTGCTTCTGCGCGGATCCAGTCGAGCCAAAAACGCCCAACGAAAAAATCAGGACCGCTAACCCCTGTCCAGGATAATTCAGATATTGATTGCTTTTAAGAATACTCATTTGCCCTTATTTACCGGGCATCTCAAAGTCACGTCATTCTTTGAATGCTGTCTCCAGCGCGGGCCAGAGCTTTTCGATCGTCAGATTGCCGGCAGCGAAGATGATGATGCCGTCGGGTTTGGCCTTACGCGCTGCCTCGATTGCCCGCAAGAGTTTCTCCGGCGGAAAATAACCAGGTGGCAGATCATTGCGTAGTCTCGACATCGCTGCCGCTAGCCGATCAATCGCCACAGGCGTTGCCTCACGTCCTTCCTCGTTGGTCACTGCCGAAACCAGCGCGCTGAGTTCGCGTTCGCGTTCGGGCGCGAATTGAACAAGACGCGCTCGGATTGTTGCGTAGTTCGCCGCAAGAGCCCGCACCTTTTCGGCGCGAACATTCACATCCGTCGTTGGAAGACTCTTAATCTCACTGATTCGCTCGCGCAGATCATCGATTGGCTGCAGCTCTTCTCTGTAAAGATAGGTCGAGGCAATTCCGGCGTATAGAGGCTTTTCGTGACGCGTCCATTCAAGCTGCCGCTCTGTAATTTCAGTTAGGTGAGTGAGATAGTCCCCAAAGTTGCCGGAAAAGTGGCTGCGATAGGTCATTGGCATGAAGATATCTATCCACCGCGTCCATTCATGCCACTGCTGTCCGATGAAGCGGGCGCTTTGCACCGGATTCCTGAACACCGCCGCTGACACTCCAATTTTCGGGTTGATGCGCTTGACGCGCTCGTAAGCTTCGCGCACGAAGGTATCGATCTGATGGACCCGGTAGTCATAGAAGAAGTAGCGCATGTCGGGTGGCCCTCCCGGGATGGTGCTACCGTTAAGGAGATAGTCTGCCATCTCGCGGCGGTCACGTTTCTGCCAGTCGGCCGGCATCATCGATGGATCGCTCCACCAGTTTGCTTCGATTCGCTCCTGAATGCGCTTAACGCGATAGCGTTCCCCAGTTTGCGTCTCGTAGCTGAGCATGGCGTAACGAGGAATGTGCGCGAGGCAGTAGTCGCAGAAACAATAGCTGTCAGGAGCGACATCGCCTCCGTAGCGGACATAGTCGTGATGAATACTGTCAACAGCATAATTCGACGCTATCTCTTCGATCATCGGCAGCAACCACTGGTCCGTGTAGCCAGGTCGCCGCGCCGGACACATCCACACATAATCATAAGGTCGCCGCTTAACCCCTAATGTTTCTGTTGCAGTCGTACCGCCGTCGGCGTTGAGTTGGGCCCATTCTGGATGCTCGCGATAGGCCACCCCGTTGACGCCTTCCACGAAATCTACGAGCCATGAATCAACCCTGATCCCTTGAGCATGCGCTTCGCGAGTGAGGTGTTCGAGGAGGTCGAACGACTCGTAGCCTTTCGCGATTGCTTGCGGGAAGCGTTTACTTTTCCAGTAAATCTCGCCGCTCATCCCTTTGACGAGCATTACAATGGTGTCAATGTTTGCTCGCTTGCATTGTGCGACAAATTCGCGGACTGACTCGGCAGTCTTGCCTGCATTCGGTGGATGCGCCCACACTGCATGGCCTTCACGTCGCGGCTGAGCAGTCTCGGTGGCGTATGTCGTCGATGGCCTGAGTATTAATGCACTCAGCACCGCAAAAACAGACAGAACTACGAATACGAAATGTCTGCGCACACCATGAGAAGTGATAAGCCGGGAGAGTTGGCAGCTAAGACTTTTCTTATTAGTCTTCATGATCAAGTTGTCCTCTCTATCTCACCTGAGCAAGATTAAGTTCCAAGATTCCTGTCCACCGTCTATCCGCTACTTCCTTCCACTCCTACTCCCTCGTCGGTAATCGCGCCGGCCGACATCGAACGAAAGACTCCGCGCCGCGCCCAGCGTCCGATGAAAAGACCACCGCTGGTAACACCGACGGTCAGCGCGGCGAGGAAGATGGCCCAATGCCTTCCTAGCGGACTAATAATGGCGAGAATCGCGGCCGTGCAGAACACGACGCCGAGCACACAATCAATGAGATCAGTCAAGGTTTCCTGACGAATTGCAAGGCGTATTGCCGGGCTAAAATCCTGGACCACTGGCCCCCACAATCCCGGTGGTCGGCAGCGTGCGTAAAACTTGCGCAAAGTCTCGATGCGTTCAGGCGGAGTTAGGTACGTAACCACAAGAATGACGAGAGCGCCAAGCCCAAAAAGCAAGAGAAATCCCTGCCAGAAAGGATGCATCTGTTCGTTGGAGAAACCGAGTGGAAACCAGATGATGTAACTGAGCGGCAGGCCAATGACGAGCGCTGCTGCTTCGCCGTAAATGTTAAGGCGCCACCAGAAGAACCTGAGCCACGAGAGTGGCAGGATAAAAGCGAAGACCACCGAGTTAATGAAGAGAAACCAGGCGCGTAAGCCCTGCACGAAGTAGTACGCTACAAAGAGAGAAAGCGCGAAGATCACGACCGACCCTATCCGACCAATCCACACATAGTGGCGCTCAGTCTCCGCCGGTCGTAAAAAGGGCCTATACAAATCGTTGACTACATAGGACGCGCCCCAGTTCATCAGCGTGCTGACCGTAGACATATAAGCCGCGAAGATGCCTGCCACCAGCAACCCCAACAATCCCACTGGGGCATAGCTTCTAACCATTCTGGCCCAGATCTCTCCAGGCTCTGCAATAGTTCCGGGCGCGTAGAGCGCGGCGGCGATGAGTCCTAAGAAGAGGAATGGGACCACTCGCACGATCAGCGTCAGGATGGCATTAAAGAGCTGGCCCACCTGCGCATGAAACTCGTTGCGAGCGGCCATGAAGCGTTGCGCGGTGAAGCCTTCGCCTCCGGTCGGTGAAGCCGCAAAGAAGAGTCCTTGTACGATGAAAGCGAAGATCGTAAGTCCGCCCAAACCCGGTGCAGGCGGAATGACGCGAAAGAAGGATGCGGCTCCACCCGCTCCTCGCGTAGCTTCAATCGTCTGATAAACATGCTCCATGCCTCCGGCCTCCGCGAGCACGATGGGCACCAGGATGATGTTGCCGACCAGAAAAATTCCGAATTGATAAGCATCTGTGTAAGCGACACCGGAGAGACCGGAGGCCACTGTGTAAGCAGCTGTGACGATCGCCGAGAACAGGATGAGGCTAATTGGTTCCCAACCAAGAATCGGACCGAGCGCGGCGCCAAGCCAACCAGACACGTAACCCATCAGCACCACGATGAAACCAAAGCTCATGAAGACGGCGTAAATGCCGCGATATAAGTGTGCGACCCTTCCGCTATATCTGATATTTAGCAGTTCCGCCGAAGTGACAGTGCCGAGCCGTCGCCAATATTTTGACCAGAGTACCGCTCCGAGCGGCATCCAAATCACATAGGGAATCCACCAGACGGAGTTGCCCAGCAGGCCGCCCTGATAGGTGAGCATGGTGACGGCTGGCGCAAGCCCCGCGTCTGTATAGGTGGCGACTGCAGAAAGCGCGATTACCCACCAGGGCAGGTCACGCCCCGATACGAAGTAGTCTGCCAGGCTCCGGCTCGCACGGCGCATGAAGTAGAGGCCCACAACGAGCATGAAGAGAAAGTAGAGGCCAACAACTGCCCAGTCCAAGGTTCTCAATTGCCGCTCCTTACTCTATTACGGAGCATTCCGATTCCTTCGATCTCACACACAAGCTCATCACCGTCGTGCAATGATGCATCGCCACCCACTCCCGCGCCTACAGGCGTACCCGTAGAAATAATGTCGCCGGGTTCAAGCGTCATGATTGAAGAGATGTAGGCAATTTGCTCCGGGATGCGGAAGATCATGTCGCGTGTGTTTCCCTGCTGGCGGAGTTGCCCGTTAACGGTGAGCTTGATCTCCAGATTGTGGGGATCGCTAATCTCATCCGCGGTTACGATCCAGGGGCCACAAGGCGCGAAGCCGTCGAACCATTTACCGGCCAGCCAATCGAAGAAGCCGTCCATTTCACGCTTGCTCCGGTTCTCGATCCGGGAGTTCAAACGTCTTTCGGAAAGATCGTTAAGTATCGTGTAACCGAAAACGTGATCGTAGGCCCTCGCGGCTTCAATATTTCTTCCGCGCTTGCCAGTGACGACAGCCAGTTCCGTTTCCCAGCCCACAATTACGTTATTACTTCCGATAACAATTGCATCGCGGTCGCCGATGATTGCCGTGGCGGGTTTGAGAAATAGTTGCTGCGTAATGATGTCGGATTGTCCGGGAGCGGCGAAGCCACTTTCGACGATGTGCTCCCGATAGTTGCCGGCGAGGCAGATGATTTTGCCCGGACGCACGAGCGGTGCTTCGAGTTTGAGATTTGCAACATCAAGCTGCATTTCCGCGAGTGAAGGATCGTTCGCGATCCTAGTAATAGCTTTCTCAAGTTGCGCGTATTGGTTATCGGGCCAGGACTGAATCAGCGACACCATGTCGCGTGATGCGTCGTAATTACATTGTTTGAGAAGGTCAGACGCGGCCACGGAATCAACGAGCACCTTGATTGAGTCCTTCGGCGCAAAGCCGATGCGCCGCTCTTCTTTATGTTTGAAAACTGCTACTTTCATCCGCTTTCAGAGACTTCACGCTTGCCGCTTGTGTCTACTTATTCCAGAACCTTTGCTTCAGCTTCATGAGAAGCGAGTGTTGCTAGCTTTGCAGCTTCGCGTGCCAATCCGGCCTCCTTATGCATCACCCGGCGGTGCAGGTGGTAAAAGCCGTAACCAAGGACACAAATCAAGATGCCCGAGCCAAGATTAATGTATTGCCCGATGCCTGTGGGCTGTACCGCGCTGGCGATTAGAAGCAGCAGTCCAGTGCCACCTGTCACCCACCCGATAATGTAAAAAGGAGAGAAGATCTCACCAGTGACTCGCGCGTGCGTTTTGCTTGGGTCAATCGGCGTTGCCAGTCGCGTGAAGAACTCGTCAATCTTCGCGCGTTCCCTTGCGGACACGTTTGCAAAAGCAGTCGCCAGCAGGATCGCCAGGAGCGTAATCGCAAGATTTGTAAGAATACTGATTGCTTCGTAGTCGTAACGCAACCAATTAGGATCAATGCCATGTTCTTTTGCCAGCACGAGAGTCTTATAGAAGTAGAACGAAAGCCCGGAAACGAGTCCTGCCGCAATGCCCACCGCAGCAGCGCGCCATGTGACACGCCGGCTCAGCAAACCGAGCAGCATCGGAATGAGCATCGGCCCGATAAAGATTCCGAAAACCGTTACCATCACTTCAAACAAACCCTTACGCGCCGAGGCGATCAGTGTGACTCCGATGGAGATCGTGATCGCACCGATGACCAGGGTGGCAATGCGGCCGACGATCACAAGTCGTTTCTGGCTCGCCTCTTTGTCAAAAAGGCGGCGATAGATGTCCTCAGTGATCACGCTCGCGATCACGTTGTAGTCTCCGCTCAAGGTGGACATCGTGGCGGAAAACATCGCGGCAATCATCAAGCCCATCAGGCCTGCCGGAAGAAACCGCAGCGAGAGAGCTGCATACGTGTACTGCGGCGAATTCGGCGGCTGCATTAGTTCCGGCATGAGGCTACGCGCTGCCATCGCAGGCAGGATAAAGAGCGGTGGGCCGAGAATTTTAAGTCCCACCCCCAGCATCCCGGCCTTACGCGCAGCACGTTCATCACGCACGCTGTAAAACTTTTGCGCGAACGCCCAGTTGCCGTTGTAACTCAGAATAATCAACAAATAAAAAGCGATCACGTATAGCGGAGAGAACGGCGCGCCTATAGGTGACAAAAATCCAGCTTGAGCGCCTTGGGCGAGCGCTTGAAAGCTGCCAACCTGCGCGAAGACCAGAGGGAAGAGAACCACCACGCCGAGAGTAAGAATGATGAACTGAATGTAGTCAGTCACGACAACCGCCCACAATCCGCCCATGAAGGTGTAAAGAAGCATCACGGCGCCGCTCACGATGATGCTGATTTTGAGGTCGTAGCCCATGCCGACGGAGACGAACACGCCCGTCGCATAAATCTTCAGTCCATCATCCACCACCCGGAGCGGGATGCCGGCCCATGCGAGAATCTGCCTGATCTGCTTGTTGTAGCGCGCTTCGAGGAATTCGACAGGACTGATGATGCGCGCCCGCCGCCAGCGGGAAGCCATGCAGAGCGTGCCGACTGCCATCGCGACCGACGCGCTCCACGCGAGCGTGACGGCGACGAAGCCGTAACGATAGGCCATCTCTGAGTAAGCCACGAAGGAGAATGCGCTAAAGCCGGTCAGATAAAACGATACGCCGGCAAGCCACCAGGGAATGGCGTTGCCACCGGTGAAGAAGTCGCGGACGTGGCGCATCCGCTTCCAGAAATAGAAGCCGATTAAGGTCAGCAACACGAAATAGCCGACGATAACGATGTGATCGGCAGTGTGGAGACCAGTTGGCATACTTCCCCTTAAGCGGTTCGTCGCGCGGCGCTGCGAGCACAGTCGCTCTACAAAGGGACACAGATTGAAAACTAATGAAGGTGCGTCTTACTCATCAACATTCGAACTGCTGACGACTTCAAGCAAGCCCGCTCAAATCCTCTGCTGCATTGCGGACTGCGTGACCGCTTCGGTCTGGCCCGATTCCAGCGAGCGCGTAACAGCATCGAGCACCGCTGTCACCTGCCGGCCATCAAATGCCGTCACTTTAGGTTCGGTGTTGTTGATGATCGAATCAACGAAGTCCGAGAGGCATTCTACGAAGGCACCGCGCAGTTTTCCGAAGATTTCATGGTTGAGGAATGTCTTCGGATAGGTGAACTGCTGCGGCGTGCTCATCTCAATAGACTCGCGCTTTCGGTCAAAGTGCAAGTGGCCCTCGCTGCCAACAACTTCGACGAACGAATCAACAATCGTCGGAAAAGTATTCGGATAGATCCAGGCAGATTCAAACGTCGCAAAAGCTCCACTCTCAAATTTGACCTGCGCTTGAATCAGATCGTAGGTATCTATTCCGCGCGCTGTAAGCACGCCCTTTGCGCCATACGCACGAGCTTCGACAGGCTCGCTGCCGAAGTACCAGCGCATGAGGTCTATGTCATGTGCGCCAAGGAAATGAATCGGCGTTGTTTGACTCGCCCAATTAATCATCTCAGTGGAAACATAGATCGTATCGTTCTTGCGAGCATAGCCGGCGATGGGGTGTCCAATCGCGCCACTTTGGATCGTTGTAAATCCGTGGTGGTAAGACGAGAGCCAGCGATGATTGAAAGCTACCTGAAGTTTTAGCTGCGGGCGCTCGTTGCTTAAGGCCAGCAATTCATCAGCCTCGCTTAAGAGAGTTGTGAACGGCTTCTCGCAAAGTACGTGCTTGCCGGCCACCAACGCTGCCTTTACGGGTCCATAGTGTGCGAAGTCGGGCGAGGCGACGCAGACGGCATCAACGGGCGCAGCGCCGAGCATTTCCGCGTAGTCGGTATAGCGGGCTTCGATGCCGTACTTGTCGCCGACTTCATCGAGTCGCTTGCGGCTGCGGTTGCACACGCCGGTCACGGTAGCAAGCGGGTGCGCGTTGTAGATGCGCGCGTACTGCTCGCCCATGATGCCTAGTCCGATGACTCCGATCCGTACTTTATCCGTCATTCACTTCCAATACGTCCCCTTGCCTACGCCTGTTGTTGATGAGGAGGTTAATTCAACAGACCGATTCTGTTCCGACGGCGAAGAGTTCGTCCTCAAGCTCAAGCGCTTTCTTGATTAACGTCTCCTCCGCTTCAGCCGCGCACTTGGCCGAGACGACTTCATAGCCGCCGGCCTCATAGGCTTCGCGCGTCGGCAGGTAGCCGATGTAGCCGTTGGCGAGGCCCACGATAAAAGTCCGGTGCGGCGCAAGGTGCTTGAGTTTTAACCCGATCTCGACAAAGACCTCCGCCGGGACTGCTAAGAAAACCGTCTTGCCGATACGCAAGCCTTGCAGTTCTATCGGCAGGTGGCCGTCGGGCAGAGCCCGCGCCTCGCGCGTATAGAAGTTTGTGATCGAAGCGTAAAGCCGGTTCGTTTTCGCGCGCATCAGTTGATCTGGATCCGCGTTGTTTCCGTCTAGGCTCGCCAACTGCTCGTCGGCTTCTCGCAGAGCTTTGTCTGTCTCTTCGAGGGACGGATAATTCTTGAGGGGCAGGTTGACGCGCATGCTGAGCGCGCCGAGAGTTGGAGCGTCGTCCGTGGCAATGTCCGGCAACGCGGCGAGAGTCGCATCCGCGAGCAGGTGGCCGAGTTCGGCGGCGTGCTCAAAGGTGCGGCCCGGCGTAATGACGCCGATGGCGCTCAACTCCGATGAATGCCCCATGCTGATGTTGCCCTGCGTGCCGTTGACGAACATCGCAAAGCTGTCTGGACCGATGCTCTCTTCGATCCGCTCGATGGCGAAGTTCGGGAAATCGCCGGTGACGAGCAGATTGTTTGAGCCGAGCACAGTTGGGTGACACGCATAGTTGACGAAGACGGCGCGCACGCGCCCTCCTTCATCCTCAACCTTGATGATCCCGATCTCTTCATCCACAGGGCGCTGGTCGGGGCTGCGGCGATTAACACCGATGCCTTCGACGCGCCCAGCGCCCACACCGATTCGTGCTGGGAACCTTTTCCGCCACGCAGTCGTGACCGCCTCGTCAATGGCCAGTGCGAGCGAGTCCATGTAGGTGGTGTTAACGCTCTCCTCGGGATTGAAGAATGTTGTAATCGTCACAGGCCCGGCGTGTGTGTGCGTTGACGCGATCATGACCGAGTCTGGGTGGATTCCGGTGCTGGCATGGATTGATTTCCGCACGCATTTCACGAACTCGTCCGGGAGCGCGAGCACGTCGAGGCTGATGAGCGCCACGGCACTGGCCTCATTCGCCAGTACTAGGGCGCGGGCGAACAGGTCGTCGTGAATGCCCTCGGATACTCCTTCGCGCGCCGCGAAACCGGCGAGCGGCGCGCCGGGAGGGGGCGAGATGCAAACCTTGCTGAAGCCTGCTTTGAACAATGAGCCCTCTCTCTTGTTTCACTATTCAGACTTCCCTGACCTTAAGGCCATTGTAAGGCATGAGAAATCCGTTAAACAGGTCAGCGCGGCATTTCTTGTATCTGACCTGCCTACTTCACGGGCGCTAACTACGCAGTTGACGGCAGGGACCTCAGAAAACGAATTTTCCTCCAAGCTGAAGAGTGTATGGGACGAAGAATGCGCTGCGCGGGGGAATACTGCCAACCACCGGATTGGTTAGAAGGTTGTTTGCTGACACACTGCTCGCGATGTTGGGACTATGCAACACCTCTCGGGTAACCTCGAACATGTCCAGACGCAGCTCGAATCTGGTGTTTTCGCCAAAGCGCACTGTCTTAGCGAGGGACAAATCCAAATGGCGGCCGTATGGAGCACGGAAGAAGTTTCGCGGGATGTTCCCAAAAGTGCCCTGGGCATAATTGATGTCAATGGCTCCAGGTCTGACGAAGAATAGCCGCGCACCCTTGTCCTTCCAAGCCTTGACGGCAGCATCCCAATCAGCCCCGGTCAGGTAGGGCGCACCGACGAGATCACCACGCTCGGTAGCCAGCGCATAGCCGGTGTGCGCAAATCGATTACGAATTAGCGGGGTGAAGGGGAAGCCGGATTGCAGGTTGAAAACTCCGGAAAGCCGCCACCCACCAATTAGCTTATCAACCAGACCGCCGCGATTCAGAAACCGTTTGCCCTTTCCGAAGGGCAACTCAAAGATGCCGCTGATCACCAGGCGGTGCGGCAGATCAAAAGTCGAGTCGCCTCGATCACGGTCAATATTCCGATTGTCTGAAATGATGTTGAAGGTGTTTCCAATGGCAAATAATTCGCTGCCATTATCGATGCTCTTCGAGTAAGTATAGGTCGCAAGGAAGCTATACCCATTTGAGAATCGCTTATCGACTTTGACCGTTACGCCGTTGTAGCGCGATTGAAGAATGTTGGCGATGACAAACGAGTCCAGAGTGAAGTTAGTCAAGGGCCGGCGCAAATAGGGGTTAGCGGCCGGATCGGTACTGGTGAAATCAATGGGCAGCGGACTGGCCGTCGGCTGGTTAATAATCCATTGGGTGGGAAGATTTTTGCCATTGCCTCCGACATAGTTTATTTCCAAAACCATGTTGCGTCTTATCTCGCGCTGCACGCCTGCGCTCCACTCCTGGGAATACGGGGTGTGTTGTGATCCAGCTCCCCTGGTTCCGAGCGCGCCACCGGCACTGATTACGGGCTTGTTGCCCAGGATTGCAGGGGGAACGCCACCGGGGAATAAGATCAGCCCGAAACCTCCGGGAATAAAGGAACTGGCCGGGAAGAGATTACTGAGCGGAGCGCCCAGAGTCCGGTAATCTCCTACCGGCGGATTATAGCTGGGCCGGATCAAGTGGGTATACGACGACCATACCGGGAACTGCGTCATGTCGGCATAGAATATTCCATAGCCCGCGCGGATCACGGTCCCAGAGTCCTTGAACGGCCGATACGCTATGCCGACACGCGGTGCGAAGTCGGTCTTATCCGTCGGAGTCACTTCAGGGCTGGTACAACAAACGACGCGCGGATCGTTAGCGAGCCTCGCTACTTCCGGGTCGGCTACAAGAAGGCTCCCTCCGTTTGCCGGATCTATTGTGTAACCACCTTTCCCTAGTTCATGGTAGGGCTTATGCAATTCATAGCGGAGGCCGAGGTTCAGAGTGACGCGCGGACGAAATTTCCAGTCATCCTGGACGTAGACGGCCCAGGGAGTATTCCGCAAGTATGCCGGCACAGGGATGCTCAGGGCAGAGGTTTGCGCGCGGCCGAGCAGAAAATCGGCCAGCGCATTGGAATTATTGGCGGTGAGCCCGTTATAAGCGACGGTGTAGATACCGCTGAACGTTCCCGTTCCGTTTGATCCCCCAAACTCACCATTGCGGAAACGATTGTGGTCTCCTTTGAATCCGAACCTGAACGAATGACTGCCACGAGTCAGAGAAATGTTGTCGGCCAGTTGGTAGGTATTCTGGACTTCGTTTAGGATCGACGCGGAGAATCCACCGTAATTCACATTCTCAGGGCTTAGGAAAATGCGAGGCAGCGTTTTCAGGCCGACATTTGGGAAGCCAAGCGCCGTAGGATCGAATTCATCTATGGTATCCCCGTAGATTCCCCGTACGTAACCTGCGCGAAACTCATTGACGAGAGCCGGTGAAAAGATATGAGTCCACGTGGCGCTGAAAACGCGACCCTTGCCCTGCACGTTCTTGTTTTGCAGGTTGATGACAGGCTGTGTGAAGCTGATATTGTTCTGAATGGCGAATCGTCCGAAAATAGTGTTCTTATCTGAGATCTTGTGGTCGATTCGCACTGAGTACTGATTGTAATCTCGAACAGCTCCCGTCGGCCCGATGAAATTGTTCAACTGGCCGGGCAGATTCTCCGGGGGCAACTGAAAATTAATTAGGCCCAGGGCCAGGGGATCCAGGCGGTTCGTAGGTATCTGATTATTAGCAAAGGGTTGGCGAATGAACTGCGGGTTAAGCACCGAGACGGCCTGACCGGCATTGAAGGCTGGATTCGCTATTGTTGTCAGCGGATCGAAGATCTGCCCGACTCTTACGCAATTGCCTGACGGCGTGCCATTTGGGTTTAGCAAGGGAACAGTGACGTTTCCTGATGTCGTCGCACATGCGCCAAGATTCGCCGAAAAATCACCGGCCCGTTGCGCCGGAGTCGGCACGCGGGCGAATCCCAGCGTCTTTGAGTTGGCCCTCAAGCCTTCATAACTGAAGAAAAAGAAGGTGCGATCCTTGTTGAAGAACACCGGCCCGCCTTCCCCAAAACGTGGCAGCCAAATGGGCCCGCCTATCGACCCACCAAACTGATTGAATCTCAGTCTGTTCTTACCAGGCTTGCCCGTCTTGTCTTTTGCCGCAAGCGGGTTGCGCGGCTGAAAGAAGTCGTTCTGCACAAAATCAAATATCGAACCGTGAAAGCCAGCAGTACCGCTCTTCGTCGCGATGTTCACCTGTCCGATGCCTTCGTATTCAGCGGAGTAGGTGTTACTGGCAAACTGCACTTCCTGCACCGCATCAAGCGAAGGCGTAATCGTTGGAGTGCCAAATGCCGGATCTGTATTAGAAAGGCCATCGATCTTAAAGGTGACCGACGAAGGACGAGTTCCAGCAATCGCAAACGACCCGCCCGTCTCCAAGCGGAACGCAGGACCATTGCCCCCGGCAGGCTGCGTCACATTTGAATTCAGTAATAGGAAGCTATAGACATTTCGAACGGACGATGGAAGCTCGGTCAGTGTTCTACTGTTAATAACCTGACCGATATTTGCGTTTTCGGTTTGAATCAGCGCTGCTGCCTGCTCTATGGTAATGGCCTCCGTCAGTGTACCAACCTTCAATTGAATGTCGGCACGTATGCGCGAACCGACGGATACAGCAATATTATTAAGAACGGCCCTGGCAAATCCTGGGGCGGTCACCAAAACGTCGTATGCTCCCGGGTTAAGAAACGGCGCAGAATAGATTCCGTCGCCGTTTGTGGAAAAAGTTTGCGTCGTCTTGTTTCCCAAATCCGTGATCGTAACGGTCGCGTTGGGAACCCCCGCGCCATTGCTATCAGTAACGGTACCAACGATTGTTCCCTTCTCCGATTGCCCGAACAGCAATGCTGGCGAGAACAGAAGGAACGAAATACCGAACAAGCTAACTTTCAGACTTCTCTTTATGTTCATGGCAATCTCCTGAAAACGGGATTTAGATTCCTTGTCCAAAGCTTCCGGAACGATTCTCATAACCGGAACCAAAACTAAAGCTATGAGAATCCCGGGCCTCCTCACCTTGCTTGGGCAGACAGCTTGCTCGTTCTATCAGTTCGAGCAAAGACACATGGCGCACCACCCAGCCGTGACTGATGCGGCATCTAGTAACGTTTTTTCTTTACAGCTTCGGAAGTCTTCTTGATTAAGTCTAAACAGCGCTCGCCCAGTTCTACGGCAAGCGCCACTGAAAGCACGTCTATGACGCAGAGCTGGGCAATGCGAGAGGTGAGGACTTCACCGCCGAGCGGTGACTCCGGCGATGCAGTAAGCAGCACGACATCAGATATCCTTGTGATTGGCGACGGGCTGAAATTTGTAATCGAGATGGTGATCGCACCAGATTTGCGCGCCGCCGTCAGAGCGTCAACCACATCTTTAGTGCTGCCGGAATGCGAGATACCGATGGCGACATCTCCCTTTGCAAGCGAGGCGGCGGCCATCGCCTGCAGATGCGCATCACCGTAGGCATCAGCAATCAGACCTAACCTAACTAACTTCAATTTGGCGTCAAGCGCGGTGAATGAAGAGTAGCCGACGCCGTAGATATCAATTTTTCTGGCTCCCACCAGTGCCTTCGCTGCCACCTCTATCATCTCCGGGTCGAGCACCTTCCTGGTGTCCTCAACGGCTTTGACGTTCGTCTGGAACACCTTCTGGGCTAGTTCCGCCGTGTTGTCAGCGAAGCTAATATTTTCGTGGATAAACTCCACCGGCTCGACGAGGTCCTGCGCTAGTCGCAGCTTAAACTCTTGATAGCCCTTGTAATTCAGCGCGCGGCAAAATCTGATAACCGTAGCTTCGCCAACCTCTACGTCGCGCGCCACTTCAGATACTGACATTTGCATGACCCGTTCCGGATTATTAAGGACAAACTTAGCGACAGCTCTCTCAGCCGGCTTGAACATCTCCATGGCGCTTTTGATCCGTAATAAGCAGCCCGCTTTTAAAGGGGCGATGTGCTTGGTTCTTACCATGGGCCTCTAAATCTTCTCCGGACTATAGTGGAGTTTTTCTCCACTATCAGCTATGGTGGTGGGTATATACTCTACCGATTCTAGAGTGTCAAGGTTTTTTGTCCTTTTCTTTGTCCTTTTTTCTCTAAGTAAGGCGAAATTGCTCAAGTATAGAAACCACTTTGTAGTGCAAAGCCCACGCCGGCGTCCTTGCCGATTGCGGGAGCGAGTGATGAGGCGGTTCAAATCAGCGGGCCAGGCGCAGCGTTTTCTCTCAGCCTTCGGGATCATTACGTCACACTTCCGAGTTGGGAGATTATCTGTACAGAGTTAGCGGTTATCGGGAAGTGATGAAGACAAGATTCGCCGTTTGGGAAGAAGTGATCGGCCACCAGCTAGCTGCTTGAAGAGGGCGCCATCAATCGACAATTTGAAGGGAACGGGATCCGCAAGGGATTTTGTGTAAACGATCGTCTTTTGTTTTGTCCGGCGGCTGTTTTGTTTTCATCTGCTGACTCCAAATACTCAATATATTAGTCAGTTTAGGTGGAGAGGGAATCGAACCCTGGCCTCCGCATTGCTCTGGCACATCACAGTCCGAGTACGCTCACGATCCAACGAAATAACTTACTGTTCGAATCACTCACCTCCGCGTTCTCAATCCCAAGGTCTGTTTCGTTTCGTCATCCTCGCGTACACCATCGTGCTTCGTAACCGCTATTCCTTTAGGTTTCTTGTAATTGAAGAAGAAAAGCAGAATTCATCGGTCGCGGATTGTCCTTCAGCAAACGTCAAGACGGCGTCAATGAGAAAAAGGAGAAGAATTGGCTAACAGCTGTAAGGTGTCTGGAAATGCGGAGGTTACTGGTGGAGCAGAGGGGGATCGAACCCCTGACCTCCGCATTGCGAACGCCGCTCTGCTCATTTTCTTAACTAACTGACATGAGAGAGGTTGCAGCCACGGCGATTTTTCGAGGGTTTTATATGCTTCTATATGGAGCTCAATGCTACTCGTGCGGATTTATCTGTACCTACGTCACAACGGCGTCACAAGACATGCGGACCTTTTGATAGCAGCGAAACCTCACGCGCTTTTGATATAAGGATAAGACGTGGGTGCGCAACCCGGAGGGCAATGAATGGGAAGCCTTTGGCGTGTTGGAAGACCGTCCTGGCTGAGACGCGGACAACCAGACATGCGGCTTGACACGTATGCTGCGATTGTTCAGCTCACTGTAGAGACGTTTGATGTGAGGCTCGAGAGACGATCCTTTAAGGCGGATGGGCAGATCGCAAATGCGTGTGTCGAGCAGTCGCTCATCCGAGACGAGGCTCCGTTTGAATCGCGTCGGCGCCAGGCGCATTGTAGCGCCGGATTGGAATTGCGTGCCAGAGGCATCTGGCCGTATGCTCTTGGGAATGCGCCGGCCGCATGTTCATGGAGTCTCAATGAACGAAGCTTCTCTCCAGCGATTGCAATTCAAGAAAGATTGGCAGCTCGATGCACGCGCATTCCATCGGCTTCTCGTGTATCTCGACGAAGGTTCGAATTCCGAGGGGCAGATGTATCTGAAGATGCGCGAGCGCCTGGTCGCTTATTTTGATCGCAAGAACTGCCTCATGCCTGATGACTTGGCGGACGAAACTTTGAATCGCGTTGCCCGCCGGTTGGAGGAAGAAGGAAGCATTCAAAGCGATACCGCAGCGAAGTACTGTTACACCGTCGCGCGGCATGTCTTTCACGAATACCTGCGGAGATCAGAGAAAAACGCATTGGCCTATGGTGAATTATGGCGACAATCAAACGCGAACAATCCCGGCTCACCACAATCGCACGACGAAAGAGGCATTAAAGAGCGGATGCTTCATTGTCTGGAGGAATGCTCAAGCAAGTTGGACTATCCAAGCCAGAAGATCGTCTCGCAGTACTACGTTGGAAAGGAGCGCGTGAAGATCGAGAATCGTCGCGCGTTGGCTACGGAATTTGGGATTAGCATCAACGCACTGAGTATTCGTGCCTGTCGCATACGCGACAAGCTGGAGGCTTGTGTGAGGCAGTGCCTCGGTGCAAGTTGAAATACTTTTCCGATCTTGTCTAATAAGTTTGGAGCGCCAGTCGTGATCCGTTCGGTGAAGCATGAGTAAACAATTCAACAGTCGTCAAGCGACTCAGTATCTGCTCGGCTTTTTGTCGGCAGCCGAGTTGGAGCGCTTCGATGAGTTAAGCGTCAGCGACGACGAATTCGCGACAGCGTTGCAGGCCGCCGAGAATGATCTGGTTGACGCGTATATTCAAGGAGAGCTGGCCGGCGGCGAACGAAGGCAATTCGAGTCCCATTATCTCGCTTCACCTCGGCGTCGCGAGAAGGTGGAGTTTGCCCAGGCTTTTCAATTATGGGTGGAAAAAAATCCGGTGCCGCAACCATCAGCGTCGGCAGCGGACAAGCGGATGGAGGAAACAAAGTCTCGATGGTTTTCAGCACTGAATATCGTTGCACCGCAACCCGCGCTGCAATGGGGGTTCGCAATTGCGGCGCTGATATTGCTAATCGCGGGCGTTTGGCTAGCAATTGAAAATTCGCGACTGCGGCACCGGGCATTGCCGGCTGAAGCGCCCGGCGATAACCAGATTTCGCAACGCGAGCAGGAGCTGAAAAAAGAAGTGGAAGAGCAGCGGGCCGCGAATTCACGAAGCGAGCAAGAGCTGGCACAGCTCCGCATGGAACGCGAGCACTTGGAAGAGGAACTACAACAACGCGGACAACGGCCATCTGGTACCGCGGCTATCGCCTCATTCATTCTCGTGCCACAGTTACGTGGCGCAGGACAAGCTAAGACTGTCACGATCCCGGCTGGAACCGAACAAGTGGCGATGCGTTTACAACTTGAACCAAACCAATATTCTACCTACAGCGTGACGTTGCTCGATCAATCAAGCCATAAGACCCTCTGGAACAGCGGCAAATTGAAAGCAAAAGGCCCCGCAGATTCGAAGTCTCTCAACGTTAGCTTTCGCGCTGCCCTGTTAAAGCCGCAAACATATGTCTTGCAAGTTTCGGGGATTTCGGCAAGCGGTACCCCCGACATTCTTGGTGACTATCCTTTCCGAGTTGTGAAATAATGCCCGCCAACCCGGCAGGAATCAGTAAAAAAGGATTCGCTATTGATGTTCCCACTCTTAACTTTTTTCCGCACAACTCACACTAAGGCAAGCAGAAACCATCTCTGCGCTCTTTTCATCTTCATTCTCTCGGTCACCAACTATAGTCCGAACGCGATCGCATCCTCGGCTGCGGTGGCACAACAGGAAAAACCAAAGAATGCCGAAGAAATCACCACGCTTGAACTCGGCAAACCTGTCGAGCGTGAATTAGCCGGCGAGGAAGAACATCATTATCAAATTAGCCTGACGGGGGCGCAGTATGCGCGCGTGATGGTTGAGACACGCGATACTGATGTAGTTGTGAGACTCCTGGGAGAAGATGGTAAATCAATTGTCGACTTTAATACTGTTTGGAGGAAGCAGGGTGAGGCAACAATCGAATTAGTGAGTGCGTCCCCTGTTCCTTACCGTCTGCTCGTCAAGGCGAAGTACCCGAAGCTCCCCGCCGGCCATTATGACATTCGGCTGGCCGAAGTGCGGGCCGCGACTGAGCAGGACCGTTTGTTGGATGAAGCCCGTCGATTATATACGGTGTCGTGGCGCCTGCGTCTCGCCGATAAATACAGCGAAGCACTCACAGCAGCGGAAAGAGTTCTGGAACTGCAGGAGCGCGTTCTCGGAAGAGAACACCGTGAGCTAGCCTACACCCTTTACGTGCTGGGGGTCATTGTTCGGTTCAAGGTTGATTACGCCAAAGCCGAGGCGTTGAATCTGCGTGCGTTGGAAATGGCGGAAAAATGTCTGGGGCCCGACCATCCACTGGCGGGCCTGATAGTACACTCGCTCGCTTACAACTACAGTCAAAAAGGCGATTACGCGCGCGCCCAGCAATTGTATGAGCGAGCCATCTCCATTAGGGAGAAGGCTCTGGGGCCTGATCATCCCGAGGTTGCAACTTCTCTGTCCAATCTGGCCGATCTCTACGTCGAGACCGGCGATTACGTGCGACCGGAAGCTCTCCTGCAAAGGGCGGTCCGAATCTCACAGAACGCACTCGGTGACGAAAATGTGGAGACCATGCGCGAGTTGGATATGCTTGCCAACTGTTATCGTGCACGGGGCGATTTCACCAATGCTGAAGCGCTTTACAAACGCTTGCTCGCATTTTGGGAGAAGAGCTTTGGGCCGGAACACGGATGGGTCGCCATCGGTCTGCACAATCTTGCTGACCTTTATCGCGACATGGGTGATTACGACAAGGCCGCTCAACTATATGAACGTGCGATAACAATCGATGAGAAAAACAATGGCCCAAACCACCCGGTCGTGATCTATGGTCGTGCCGACCTCGCCCTGATCTACGGAGATCGGGGCGATTACGTAAGAGCTGAAATGCTCTATCGGAACGTCCTGCCTGCATTGGAGACGGTGCTGGGGCCAACTCACCCCTGGGTAGGCTTTCATTTAGTTAAGTTAGCCGGCGTTTATGTCGCCTTGAACGATTACGCGAAAGCCGAAACCTTATATCAACGTGCCATTCCGATTATGGAGGCTTACGGCGGGGAAAACTGCCCTCAGCTCGCAGAAGCCCTCGTAGGGCTCGCGCAAATATCCGAGGCAGAACGCAAAAGCGAACAGGCCATCGCGTTCCAAGCGCGAGCGAACGCCATTATTGAGCATAACCTTGCCATCAATCTCGCGACGGGCTCTGAACAACAGAAACTAGCTTACCTTCAGACTTTGCCGCAGCAACTAAACGAAGCGATTTCTCTGAACGTTCGCTTCGCAAATGATGCGCGGGCGCGGGACTTAGCCCTTACTGCCGTTCTGCAAAGGAAGGGACGCGTTCAAGATGCGCTGTCCAATAATTTGTATTCGCTGCGCAACCGCTTTAACCCGGAGGATCAGGCGTTGCTGGATCAGTTGAATCGCACAACGTCGCGACTCGCGCGACTAGTGCTAAATGTTTCATCAGATACTTCAGCGCCGGACCAGCAGAAGGAAGTAAAGAGTCTCGAACAAGAACGCGAAAAGATCGAAGCTGAAATCAGCAACCGCAGCGCAGAGTTTCGCTCCCAAAAACAGCCAATCACGCTCGATTCTGTCCGTCGAGCTGTTCCTGAGGACGCGGCGCTGATCGAGTTTGCGATTTACCGCCCTTTCGATCCGAAGGCGCCTAATGAGCGGATGGCGTACGGCGAGCCGCGTTACGTTGCGTATGTTCTCCGCCGGCAAGGCGATGTCCAATGGAAAGAACTTGGCGACGCGAAGACGATTGATCACCAGGTTGAACTGTTTCGACAGGCGCTCAGCGATCCGCAACGAAAAGACGTGCGCCAATTAGCGCGCGCCATGGATGAGACGGTTATGCAGCCCATTCGCTCGCTGCTGGGCGATGCGCGTCAACTGCTGGTTTCGCCTGATGGTGAATTGAATCTCGTGCCTTTTGCGGCGATGGTTGACGAGCGAGGGCAGTACTTGATTGAAAACTATTCGATGACCTATTTGACCAGCGGCCGTGATCTCTTGCGCATGCAGGTCGTGCGTGAAAGCAGGAACAATCCGCTGGTAATGGCCAATCCGTTATTTGGCGAGCCGGAACGCAACCTGCTGGCAAAAGCCAGCGCTAAGCTGCCCGAGCGCAACGGCCGGCGCCGCAGCATTACGACCGGAAGCGATTTGTCGGAAGTTTATTTCGCGCCACTGGACGGCACCGCCCAGGAAGCAAATTCAATCGCAAAGCTTTTCCCTGAAGCCAAAGTCCTCGCTGGTGCCCAGGCGACCGAGACTGCTATCAAACAAGCCGCAGCACCACGCATTCTGCACATCGCCACGCATGGATTCTTCTTGTCAGAGCCGCACGTGTCAGAACCGGGAGCTGTAGCGACCGGATCAGCCACTCGACCGGGGTCGGCGAGTCAGTCAGTACCGCCTGCGGTAGCGGGCGGGTCAACCCGGGCGATCGGAGCCAGCGCCAGGATCGCCAACCCACTCTTACGCTCAGGCCTCGCCTTTGCCGGCGCGAATCTTCGCCACACCAGTGATATTGACGACGGCATCCTGACGGCACTTGAGGCGAGCGGCCTCAATCTTTGGGGCACGAAGCTGGTCGTACTCTCCGCCTGCGATACAGGCGTTGGCGAAGTGCGCAACGGCGAAGGCGTCTATGGTTTGCGCCGCTCATTCTTTCTGGCCGGCGCCGAATCGCTGGTGATGAGTCTTTGGCCCGCCAGCGACTACACCACGCGCGAACTAATGACGGGTTACTATCGAAACCTCAAAGCCGGCCTGGGCCGTGGCGAAGCACTGCGGCAGGTACAGCTCGACATGCTCAAGCGCAATCCCAAACTTCATCCCTTCTACTGGGCAAACTTCATCCAGTCCGGCGAGTGGGCCGACCTCAACGGCAAGCGCTGACTAATCGTCGCCACAGAGCCACAGAGACACAGAGAGATCAACAACAATAGAACTAACGGTTCTGTCCTGTTTTCTTGGTGACTGTCTCTCTGTGTCTCCGTGTTTCTGTGGCTAATTCTCGCCTCCCATGAAATGTTTTTCCGGAAATGTCTTATCAGACAAAAGGGAGGAACATCATGAGAAACATCTCACTTCTACGTATCTCTACACCACGCCGTGCTCGCCGGATTGCTAGTGGTATCTGGTGAGAGCTTTGGAGTGTTTCGCGCATGAGAGTTTTCAGGTTTGCGGCTGCTGCTGCGAAAGCCTCAGCGGCTTCTGCGCGGTTAGTTGTTTGTTGATCGCCAAAACCGGTTGTTAATCAAGAGGTGAATCATGAAATTACGCCCATCTCGAAAATCGCTGCTACGCCGCTGTACGAGCCGGCTTACGGTGGCCGTGCTGCTATCGCTTCTGTCAATCGGTGTCCTAGCAGTTCAGGAACACACGAACTTCGGATTTCTTGGTAAGACCCGCGCCGAAGGAATCGAGTTTGTGAGGAAGATCACAGGTCTAAAGGAGAATAGCTGGATAATGTCCCTGCTATTTGCGGACGCGGCGTTTGAAGTTAATTCGGTCGCTGATACAGATGATGGTTCTTGCGATGCGCTGGGCATGGGTACGGGCAATCACGACTGCACGCTGCGCGAAGCCATCAATGCTGCGAACGCTGACGCCGGCACAGAGACCATCAACTTCAACTCGACTGTTTTCGCGACACCTGGTCCGTACACGATCAATCTGACAGGGCCGTTGCCTGACCTTACTACCGACATCACCATCAACGGTCCTGGCGCTAACGTGCTGACGGTCAGGCGCGACACGGGCGGCTTTTACCGCATTTTCGTCGTGAATGATGGTTTACTCACTAGCCCAGGTACCGTAACTATTTCTGGCCTGACAATCAGTAACGGGGCAGGGGTCAACACCGGGGGCGGCATTTTGAAGGAGGTAGGTACGTTGAATGTTTCCAATTGCATTCTGTCCGGCAACGTCGCTGGCGATCTCGTCAATTTGAGATCGGGTGGCGCAATTGCGAACTCGGGCGGCACGTTGAATGTCACTAACTGCGTGCTATCCGGCAATTCAGCGAGCGGTGGCGGCGGCGGCATTTCCAACTTTGATGGAACGGTCAACATAGCCAATAGCACTTTGTCAGGGAACATTGTTGATGGCGGCACGCTTTCTAATGGAGCCGGCGGCGGTATTGGTAACAACGGCACGGTGAATATCATCAACAGCACGATCACTGGTAACTCTGTCAGCGGTACTGAGGGGATCGGCGGTGGCATTTTTAATGCCAACACCAGCACACTGAATGTCATCAACAGCACTGTCTTCGGAAACTCGGCGAGCGGCTCTTCTGGTCTGGGTGCCGGTGCTGCCGGCGGCGGCATTTACAATAGCGGTAGTTTCATCATAAGTAACAGCACCGTGTCGGGGAATATGGCCACCGGCAGTTTTGCCGCTTCGGCTTCGGGCGGTGGCATTTACAACAATGGGACGGCAAACGTCAGAAGCACCATCATAGCCTTGAACAACATAAGTGGTCTTCTGTTCTTTAGTTTCGGTCCCGACGCCTCTGGCACGTTCAATTCTCAAGGGTACAATCTGATTGGCAAGACCGATGGCAGCGGCAGCTCCTTTACCACCAATGCCACGGATTTTGGGGGAACGATTGCTGCACCTCTTGACCCAAAACTCGATCCCGCCGGTTTGCAGGACAACGGTGGGCCGACCCAAACAATCGCGTTGCTGCCAGCCAGTCCGGCAATTGACAAGGGGACAAGCACCATTCTTACAGGCACGTTGACAACGGATCAGCGCGGCTTCGGGCGCACCTACGACGATCCCGCTGTTTCGCCAAATGCCGACGACGGCACGGACATCGGCGCTTTCGAGTTGCAGCCGTCGTCCACACCAACACCCACACCAACGCCGACACCGACGCCAACTCCGACGCCAACTCCGACGCCGACGCCAACTCCGACGCCGACGCCAACTCCGACGCCGACACCAACGCCTACACCAGTGCTTCAAGCTGACTTGCTCATCAGCCAGAGTGCAGACCAGACGATCGTTAAGCAAGGCGATACGCTGACCTACACGGTTACGGTCAGGAACCTTGGCCCAGGTAACTCATCGAACGTTGTAGTTAATGACACACTGTCGAGCGGCGTAACCTTTGTCAGCGCCACTTCCAGCAAGGGTACGTTCACCACGCCGCCCGCAGGACAAACCGGCACGGTCACCTGGTACCTGGGTACGTTAACCAACAGTGAACAAGGCTCGGCTCAGATCAAAGTTACGGTGATCATTCATGGCAAGAGCACGATTACCAACACTGCAACCGTGAGTTCCAGCACAGCCGATCCAAATACCGCAAACAACAGCTCCTCGCTCAGCACCAGCGTCGGCGCTGGGGGCGGCAAAAAGTAAGCTCCACGCTTAAGAGACAACGACGTCGTTCCTAACGGAACTGAGAGAACTTCCTTGTCGCGGCCCTTTCTAACGTCTGTCGCTTTCAAAAAAATAACAGAGCCGCAACGCGCACTGGCCTTGTGGCTCTGTTGTAGCGAACCGTCGTTGGTATTCGAATCGGAAGCTGGCTTACTGCTAGTTGAAAACCAGCGTCGAGTCCTGACTTCCGCGCGGGCTTTCCGAGTGGCCGCAAGAGTTTGCCGCGGCCGTAGCCTCCGCGGCTGCGCGAAACCTGAAGCGCCTCCAACTCCCAACAAATCTCGTTCCCTTCGCGGCTTTGATTGATGAGCAGGATCGCTACCTAATCGAACACTACTCTGTTACGTACTTGACGAGCGGTCGTGATCTGTTACGCATGGATCGCGCGCGAGAGTACGAGCAAACCGCTCGTGATTGCTAACCCGAAGTTTGGCGAACGTGAAACCCTCCAGGCGCAGGCGAGTGTGAAGCCCGTCGCGCGAAACATGCGCCGACGCCAATATCCAAAACCCGCTGCTGCGGTCCGGTCTCGCTTTCGCCGGCGCCAATCTTAATCATCACGCGTTACCGATGACGGGATTCTCACGGCCCTGGAAGGGCGGGCCTGAATCTTTGGGGTACGAAGCTCGTCGTGCTGTCGGCTTGCGACACAGGTGTCGGCGAAGTTCGCAATGGCGAGGGTGTGTATGGCTTGCGCCGCGCCTTCGTTCTCGCGGGCCGGAATCTCTGGTCATGAGCCTTTGGCCCGTGAGCGATTACACGACGCGCGA
>WNGK01004780.1_pt1 | contig 37449 bp, 31 predicted proteins | sample 5400601 | NCBI WGS metagenome assembly WNGK01 (sample SAMN13153376, study PRJNA577476) | soil metagenome | isolation source: 60 cm soil or saprolite under Garry oak tree replicate 1 | place: USA:California | collected 2016-06-15 | reverse complement strand
CGTCCCCTCCAGAGAGCGTTACCCCGCTCACCGTCACTGCCTTACCGTTGCCTACTGTCTTGGTGGCAAAGCTGGCGCTGTAAACAGAGTAGTTGATCGTCACCGTGTCTCCGCTTACTACACCTGCCAGCGATGCACCCGCAAAGTTCACCGTGGCGTCGGTGTTCCCGTCGTATTGTTTGTTGTTCGCCAAGGCACCGTTGATCGTCAGGTTCTTTGCAGTGATGTCGGCTGTTAATCCACTTGGCTGCGACACCGTGTAATTACCCGCATCTCCTCCACCGAGCGTTACTCCGCTCACTGTCACTGGCTTACCGTTGGCCACCGTCTTGGTGGCGAAGCTCGCGCTGTAAGCAGAGTAGTTGATCGTCACCGTGTCTCCGCTTACTACACCCGCCAGCGATGCACCCGCAAAGCTCATCGTGGCATCGGTGTTCCCATCATACTGCTTGTTGTTCGCTACCGCGCCGTTAATCGTCAGGTTCTTTGCAGTGATGTCGGCGGTGGTCGTGGCGACCGAATCGAGCACATAGTTGCCCGCACCGGCGCCCGTCAGGCTCGCACCCGCCAGCGTTACCGTCTTGCCGTTGCCCACATTCTTGTCGCTGAACGTCGCCGTGCCACCCGTCAGAGTCACCACGTCCGGCGCAATCACGCCGCTAAGAGTGCGCGTCAGCACCGTCGCCGAGTCATTGCCGTTATAGAGCTTATTGGACGCCGTGAACCTACCGGTAATATGCTTGGCAGTGATATTGGCCACAGTCGTGGCAACCGAGTCCAGGACGTAGTTGCCAGCGTCAAGGCCGCTGAGGTTCGAGCCCGCGAGCGTCACCGTCTTGCCCATGCCCACAGCCTTGTTGTCGAAAGTGGCAGTGCCGCCTGTCAGGTCCACAATATCACCCGTGATCGTGCCACTCAAAGAACGCGTCAGCACCGTGGCCGAGTTATTGCCATCGTACTCTTTATTGGCCGCCGTGAAGCTGCCGGTGAGATGTTTGGCAGTGATATTGGCCAGCGTCGTGGCAACCGAGTCCAGCACGTAGTTGCCGGCGTCGGTCCCGGCCAGACTCGCGCCTGCAAGGGTCACGATTTTGCCCGTGCCCACATACTTGTCAGCAAACGTCGCGGTGCCACCCGTCAGGCTGACCGCGTCCCCGCTGATCGCGCCGCTCAAAGAACGTGTCAGCACCGTGCCGCTGTTGTTGCCGTCATACTCCTTGTTGTCCGCCGTGAAAGTGCCCGTGAGGTGCCTGGCGGTGATGTTAGCGGTGGTTGTCGCGACCGAGTCCAGCACGTAGTTGCCGGCATCGGCGCCGGTTAGCGTCGCGCCTGTAAGCGTCACCGTCTTCCCGTTGGCCACAGTCTTATCACCAAATGTGGCCGTGCCCCCCGTCAAACTCACAACATCACCCAGAATTGTGCCACTCAAAGAACGCGTCGACACCGTCGCCGAGTTATTGCCGTCGTACTCCTTGTTGTCTGCTATAAAACTGCCCGTGATGTGTTTAGCAGTGATATTGGCGCTAGTCGTCGCCACAGAGTCCAAGACGTAGTTGCCAGCGTCGGCGCCGCTGAGGCTCGCGCCTGTAAGCGTCACCGTTTTGGCGTTGGCCACAGTCTTATCAGCAAACGTAGCTGTGCCGGCCGTCAGACTCACATCGTCGCCACCAATCGTGCCGCTAAGACTGCGCGTCAGCACCGTCGCCGAGTTATTGCCGTCGTACTCTTTGTTGTTCGCCGTGAAACTGCCGGTGATGTGCAGCGCCGTGATGTTCGCGGTGGTCGTTGCCACAGAGTCCAAGACGTAGTTGGCAGCGTCGGCACCCGCCAGACTCGCGCCTGTAAGCGTCACCGTCTTGCCATTGGCTACAGTCTTGTCGCTGAACGTTGCCGTCCCACCTGTCAGGCTGACAACATCCGGACTGACCACGCCAACCAGCGACCGCGTCCCTACCGTCCCCGAGTTATTGCCGTCATACACCTTGTTGGCCGCCGTGAAACTGCCGGTGATGTGCTTGGCATTAATCGTATCGGTGATCGGCGTGGCGGCGATGTTGTTATAGTTGGCGGTGCCGGTAAAGGTATAGCTATCGCTGAAGGTGCCTGCGATGACGTGTGTCGTGCCACCCAGGTTAACGGTGCCAACCGTGGCTCCCGTCTCACCGCATACACCGGTGATCGTGCCGACGGTCGCCGTGTGCGAGGCGCCGTTGTACGTTACGGTGTACGGTGTGACCGTGAATGTCGCGTTCGCCTTGCTGACGGTGAGGGAATTGCTGCCGCTGGTGCCGGCAAAGGAGAGGTCGCCTGCGAAGCTCGCTGCGGCTCCGGTGGGATAGGTCCCCGCATTATACGAAGCCCCGCAAAGTGTGGCGCTGCTACTTGTCGCCACGCCGCTGCCATTGGTGACTCCGGTTCCAGCAGGAAGGCCGTTCAAAGTGAACGTGATCGTCTTACCGACAACCGCACTGTTGTCGGACGTCCTTCTGAGAGTTGCGGTAAAGGCTGTTGACGTTCCACCGTAAGTGCCGGTGGCTGCGGTCACGGTCAGGTTCGTTGCCGCAGCGGTCGGCGTAGGCGTTGGTGTGGGTGTAAATGTTGCGGTGGCCGTAGCGGTAGCTGTAGCCGTTGCTGTCGCTGTCGGCGTAGACGTTGGAGTGGGGCTTGGAGCAGTGACCGTGAGGTGGGTGCTCGTGTCTGTGGCGCTGTTGTAGTTAGCGTCGCCCGGGTAGCTATAGGTGACAGTGTATGGTGAGCCGGCGGCTGTAAGTGAACCCGTGCCGCTGACCGTGACACTGAAGTTCCCCATCGACCCATTGTACGTGCTAGTGGTACCCGACGCTGTGCTCGCAGATACCGTTGTCGTCCCGGTCGGAATCAGATTCGCCGCCGCGTTAAGTCTGCCGCTGACATTAATGCTTGCTGTCCCCTGGGTAATCGTCTGCGACCCGCTTAGGTTTTGCAACGTCGGCGATAGCCTGTTGACCACCAAGGCGCCCGTATCCGGATGTGTACCATTAAGACTACCCGTACCCGTGACGGTGAAATTGTAAGGATTGCCGTTGTTGCCTGAAGTGCTGGCGGTGGTGTTAATCGTCAACGTCGAATGGAGCGTCTGGGTTCCTCCGGTGCCCGTCACGGAGGTGGGGCTAAAGCTGTGTGACTCGCCGGTAGGCGGAGTGCCCGACCAGGCGAACGAAAACGTGACGGTGTTATTAGTGACGTTGCCATTAAAGCCGACGGCGATATCATACGTCACCGTAGCCGCGGTATTATATGTTGCAGTGCCGGTCTGTGATCCGACGGTGAGACTTTGGAAATTTGAATCGGTAAAGTAAACATCCGCCTGCATCGTGGACTGCGCGCCGAGAGCAGTCACATGGAACTGCACACCTTGGTGCCGGAGCTCTACGATGAAGTACGGGCTAAGAACAAATTCGCCGTTTCCGTCGGCCGGGGTGGTCATCTCGTAAGTCCACTGCTCCGTCTCGTTGTCAACCGCGTACAAATAAATGTTTTCGTTAGCTATCCAGCCGGAGCCACTGAGTATAACTGGCTCGTCCGGCTGGTAATCGTCCTTGTCAGTCCAAATCTTGGACGGGTTAAAGAGGGCCATGCCCACCAGGAGGTTTGCCGCGTCCACGCCACCGGAGATCAGGATCTTCTTGTCACCTGAAAGTGTGACCGCGCTCTGGCCGCTGCGGGGAAGTATCCCGCTGCCTGGGACCGATGTTTCATCGAACGCAGTGAAATCAGGGATCGGGGGAGCGGCGTCGGGATTGTAAAGACCGGCCACATCGGTCCCGAGGACGAGGACTTTTCCGTTGGCGAGCAGCGACGAACTGGACGCATGGAAATCGAGGCTGCCTTTTGGCGTGATGGTGTCGGTGGTAGGATTGAACTCATCGATCGAGTTGCCTGTATCGCCTTGGAACAGGAGCAGGCGCGTATCACTCAGCTCGAATGCCCAGTGGCCGGTGCGCACCACCGACAGCGTCGCCTGGTCGAGCGTGAACGTTTGGTCCAACGGGCTGAACAGCTCCATGGTGACGGTGTTGCCACCGGCGAGCAACACGCTGTTGTCGGTAAACACAGTCGCGGTATGACCGCTGCGCGCCACCTGCAAGTTCCAAAGCGTCGGGGTAAACGACTGCGTCGTCGGATCGAAAATTTCTGCGGTGCCACCGGTTTCACCCCCGGCGATGAGAACGGTGCCGTTGTTCAGCAGCGTAGCAGTATGACGGGTGCGTGCTGCGGTCATGGGTGAAGCGACCACCTGGAAACCGGCGTCAGGAGTTGCGGGATCAAAAATTTCTGCGGATGACAACGGGCCGGCGTCGCCCGTGCCGCCGGCGACGAGCACGCGGCCATCGGCCAAGCGCGTCGCGGTGTGATCTATGCGCGCGGTGTTGAGCGTTGCGCTAGAGGCGGAGCTTTGCGTTTCCGGATCAAAGATTTCCGAGGCGGCGACGAGGTTCCCGGCATTGTCGCGTCCACCGGTGATCAGGACGCGGCCATCGGACAGCGCGGTCGCGACGTGACCACTTCTCGGAACAACAAGCGAATCGAGTTGCTCCACCTGATGGGAACTTGAGGCGACTACCAACGTTGCTATTGCCAGCATGGCGCAGGCCGTTAGCAGTGCGATAAGTTGTGCGCTTCCTTTGGTTGCTTTGGGATTTGGGTGCATTTGGGGTGTGCTTTCTATCGGAGGATTGTCTGGGGGTTCTGGGGGCTACAGGGTTCTGGGGGTCTGAGGGGAACAGCTTTGAAGGGGGAAAGTTAGAGATTGGTTAGGAGAAACGGCGGACTAGAGACCGTGCCCGCAGCAGCTTCGCGCAGCGATGCAGGCGTGGCGGCCGCTCCCTGGTAGTCACAACCGCGCGGTGGGGCGAAGCTCGCGAAAGAAGTTCGGCTTCTGTTAGAAACTAGAGCGAATTGGTCGTGTAGTTCGAGCAGCCGGGTTTTCAAAGTTTGAAAGCGCGGAGTTTCCCTGTGCCAAACGTCTTGTAAAGCGAAAAGAACCGTTTTGGGTAGGTAGTGCTCCCTGATCTTTTAGTTACAATCCCCTTAGGGGACTGTGTGAAAAGGCGTGAACAGTTTGACGTTCTTCGTATGAGAATTTCCTCTTAAGGAACAACAAATCCGACGGATTTTTTCCACAAAGTTGGAACTCGCTCGTTTCCTGACTTGCTCGCGCTGCCCTTGCGGCTTTACCTTCGATGTCGCTGATCCCATGCGCTCCATTGCGCAGATTAACGCAGATTGAATTTGTTCTGAATCTGGAAACCAGGAAACCAAGAGAATGGGAATCAGGAAACTCCTGGCTTCCTGGCTTCCAGATAAACCTAAATCTGTTGATTAGCTCATCAGGCGGCGGGGAAACGAACGACTTTCTTTTTCCCCCGCATCCCAACTGTGCCTTTTGTCGACGGGAAAAAAGTTTCCTCCACGTACTTGATGGCGCGCTCCACCGTCTCGTGGCTGTTGTTCAGGCCGAGCTTGTGTTTGATATTTTCGCGATGGGTCTCAATGGTTTTTACACTGAGATTCAGCGAACGCGCGATTTGCTGGTTCCGAAGCCCCGAGCCCAATAACTGGAAAATGTGCATCTCACGATCGGACAGTCTTTCAACGCCACTGCCAGAACTCGCGGAATGTTGCCCTGGCCGCACCTCCAGCGATTTCTTGAACGCGCGCATCGCCACATCCCGACTGACGTAAATGTTACCGTTCAGAATCCCCCGAAGCGCGGCCAAGAATTCTTCCTTGGGCGCGCTTTTCATTACGTAACCATCGGCGCCGGCACGCAAGGCTCGTTCTGCGAAGATTGTTTCCTCAAAGGCGGAATATACAAGGATCAACAAAGCAGGTTGTTCTGCCTTGAGCGTCTTAACAAATTCCAAACTGTCGCCCGTGCCCAGCCGCAACGCAGTTACCAACAACTGAGGCTTGTACTTGGCGATCTCGTCACGCGCGCTACGAATGTTGTCACTTTCGCCGCACACCACCATATCCGGCTCGGAATTCAGAAAGTCGCAGATCCCGTGGCGAAGCAACGGGTGCTCTTCCAAAACGACAATGCGCGTTTTTACCCTGTTCCCTGCGGTAGACATGCGTGCGGTTTACGCAATTTGCGTTTGTTTTGCCAGTTAGGCGCTGCGTCTGTCAAGCGCGGCGTGACGGCAGTACGTACCTATTTATGCGTATATGCCCTACCAAGCAGGGAAATGGCGTTCATCGTTGGTTTTGTGTTTCTCTCACCCATCAACCCATGAGCTGGGGGCGAATTTGGTCGCGCATTTTCGATTACTTTTCGTGCGTGTAAAGTTAGAAATGCAGAATCCTTATCGGGAAGGCTTACTGATCTTTTAGCTAGGTAATGCCCTAGGGGAAGATGTGAATACGCGTGAACAGATTGCTGTTCTTCGTGGGAGAGAAGTCTCTTTACGTGAACAACAATTCGGAATCTGGAAACCAGGAAACCCACAAAATCCGCGTGAACGAACTCCTGGCTTCATGGCTTCCAGATCTGTAAAAATCGGAACCGAGGGAATCTGTGGATTACCTGGCTGTGGCGTCTTACTTCAAAAAGAGATTCATGCCCTCCAGATCGATGTTGGCATTGCACTTGTAGAGCGTGTCGATTCCCAGAATCCCGCTAATCCTCGTGTTGCCTTGCCGCAATGCGAAGTGAGGTAATGCAGCTACGCCGAATTTTCCTGGCGGCACCTTGAACTCGCCAATCATAAGGTCATTGATCCGTCCGGCATTCATTTGTTGAGTCGCCCCGCCGGAGAAATGCGCGGACACGCGCGTCGGTTCCGATGCAATTCCCAGCGATCTGAAGAAAGCTTCGCTGAACGTGGTCACAAATGCGCCGGTATCGACGAGCAGACGAGCCGATTGACCGCGAATCAAGCACGGTACCGTCAACGCCCCGCTCTCCTCGCGATGTAGAGAGACCTTTGTGAATTTTGCCGATAACGCGGCGGCAACCAGGTTCGTCTGGCGCGCTTGACCGACCTTGAAAAAAACAAATTTCGTTCGGCAGTTAATCACCGCTTTGTGACGGAACAGAGTCTGCAATCCAAGAACGCCGTCGATGTGAGCCTTTCCGGTGCCGGAGAGACTCGAACTGCGAATCACTGCCGGGCTGCTGCCAAAATTCATACCTCCGGCAGTGAGACTTTGCACAAAAGCAACGGGCAACAGGTGGCCACTAATTTCCGTGAACCCGATATACCGTAGCCCGCGCTGTGACGGCCGGATCCCGAACGATTCAGCTGCGTTCGCATCGAGAATTATTTCGTTTGAACCGGTATCGACGAGCAAATTTGCGGGCTGGCCGTTGATTTGGACGGACATGATCATCTTGTTCAGCGGACCGTAGTGGACTGGCACGGCCTTGTATCCCGGCAACTGTGGGAGTGCTCGATTTTTGGCTGCGCCGAAAATAGAGACCGGCGCGATCGCTACAACAACAAGGAGAATTGCAAGAAATCTAGCAACCTTGCCAGACATACGCGAACTCTGTAGCCACGCTGTGCGCCGTCGAGGACGTCCTGCTGCGAATATGTAAACGCCCCACAGGGGCATGGCTACAATCACCGTCCAATTCTTTCGTCATTTGCACATTCCGGCTTCCTTCGGCATTCGACATTCAGATTTCGTCATTCCGAGTTTCCCTCACAATCCGGTTGGGTAATCGATAAATTCCCATGGGATCCTAAACCGTTTGGATAAATGCGCAGCCAGCGCTTTCACACCGAACACTTCCGTGGCGTAGTGTCCGCCGAGCAGAAGATTCATGCCGAGCTCTTCAGCAGCAACCGCCGCCCAGTGAGGAGCTTCGCCGGTAATGAACGTGTCGACGTTTTCCTCCGCGACCCGGTAAATTTCCGAGCCGGCGCCACCGGTCACAATGCCAATTACGCGCGTCTGTTTTGGACCAAAATTAAAAACCTTTATTGGACCGCTGAGTGCTTTCCGCAATTTACGAACGAGATCGCTACGCGGGATCGACGCGCGCGATTTCAGGCCGACTGGTTGACCTTTTTCTTCCAAAAATGGCGCCGTGGATTTCAATCCGAGCGCCGCGATGAGCTGCGCGTTGTTGCCAACTTTTGGATGGATATCCAGAGGAAGATGTGCGCTGTAGAGCGCGACGTCTTTTTCAAAGGCGCGCTGCAATTGCCGGCGCAGCGCGCTTCTCACCGGTTGCAAGCCGGGCCAGAACAAACCGTGATGCACGATCAAAAGATCGACATCTTTCTTTGCAGCTTCGGTTAGAATACGCGTTGAAACATCGACTGCGGCGCCGAGTCGGGTGACTCGTCCTGAATTTTCAATCTGCAGACCATTAAGTGCGTTGTCCCAATCGCCTATCTCTTGGGTGCGCAGAAACTCGTCTGTGTAACTGACGATCTCAGAAAGCGACGCCATGGCTGACGACTGTAGTTTCTCGTAACAGCAGTGGGTTTACAACGTCGGAGCTTTGCTCAAAGCGGCGCGGCCCCGCACGCCCTCCGAAAGTCCCGCCACTGCGAGACGAACTAGCAACGGTCTTCAACGGATTTCGCACGCAGTGCTGGACTCGCGAAGGCTTTCGGAGTTGGAGTGCGATGCGTCCTCGCATCGCTTTCAAACAGCGATTCACCGCACTGCAAAGACCGGCAATCGCCCATCGATCCCGCGCACTTCCTGCGGCGGCAGCTCCTCGAAGCTGAACGAATCGCCCGAACGATCTCGCACCGCCGCGGTCACAAGCAACTGTCTGCCCGTCGTCTTCGTCAGCCCTTCTATGCGCGAAGCGATGTTCACCGTATTTCCGATAGCAGTAAACTCGAGACGTTGCGGCGAGCCGACGCTGCCCACGATCGCCGGCCCGGAATGAATTCCAATTCCAATTTGGATCGGCGCGCGATTTCTTGCGACGAGTTCGTCATTTAGCTTTTTCACAGCGCTCAAAATTTCTCGACCGGCGGCGATCGCTTCGCGAGCATGATTAAAAGTGGAGTCGCCAGCGCCAAAAATGGCCATGAAACCGTCCCCCAAATACTTGTTTACCATGCCGCGATGTTCCTGCTCAACCACACGCACGGTTACTCGAAAAAAATCATTCATGACTTCCACTACATCAGCTGGAGCGGACACGCTTGCCCGCGCGGTCCACGACCGCATGTCCACAAACATGACGGTGATCTCTTCTTCGACGCCGCTCAATCCTGGATCGCGCGCCAGAATTTGCTCCGCGGCACGTCTACCAACGTGCAAGCCAAATGTTTGACGCAATTTCTCCTTGTCTTTGAGCTCGCGAACCATGTGATCGAATTCGCCGAGTAACCGGCCAAATTCATCGGCGCGTGTAACACCAAGATGAACATCGAATTTTCCATGCGCGACCGCATCCGCCGCAGTGCGCAGTTGGTCTATTGGTTTGGCGACGAGCCAGCTCAACATCAGGGCGGTGAAAATTCCAAACGCGATGCCCACTACCCCTACGAAAACGGCAAACCACTGGCCATTCATCGCCGCAGATCGTGGCGCAAATATCAACAGAAGAAGTGAAGCGATCGGACAAATCGAAGCGGAGACCGCCCACATGATTCCCCGGCCTCGGAGCGAAAGCGTAAAGATGTTCGGCGTGCGATCGGCGCGCGCATCCCGAAAGAAAACGGGGAATAATCCCCAGTGACTGGCCAGTTCGACCAGAAAAAATGAATGGGTGACTGCGATGAAGCCCGAAACGCAGAACGAAATTGGCAAATGCCAGAGCAATCGCGGATCCAGCGGACTTTGCACTTGAAGAAGCGCTCCGAGAAAGACCGGTATACACAAAAACCAGGCCACACCGCAAATGCCAGCGGCAAACCATGGGAGATGAATCAACTGCCGCCGGGCCTCGGTCAGTTTTTGTAGCAGCGGTGTATGACCGTCGGCCGACTGTCCCTCTTGAAGACGATGGAAGAAATCACCGAGCGACCGAACTCGTCTCAACCAAAGAATGAGGCCGATCAGAAAGGCCACGATAGTGTAGAGAATCCATGTCCAGGCGAAACTTTGCTTTAGCGCAGGCGAAACCAGCAGCGGCTCGATGACCGTAGTGTTGTACCAAATGTTGAACGCGCTCCCGAGAATTTGCGGAACGACTGGCGCCAGCGCTGTAAGCAGCAGACCGTAACGCGCGCGCGCGGCGCTGCGTTCAGCTTCAGCGATTACACGATCAACGTTTCTGGTGTCCATTTTTGTCAACGCGCAATCTGGGGAGCGCAGGCTGCCAGCCTGCAGTCGTCGGCAGCTTGCCGACGACACAAACGCGTCAGAAACATCCATGGCTCCGCACACCAAAAGCGCTTTTCGGCAAGCTGCCGAAAAGAACAGGCTGGCAGCCTGTGCTCCCCAGAAATGTGATCCGCGCTACCGACCAAATGTTTAGATTCATCGCTCATTTGCCATCGGAATTTGATCGTTTCCCTGGTCTTTGGATTTTGGGATTTGGAGCTTGATGCGCAGGCAGCGTCCATGGCCGAAAATAATCCAGTAGAATCAAGCGGCCGTGATTCTCTTGCGCGCAGTCGCTTTGCACGCGTGGGAAGTCAGTGAGCGGGCCAAACTGAAATCCCTCACTCAACGGGAGGAAGAAATCGTCCTGGTGACTCGGCAGAAAGTAACGCGGTTTCAAACGCTCGAGCGCCGCGGTAAGTCGCGCGCGTGAATCCGGCAGCGCCATTCCCATGATCGCAAGATCAACGTGCACGGGGGGTGGTAACGGCGCCGCTGTTCCGCCGGAATCGATATAAATGCGCTGACCGTTGATCTCGATCAGGAAGGCGAGCGGTTCTCCGCAAACCCAATCCGCAGCGTGTTGCGGCGGTCCCGAATGTTGCGAGGCCGTTTGATCGAATGGCACTTTGCCGAACAACCGGTCATGGCTGGCGGCCAACACCCGAATTTTCCATGGCCCGATTCGCCGCACATCCCCAGCTATAACCGCATCGCCAGACGATGCACCGGCGCGCTTCGCAAGATCTATGCTCGTCCTTGAAGCAATCAGACGCGCATGTGTTTTCGACATCACGATTGGCACATCGAGCAGATGATCGAAATGTCCATGCGTAACCAGGATTGCATCGACCGTGGGCGCGACGTGGCGCATCGAATCGGCGATGCGTGAAGAATTCGGCTGAATGTGTGCGCCGAGCGCGACGCTCAAAAGGTCCACTCGCGAGAAATAAGGATCGACAAGTAGTGCGTGATTCTTGAATTCAAATTGGTAACTGTTCGTGCCAAGATACGTCACCCGCACGCCGTTGCGCGGATTCGCACCTGAATCGCTCACCACGAGTTGCGAGTACCGATCCAGTCCCGCGCCAAACGCATTTGCAGATAGCACCAGTAACAGAAAGAAACGCTCCCCACCGGGGATAATCCGGAGGATATGAACATGGAATCGAATTATGCCCACGAAACACATCAATAACACGATTCAAAACCAATCGCGCCTCCGGGTAGCGCACGCGTGTCGCGTCTCTGGCGAGCGCGTCCACGCGCTCGCGAACTTTTTCTGCGTGCCTCACGCTGGCCTCGGCGATTCAGATCCGAAGCAAAGACCAGGCTTTCAAACCAGCACGTGAGACGCGTGCGCTCTCCAGCGACTCGAGTGGCATCGTTTCTTGCTCGACAAAGCGGCCGCAATCTTGGTAACAAGTCCCAAACAAAAAAAACTCCCTATGAAAAACCAAAAAATCACATACATCACAATAATCCTCAGCTGCCTTGCGTGTTTACCGTTCGCGCAGGCGATCAGTCCGGCGCCGGATGGGTGCTATCCCGGGTTCACGACAGCGGAAGGGTGCGGCGCACTAAACAGCCTCACTACTGGCGCTGGAAATACCGGCCTTGGTTGGAGGTCGCTTTTCTTGAATAGTAGCGCGAGCTTCAACACTGGCGTCGGCGCTGGAGCGCTAATTCTTAATAACGGAGATTCAAACACCGCCGTCGGCGCCGTGGCGCTTTTGCTCAACACCAGCGGCACACAGAACACTGCCGTTGGAACAGACGCGATGGTGTTTAACGACACCGGCAGCAACAATACTGCAGTGGGTGCCTTCGCACTTGAAAACGCGATCTCTGGCAACTACATCACCGCGATAGGCGCTAACGCCGGTACCGACCCAGGCATCGTCGGCAATAATGTCTACATTGGCGATCCCGGTTTCCCCGGCGACACGAACGTGCTTTCCATTGGCGGGATTGCTGCCAGCGGGACCCCTTACGACAACACGTATATCGGTGGCATCTACGGGGCGTCCGTTAATACGGCCACCGCCCTCGTTGTGTACGTCGATACCGATGGCCACTTAGGCACGAGCCTTGTCAATGCGAGCGGGAAGAAGGTGAGAACACGGGGCCCCCAGGGTGCCCAACCCCAGGCAAACCTCAATGAATTCCAAAAGCAACAAAAGAGGATCGCGGAATTGGAAAACGTCGTTGCGCGTCTCGCAGCAACAGTAAAAGACCAAGCCGCGCAAATTGAGAAGGTGAGCGCCCAGTTGGAATTGCGAAAGCCTGCCCGACGAGTGGTGACGAACAAACATTAACGACGCCGTCAGAATCAAACGCCATACAAGTTTGATCCGTGGAATCCGCGTAATCCGCGGTTGCATTTTTCTGACTTCTGTTGCTTGACGAATTCCGCGGGTGTTGTGACCATCACTCGTTGAAATGAACGTGGAGTACACTGACGCACCAGCCGCTAGCCCTGAGTCGAGCACAGGCGATAAAATGCCGTGTCCGTATTGCGGACATCTTCTGCCAAAGGACGCGCAACGCTGTGATCGATGCGATTGGAAGCGCGGCGAGACGGAAACTGCCGAAGGCAAAGCGAGCGACGCAGTGGCGGTGATCCTGAGCATCATTCCCGGTTTGGGACACATCTACAAAGGACACAAGCTTGCAGGTTTTCTCTGGATGTTTGGTGCGATTCCCGTGGGGATTTTCGTGTTGTTGGCCGCTTTCGCATCCGCCGGATGGGGTCTCGGCCTCTTTTTCTTTTATCTCGGCGCCGTAATGCTTCACGCCTACGGCGTCGAAGATCGCATCGCAACGCCAAAAGAAGACGAAGGCGAAGAATACTAAGCCGCGCTGAGAAATACTGTTTCGGCAACGCCAAAACTACTCCTTCTGTTCATCCGCAGATTCCCTCGGTCCCGATTTACACAGATTTTGAACCTGCGATCGGCCTGGCAGTCCCCCGCCCGCCGTTTCTGCGCGTAGGGATCGGCGCGCCCGGAGTGACGCGCCCTACCGAAAAATCTGCCTAAATCTGCGTAATCTGTGGACTACAAATCTGATCCGATGTGTCGGACACATTTGGTAAGCGAATCATCCTGACGCCGCTTCATGAATCTCCTCGAGAATTTCGCGCATTCCGTAGCGAAATTTCCAACTTGGATAATGTGATTGGAACTTTCGGACGTCGCTGATCCACCAGATGTGGTCGCCGACGCGGTGTGTCTCGTCGTAGGTCCAGTTTAGTTTTTTGCCGCTGATTTCTTCGCACATGTCGATGGCCTCAAGCATGGAACAGTTGCTGTGCCGGCTGCCGCCGATGTTGTAGACTTTCCCGGCGCGCGGCGCGCGAATGAATTCGGCGAATGCTTCGACCAGGTCGAAACTATGGATGTTGTCGCGCACCTGTTTGCCTTTGTAACCAAAAACACGGTAAGGCCTGCCGGTCACGGTGCAGATCATCAGATAGGAAAGGAAACCATGCAGTTCCGTTCCCGCGTGCGCAGGTCCGGTGAGACAACCGCCACGGAAAGATACTGTGGGCATTCCGAAATAGCGGCCGTATTCCTGAACGAGAATGTCTCCGGCGACCTTCGACGCGCCGAAGAGCGAATGCTTCGTGTAATCGATGCTCATCGTCTCGGAAATGCCGGGCTCATATTCGTGGCCCGGCTCGATTTCCCAGCGTTTCTTCAGTTCCCGCAACGGCAAACGATTTGGCGTGTCGCCATAAACCTTGTTCGTTGATGTAAAAACGAACGGCGCTTCGGGAGAAAATGTTCTCGCGGCTTCCAGCAGATTTAGTGTGCCGTTGGCATTGACAGTGAAGTCTGTTTGGGGATCGCGAACTGCCCAGTCGTGTGACGGTTGCGACGCAGTATGCACAATCGCGTCGATTGAACCGCGATGCCGTTTGAATAGTTCCATCACCGCGGCGGCGTCGCGAATGTCCAAATCATGATGCTCGTAACCACGAACATTCGCGATCAGGTCATCTCGCGTTTTTCTGGTCGAAGCTTCGGGGCCGAAAAAATCGGCGCGCATGTCGTTGTCGATCCCGACTACACGCGCGCCGTCGGCGGCGAAACGCCTGACCGTTTCAGAGCCAATTAATCCAGCCGAGCCTGTAATAATTATCGTGCCCATCAAATCGATTCACCGAATGTCCGGCGACAGGCTAGCCACAGCGAGTCCGTCGGCGCCACAGCCGAGATGGCTGTGCTACTCCCCGATCATCCACGTCACTTCTCCTGCTGAAGGATCCACGCGCGCGGCAGGCAACTGTCGGTCGCCTCCTAATACGCGCTCGATCAAACCGGGGTTTTTTGCCGCGCCCACCAGGAACAATATGTTCCGCGCGCGATTGATGAGCGGGAACGTGAAGGTCAATCGCCACGCGTTCAATTTGGGCACAAAATTTGCAGCGACCCGCCGCGTCGTGTCATCCAATGCAGCGGTGCCGGGAAAAAGCGATGCCGTATGACCATCATCGCCCAGGCCGAGAAGAATCAGATCGTGCGTATAAATTGGCTCGCCGCATTGGCTGGCCATGAGATCAAGAGAGTCTTGATACTCCTGTGCCGCAATTTGCGGATCAATTTCGCCGCGCATCCGCAGAATCGATTTTTCCGGAACCACAGCAGGCCCCAGAAGAGTTTCCCAAGCCATCCTGAAGTTGCTCTGCTGATCGTCCGGTGGGACGCAGCGCTCGTCGCTAAACGTGATACGAACCGAGTCCCACGGCAGATCATGCGCGATGGCCGCAAGCCGGGCATACACCGGCCGCGGAGTGTTCCCGCCCGAGAGCGCAATCCGGAATTCCTTGCGCTCGCCAAGAGCTTTGTGCGCCTGTTCGAGAATGAAGTCGGCGGCGTCGGCGGTGAAATTCTTCGTTCGGATTACTTTAGGCTCAGATTCCATACCGCGGTGTCATGAATGTGATCAGTGAACTGTGATCGGTGATCTGTTTACGAACCGCGCTGCTCTGATCACAGTTCACTGATCACTGTTCACAGTCTGCGTTCAGATCGCGCAATGCGATTGGCCGCGCTTTTGCAAATAACCCTGATGATATTCTTCCGCGCGCCAGAACTTCGGTGCCGATTCGATTTCCGTTACTACGGGCCGATTGAAACGACCGCTCTTTTCGATTTTGCTTTTTGAAGCTTTGGCCGCTGCCTCCTGCTCGAGCGAATGATAAAAGATCACCGAGCGATATTGTCTTCCCACATCCGGTCCCTGCCGGTTCAAGGTCGTCGGATTATGGTTCGACCAGAAAACGTCCAAAAGCTCGTCATAACTGATCTGTGACGGATCGAATTCCACTTCCACCACCTCAGCGTGTCCGGTCCTATCGGTGCAAACATCTTCATACGTAGGATTCCCTTTTGTCCCACCTGCGTATCCGACAGCTGTGGACAATACCCCCTTTAAATTGCGGAAAGTTTCTTCCACTCCCCAGAAGCAGCCTGCGCCGAACGTTGCTTTCTCCGTGTGCATGCAGACATCATGATGCGATAGCGTGCGATGCGCAACCATGCGCTCCTCGCGATTCGCTGCTTGACTGCAACCCGGAGCGTCGCTTGCATAATCCGAAAGTTTATAGTCAGTCGATACAAAGCGTGGCAACTGAATGCCTTTACCGAATGAACAGCTCTGCAACCACTCTCCAGCAGACCCGGGCACTTCTGCCGCTTCGCCTTTTCAACCGTTGTGGCGGATTGTTGGAAAGAACGGGAATTCCATTCAGCCGGGCGCGCGCCAATGATTTAATCGAAACTGCAAAGCGACGCTGCGGTCTGGACGATTTTGGCGAAGGCGTTTTTTTTGAAGCGCTGTCGCGCCTGCGTTTTGCACAGTCTGCTGGCGGCCGATCCGGAGCATCGTTGTCCGCTGATGTGGGAGGTGATGACGCCATCTCCGCCTACTGCTGCGGATGAGCAATGCCGCATTCGGCGCGCGACCCGGAGTTGTAACTTCTTCAATTGGCTCGCACCTACTTTCCGCCACGTCCATGCCGTGGGAGCAGAGCTTCCGCAGGAATGCGTCGGGCTCATGACTGCCACATTCACGAGTGATCAGTTCGATACAATGTTCTATGTGCCATCGTATCGTAGCTGGTTTTTTCAGCAGGATTTGCGCTCCACGTACGAATATCATCGCCGTTTTCTACAACATCTGCATTTCCGGCGAGCTGGGCGCCGCTGGATATTGAAGGCGCCTACTCACATGTTTGCGATGCCCGCGTTGTTGTCAGTTTATCCCGACGCGCTGTTTGTGCAGACGCACCGGACTCCAGTCGATGCAATAGCTTCGGTATCAAGTTTGGTTACGATTCTTCGCAGGGCTTTTAGCGATGCCGTCGATCCGTTCGTCGTCTGCAGAGAGGCAATCGATTACTGGTCCGAGACAATGGCGAGATTTTTGAATGAACGCGATCGATTGGAGAGCAACCGGATCTGCGACATTCCTTACGACGAGATTTGCCGCGATCCGATTGCTGCAGTTACCCGAGTCTACGACCATTTTGGCTGGCGGCTATCAGGAGAGACAGAGCAACGAATGCGGGCGTTGCTTGCAAGCAATGGCCAGGGGCAATCTGGGAATCACCGGTATCATCTATCGCAATTTGGTTCTTCCGCGGAGGAAGTCCTCAGAGCCTTCGCGCCGTATTGCCAGCGATTTGGTTCGTCGCAGTTTGATGGTGAGAAGGTCTCGTCATCACCTCCAAAATCCTCGCTCCCAGGGACACAAGGGCGTTTCGGCGTGGCCTCACTTACCAGAAACAATGGTGAAACTGGCGGGTGATAGACCGGAAACAGCCCGCTCGTTGGACAAAGGGTATAGATCAACGACTCATCGAGGTTGCCTGATTTGATGGAGGACGCAAAGTTCGCGAATGATCTTTGAAGTTAGCCGAGCGATTCGCGCTAATCATCCCAGCTTGCCAGGCCATTTTCCGGGTACACCTCTTGTGCCCGGGGTCGTGATCCTCGACGAAGTACTCGCGGCGTTGGTCGAGTGGCGCAAAGATTGTCAACTTACCGGCATACGGTTTGTTAAGTTTCTCGTGCCACTGAAGCCTGAGCAGTCCTTTACGATCGGTTTTTCTCTGAGTAATGACCGCGCTGGCGAAGTGGATTTTTGCTGCCGAATCGACGATCGCCTGATAGTTGAAGGTCGACTTGAAATTTGTTCGCAAACAAAGTGACTTCGTGAACGCGCCACCCTTGAACGCGCTTAAGTTTGAGGTTCGGCCCAGCGATCCGCGGCTGGCGCAATGCCTCCAGCGATTTCCACCGGCTGTGTTCAGCGAACGCTTGTATCAAAGCATTGAGCTGATGGAGCGTTATAGTATCGAGCTGGCTGTTGATCTATCGAGCCAGTTGAATCTCATCGACCAACTCTGCGAATGGCGATCAGCCGATGAACTTTGTCGCCTGCTCTCGTTTCAGCCGCGCTTCGTGTTCGCCTTACGCTGGATCTTGGAACGCCTTGTTGAAAGTGGCTGCGCAGAGGCACGGAGCAACGGGGACATTCGTTCTTATCATCTGCGCTACGCGCCATGGCAGACCGACCTCAAGGCGTTGCGGGCGATTGGCCTTACTATTGATCCTGCCAACGCTGCGACGCTGGACTTGTTAGATCACGCCGCAAGCCTTTATGCAGCCGCTGCCGTTGGCGATCAAGCTGGCGATCACAATCTGCTCGGCCCACCAGGGGTCCGCCTGTGGCTAAACTATTTCCATAACGACAATTCAACCTACGCGGTGAATAATTGGGTAGGTGCCGCTCGGGCTGTTGATCGTCTTTCAACTCGCCGGACATTTCGCATTTTGGAGCTCGGCGCCGGTACCGGTAGCGCCAGCGAAATTTTGGTGCAGCTGCTCGCTGAAAAAGGACTCTTGCCACGCGTGGAACGCTATCTCGTTACCGAGCCGAACGCGTACTTTCGTCGTTGCAGCCAGCGTAAGCTGACGGCGCAATATCCGAATCTGGCGCTGGAATGGGCCCCCTTGGATCTCGATTTGCCGTGGAACGCTCAGGGAATCACTCCCGGAGAATTCGATCTCGTATATGCCGTTAACGTGATGCATATCTCCAAAAATCTCTTGTTTAGCTTGAACGAGGCCCGCTCGGCCCTGGCCAGCGATGGCTGGCTTGTCATCGGCGAATGCGTGCGGCCTTACGATAATCAGGCAATCTATCCTGAATTGATGTTTCAGATTCTGGATAGTTTTACGAATGTCCAGACGGATCCCGAAGTTCGCCCGAATCCAGGCTTTCTAACAGCAGAGCAGTGGCGTCGCGCTTTTTCACACGGAGGTTTCAAGCACACCGACGTCGCACCGGACATTGATCGAATTCGCGAGATCTATCCGCATTTTTTCACCGGCGCGATTTCTGGACAAAATGCGGCACCCTGAAATGATCCCGGAAGCTCTGGAGAGTAAAGCTTCGGAAGCAGATCGCTGGGCCAGCGTCCCGGAACTCGGCACGCCAGGTTCGGTGCAAGCACTCGCCTGGATCGCGATGCACATTGGACGCCGGACAGCAAGGCTGCTGCTGTACCCGATCACACTTTATTTTGTAATTACGGCAGGTACCGCGCGCCGGATATCCTATGAATACTTGAAGCGCGTGCGCGGTGGTTCGACCCACTGGTGGCATGTGTTCCGCCATTTCCATTGCTTCGCCGCAACAATTTTGGATCGCGTTTATCTGCTGCGCGGCGAGTTCACGCGTTTTGGTGTGACAGTGCATGGAAAGGAAATCCTGCAAAGCCAGATCGAAAGCGGCAGAGGAAGCATCCTGTTAGGCTCGCATCTGGGTAGCTTCGAAGTGTTACGCGCCCTCGGAGTAATGCAGCGGAGCTTTCCGCTAAAAGTGTTAATGGACACGGTGCACAACCGAAACATCACGCGATTTTTTGATGCGCTTAATCCCAGGATCGCAGGCACGGTTATCGCACCGGACCGCCCGGACACACTGATCCAAGTCAAGGAGAGTTTGGATCGCGGCTTTTTCGTCGGAATGTTGGGCGACCGCGTCTCGGGCGGCGACAAAACAACGCAGTGTCAGTTTCTCGGCGCCCCCGCCACGTTTCCAGCCGGGCCCATTTTCCTTGCTGCCATGATGCGTTGTCCTGTCATTTTGTTCTTTGGTCTCTACCGCGGCGGGAATCGTTATGAAATTTACTTCGAACATTTTGCAGACGAGATCGTTTTGGATCGCGATCGTCGCGCCGAAAGCATCCGACTCTGGACACAGCAATACGCCAGGCGCCTGGAGCACTACGCGCATCTTGCACCTTATAACTGGTTTAATTTTTACCCGTTTTGGGATTAAGCTTCGCGGGCGCTCGTGCTCGAAAGGTAGGAAGAAATAGATGGCGCTTGCCAACCTCATCCAGATTAACAAAGCGGAGATTCGCACACTAGTCCCCCACTCCGGTTTGATGTGCCTCTTGGACGAAGTAACGCAATGGGATGATCGATCCATTGTGTGCGTGACCAATACACACCGCGATCCGGCTAACCCACTCCGCCGCCACGAGCGCTTGTCAGCCCTGCATGCTTTCGAATACGGCGCGCAAGCCGCCGCAGTGCATGGAGGGTTGCGAGCTCGATCGGTCGGCACGACAGCAGCTCCGGGTTATCTCGCCGCGCTGCGAGATGGACGGTTACACGTAACACGATTGGATTACATTCATTTGCCGCTTCGGATTTACGCGACGCGTCTGTTCGGCGATCGCGCCAACACGGTTTATGAATGTCTTATCTCGGCCGCCACTGTTCTTGTAGCAGAGGGACGTATTATCATCATGGAACGCGCGTAATGCAGCAGCGCGTCTCTGAGAGACGCGTAGCGCAACAAACGTCTCCCCGAGACGGCTCATAGAGCCGTGGCTACAGGCCCCCCTACATCACGATTCCGCCATCGACACATAGGACCTGGCCTGTGATGTAAGCAGCTTCTGCGGATGCAAGAAATGCCACCGCATTTGCAATCTCCTCCGGTGTGCCAGTTCTTCCGAGCGGAATTTTAGCGTGAATCGCGTTCTTAACTTCATCGGAAAGTCCGACGGTCATGTCTGTAATAACAAAGCCCGGCGCCACGGCGTTGACAGTGATATTGCGGCTCGCCAGCTCGCGCGCGAGCGACTTCGTGAGTCCGATCAAGCCCGCCTTGCTGGCAGCGTAATTCGTCTGGCCGGCGTTGCCCATCAGCCCAATCACTGAGCTGATGTTAACGATGCGACCATTGCGTTGTTTGGTCATGGCGCGAATGATCGCCTGCGTAAAGCTGAACGCGCCTCGCAAATTTGTCTCAATGACTGAGTTCCAATCTTCCACTGACATCCGCATCGCCAGCGCATCGCGGGTGACCCCGGCGTTGTTTACCAGGATGTCAGTTCGACCAAAGTCTTCGAGAATTCGGGCGCCGATTTTCTGCACGGCTGCATGATCTGCAACGTCGACCGCGTAAGCTTTCGCCGAATCCGCGCGCATCGCGTTAATTTCACCCGCAACCTTCCTTGCGTTTTCCTCCGTTCTGCCTACGCACGCCACCCGCGCGCCTTCATTGGCGAAGCGCAGTGCGATAGCACGCCCAATCCCCCTCCCCGCTCCAGTCACGATCGCAACCTGATTTTCAAATCTCATACCGTTCGGTGTTCCAATGTGGAGAATAGCGAGTTACGCCGCGACCTGTCGAGGGCAGCTTTTTTGCATCGAGAACCGTCGCTCAAGATCTTTTGGTATCGACAACATCCCGAGCGCTCTGCGACGATCGTGGCATGAAAACAATTACTCCAGTATTTCACGTGATACTCACGATCCTCTGCTTTGGATTATTTCCAAACACGCATGCAGTCGTCCCACCGCCGGACGGGTGCTATCCCGGATTCACGACGGCGGAAGGATGCAATGCGCTTAAGAGCGTTACGACAGGCATCGGAAACACAGGAATTGGTTGGTATTCGCTTTTTGCCAACATTACCGGCAATTTCAATACCGCGGTTCGCGCTGGAGCGCTTGATCTCAACACTGCAGATAACAATACGGCTACCGGTGTTGCGGCGCTTTTGCTCAACACCACCGGGACGAACAACACCGCCAATGGTGTAGACGCGCTTGCTCTGAACGATACCGGCGAGGAAAACACAGCGACTGGCGCGTTCGCGCTTTTCAGCAACACCGAAGGCGATTTCAACACTGCTAACGGAGCGTTCGCGCTCTGGGTCAACACCACCGGTGAACGGAACACGGCCACGGGTGACAGCGCAATGTTCAGCAACACCACTGGCAGCCGCAACACGGCGACAGGCAATGCCACGCTCGGGCAGAATACCACGGGCCATGATAACACCGCCATGGGGTCCGGCGCGCTTGCTACCAACAGCGTTGCCAACAGCAACACGGCCACCGGAGTTGGTGCGCTCGCAAACAGCAATACCGACAACAACACCGCCACTGGTTTTAACGCGCTCTTTAACAACACCGCCGGCCCGAGCAACACGGCCTACGGCTTTTCTGCACTCTCTAACAACACCACCGGCGGCTTCAACACGGCCACCGGTTTTAATGCGCTCCTTAACAATACCACCGGCTCCGAGAATATCGGTTTGGGTGATGGCGCCGGGCTCGCCGTCAGCACGGCGAGTAACGTCATTTGCATCGGGGCCGGGATCCAAGGTGAGAACGTGAACAACGGCTGCTATATCGGTCAAATATTCGGCAACAGCTCTACAAACGGAAGCGGAGTGTACGTTAACGCAGCCGGTAAACTTGGCACCATAGTCTCCTCGCAGCGGTTTAAGAAGGAGATCAAGCCAATGGAGCAGGCCAGCGAAGCGCTTTTCGGTCTTAGGCCCGTAACTTTTCGCTACAAGAAGGAGATCGATCCGGCAGGGACCTCGCAGTTCGGACTAGTCGCGGAGGATGTGGAAAATGTGAATCCTGATCTAATCGTGCGCGACAAAGAAGGAAAGCCCTACACCGTGCGCTACGAGGCAGTGAACGCGATGTTGCTCAATGAGTTCCTCAAAGAGCACCGTACAGTGAATGAATTAAAAGCGACGGTTACGCAGCTGAAAGCTGATGGCACAACTCAACAAGCTTTAATCAGTGATCTCAAGAAGAGATTGGAGACTGTGGTAGCACGTCTCGAAGAGCAGGACTCCAGAATCGAAAGAGTGAGCGATCGGCTTGAGTTGCGTCAGCGGGCCACGGAACTAGCCGTAATGAACCCTTAACGCCAATAGCGCTATCGATGGCCGTATCCGCTGAGAACAGCGGACACTACAGCATGCACAGTGAGTTACTGCACTCCACCGTAACGGCGCTGACGTTGTCCGAATTCTTCAACTGCGGCCAAGAGATCTTTCTTTGTGAACTCGGGCCACATCTTTGGCGTGATGTACATTTCGGTATAAGAAGTCTGCCAAAGCAGGAAGTTAGAAAGACGCATTTCGCCGGAAGTCCGGATAAGTAGATCCGGATCGGGATAGTAGCGAGTGTAAAGATGTTTGCTGAACATCTCGACGTCGATCATCGCCCTGTCGATGTGACCCAGCTCAACCGCACGCAGAAGACTTTTGATGCCGTCAATGATTTCGAGCCGGCCGCCGTAGCTCAGAGCTAGAATCAGCGTTAGACCGGTATTGCCAGCAGTTTGCTCGATCGTTTTATGGAGTTGTTGCTGCGAGCTCGCCGGTAAACCACAGCCTTCCACGCATTCGCGAACCGCTTGCGCGCCGGCCTCGTGACCCTTGATGCGGGGCAGGCCGCGCCCCCTGGCCCATCGGCCATTGCCATCCATGATGATCGCGATGTGACGGGGAACGGTTTTGATGCTCACAGATATCCACTTAATCTCTGGAATCTGTCACTAAGGCGCAAAGAAGAAATGACGAAATCCGAATGACAAAGTTCGAAGGAATGACGAATGCCCAAATGATGCACCATTGTTACTGGTTTTCTTGTCATTCGAGCTTTGTACTTGTTTCGTCATTCGACATTCGTGCTTCGACATTGGCCGGGAATGGAATCTGTCTCGATGATTCGATTTTGAACTTTTGGCGAGTGTGCAAGCAGCGGCTCACAAAACGATTGTCTCACCGCGTGCCGGGCCGACGCTGACCATCGACAATTTCGCGCCGGTTAATTCGGAAATGTATTTGAGATACTTCCTCGCGGCGGGAGGAAGCTGCGAAAACGTTCGCGCCGCGTGAGTAGATACGTTCCAGCCAGGCATCTCTTCATACACTGGTTCACAATTGGCCAACTGGCTGGCGTCGCATGGTGGAACCTGCAGATGTTTTCCATTTAAGCGATAAGAAACGCAAACACGAATCGGATCGACCTGATCGAGACCATCGAGGTTAGTGATGGCCAGCTCGTCAATTCCGTTGATCATCCCCGCGTAACGAGTAGCGACGGCGTCAAACCAACCGCAGCGTCGCTTGCGCCCGGTCGTCGCCCCAAACTCGCGTCCCAAGTCATGAAGCATTTGCGCCAATTGCGCGTCCTCGGTAGGCAAGGCTCCATCGCCCACACGAGTAGAATATGCCTTCATCACGCCCACCACTCGGTCCATCCGATGCGGCGGCACGCCAGTCCCTGTACAGGCGCCGCCCGCGGTCGTATTCGAAGAAGTCACATAGGGATAGGTGCCATGGTCGATATCAAGAAATGTCCCCTGCGCGCCTTCAAAGAGAATCTTTTTGTCTCTCTCGATGGCGCGATGGAGATACACCACCGTATTAGTCACGAAAGGGCGCAATTTTTGACCGGCTGCCAGATAACTTTTGCTGACCTCCCGAAAACTTATCGGCTTTGCGCCCAGCGCCTGAAGGATTCTGTTGTTCTCGGTAACCTTCGCTTGAAATTTCTTCGAGAACACGATCGGCTGCATCAAGTCGGACATTCGCAGCCCCGTGCGCGCTGCTTTGTCGCCATAAGCCGGCCCAATGCCCCGCTTGGTCGTTCCGATGCGGCCTCGACGCAGTTCGCGTTGTTCGTCGAGCAGGCGGTGATAAGGCAAAACAAGGTGAGCGCAATCGCTAAGAAGCAAGTTCTTATCAATTCTGATTCCCAGTTTGCGCAAACCGTCGATCTCGCCGACGAGTGCGACCGGATCGACAACAACGCCGTTTCCAATCACACAGGTTTTGCCGCGCCGAAGGATTCCAGATGGGATCAAATGCAGGACGTACTTGACGCCGCGGTAAATGACTGTGTGCCCGGCATTGTTGCCGCCCTGACTACGGACAACAATGTCTGCCTGGGCAGTAAGGACGTCGATGATCTTCCCCTTGCCCTCATCTCCCCACTGCATCCCAATTAAGATTGTGTTCGCCATTGAAATTAGAACCGGGCAAAAAATTTTCCCGATGCATCCGGCAGGACACAGTCGGGACTGCCTACAAATGATAAGTTGCCGAGACCGCCGCGCAAGAAATTTCGCGGTTTGTGCTTTTCGCAGTTTTTTCTGTAGTGGAAGCTGACAGCTTCCCTTACAACTTCTCCGTCGGTTATGGCGCAGGTGTTTGCTCGCCGCGAACTTCCGCCTTTCCCAGCGGAGAAGCACTCGGCTGCTCTCTTCCGGATTCCATCATGGTTGGCCGAATCGGGCCGACCCCCTCCAGCTTTTCAGGTCGCGATCTTGAGGTGCGCGATGTGCTCTTTTGTTCGACTGGAGTTTGCCTTTTTACTGGCTTGGGAGTTGCAGAAATAGCTGGAGCCTGCACGGCGGCGGTCTCTGACTGAGACTCGCCTGTCTTCGGCGACTGCGGCGAGGATGCGCTGTTTAACCGCTCTGCAGCAAGCGCTCCCGCTGCTCGCATCTGTTCAAGCGTCGGTTCTGTGGAGGCGGATTTCTTTGCTCGCGACCTCTTGGCCTTGTTCGGCGGTGGTATGGGCGATTCCAAAGATATCGACTCAGAAGGCTGCGCTTCCTGCTTCGGAGCCTCTGGCTTTTTCTCGCGAGCAACAATTACCTCCTGCGCGAGAATTTGTCCGACAAGCACAATGCTGCAGACTGGCACTCCGAAAAATCCCTTCAGCATCAATCGCGTCAATGAACAAATCTGACCCATTGGCAAGCCCTCACTAACAACGCCTTGCCGAGTTTAGCCACCGGGGCGGGTGACCTGAATCACCGGCAAGGGAAAGCGCATCCGTAATTCGTTTTCCAGATAAATCTCAACATGATGCAATCCGTATTGCTGAAACTGGATGCCGCCAAAGTAATGGACGTTGGTCGCGTGGCCTTCCATCTCTTTTAAGACGAACTCAACCTCTGCCTGTCCGATGACCTGCTGTTCATCCACGCCGACAATCCGGGATTTCTGCCGAAATTTGCCCGCGCCGCTGCACCAGCGCGTCCAAATACAGAGCCTCATATAATTGATCGGGAGTGCGGGCGCTGGAATCACACTAAGCACACCCACGAGGGTTTGCATGCCGTTGATTTCGCAGCGGACGTCCTCGCACAGGACGGCGCTCTGAAGATCGGGAAGAATTACGTCCGTTTCCATCGATAATGAATCACATGATCCCCCGCATGAGCAGCAGCAACAAGCCGATTCCGAGCACAATCCTGTAAAGTGCGAACGGCACAAATCCACGTGCGCGCACCCAATTCATAAACCAAGCCACCACCACCAGCGCAACGAAAAACGAAATCACAAACCCGATAACGAGCACGATCCACTGATGAGGATTCATCTTTAGGGGCGCAATATTCGCCTCGTGATGGTGCGGCATCACTGTCTTCAGGAAATCGTAACCGGTAGCCACCAGCATCGTAGGCATCGACAAGAAAAACGAAAACTCCAGCGCAGCTGGCCGTGACATTCCGACCACTTGCCCCGCAGCGATGGTTGACATCGACCGCGAAGTACCTGGGAAAATGGCAGAAAGAATTTGCGCCGCGCCAATCCACACTGCCTGCGGCAGTGTCATTTCCTCCATGTGCATCGTGCGCGGTCGAGTAAAAACGGCGTCAACGATCCACATGATGATTCCGCCGATGAGCAGCGCCAGCGCCATCACCCAAAGATTTTCCAGGTTCTTGCCGATTTGTTTAGAAAGAGCCCAGGCTGGCACGGCGGTCACAACAAACGCAATTAGTGTAAGACTTAATGGGTGTGTGAAAATCGTGCGATTGCCGCGTTCACCTTTTGGAAAAGTGCGAACAAACTGCAAGATACGCTGCCAAAAATAAACCGGCAGCGCCAGTATGGCGCCGAGTTGGATGACGATCGTGTACATCTTCCAGAAACCATCATGGAGGTCGATATGCAGCAGCGCCTCGCAGATACGCAGGTGCGCGGTCGAGCTTACCGGAAGAAATTCGGTCACGCCTTCGACGATTCCGAGAAAGATCGATAGTAAATATTCGTGCATCTTTTGAGTCGTTAAGTGGTCATAAAGTTACATGGTTGCATCGGTGCGGCCTATTGTGACGTTGGAATTCTTTTAACGATGTAACCAGCGCACACGCTCACAGCGCCTCCATTCCCCGTTCACTGGTTCGTATGCGCACCACTTCTTCTACTTCGGTTACAAAGATCTTGCCGTCGCCAATTTTTCCAGTCTTGGCCGCTCCCAGAATGGCTTCGACTGCTCGCTGCGCGCGATCGTCCGCAATCACAATCTCGAATTTTGTTTTTGGAAGGAAATCCACCGTGTACTCGGTGCCGCGATAAATTTCGCTGTGTCCCTTCTGTCGGCCAAATCCTTTTACTTCGCTGAGTGTCATTCCTTCTACGCCCGCTGCCATAAGCGCTTCTTTCACCGGCTCAGTCTTAAACGGCTTGATGATGGCCTCAATTTTCTTCACCGCGCCAGATTAGAACCGGCGCTCCAAATGGCAAGCAGTGCGTTCGGGCAGCGTGCTGTAGCGTCTGGGAGGAAACGTATCTCCTTCTTCCATTCCTCCAACGGACGGAACCCTGCCTCATGCGGCGCGATATTTCCTCTCGACGCACTGGCGAGATTTTCGCAAAAATTGCCACCAGCTGGATCTGACTCGGGCCGAGGACTCCTCCCCGCCCGGTTCTTCGCTCTTTTCAGATCCCAACTCACCAAATTAACAAACGCCGGAAAAGAGAAAGAACCACATTATGAAATCAGCAGTTCAGTCTAAACGAGCAGTTCCACTAATTCTAATCACGTTCGCGACATTTTGCTTTGCAGTCCCGCCGCTGGCGCAAGCGGTCGTCCCGCCGCCGGATGGAGGTTATCCTAACTTCACCACAGCAGAAGGCACCAAAGCGCTTCAGAACCTCACTACAGGCGCTGGCAACACAGCAATTGGTTGGTTTTCCCTCTTTAGCGACACCACCGGCAGCTTCAACACCGGTCTTGGCGCTGGAAGCCTTGCCCTCAACACGGGGGACAACAATACGGCTACTGGCACAGCAGCGCTTTTCCTCAACACCACTGGCTTCAGCAACACGGCTGTCGGCTCTATAGCGCTGCTTCATAACGACGTCGGCGGCAATAATACAGGCGTCGGTGCGGGAGCGCTCACTAGTAATACGACCGGTAATGCCAACACGGCCATTGGCGTCGGCGCGCTTGGCTCCAATACCGACGGCGGCGGGAATACGGCCACGGGCACCCTGGCGCTCACTGCCAACAACGGGACTCTCAACACGGCCACTGGTCTTGCTGCGCTTCAGAGCAACACGACTGGCGGCAACAACACAGCCATGGGTGCCGGTGCGCTCAATTTCAACACCACCGGTCACGAGAACACAGCCGTCGGTCAAATTGCGTTGCAAAATAACGTTGACGGCACTTTCAACAGCGCTTTGGGCCAGGGCGCACTGGCGTCGAACACGAGTGGTAGTAATAATACGGCAAGCGGTGCCGGCGCGCTTTTCGAAAACAGTACCGGCCACGAAAACACGGCCATCGGCTTTCAGGCGCTCAATGACAACACCGGCGGGAACACGAACACGGCCATCGGTCAGGGAGCGCTTTCCCACAACACGACTGGCAGCGGCAACATCGCGATTGGCGCTGGTGTCGGTCAGGGTATTACCACGCAAAATAACACCATCATAATCGGCAGTAGCTTCCCAATTATTCAATCCGGTGAATTACGAATCGGCAGCGGTAATCAATCAAAAACCTACATCACTGCGATACGTGACGTCACAACCGATGTCGCCAACGCGATACCCGTATTTATCGCCTCAGACAACCAACTTGGCACGATGAGTTCGTCGCGCCGGTTTAAGAAAGACATTAAGCCGATGGACCAGGCCAGTGAAGCGATTTTGGCGCTCAAGCCAGTGAGATTTCAGTACAAGAGCGACAACACAAACACGCCGCAATTTGGATTAGTCGCCGAAGAAGTAGCCGATGTGAATTCGGACCTGGTCGTGCGTGATAAGAACGGCGAGATCTACACCGTGCGCTACGACGCGGTGAACGCCATGCTGTTAAATGAGTTTCTCAAAGAGCACAAAGCGTTTCTCGAGGAGCGGAGGAATGTGAAGAAATTAGAGGCAGCGCTCGAGGCAGTAACTAAACGGTTGAACGAGCAAGAGGCAAAGATTGAAAGCGTAAGTGCGCAGATGGATATAACCAAGACCACTGCGCAGATGGTGTCGAACAATCCATAAAATTCCAGCCACGTTGACCTGACAAAATTCCGGCTCCGCGGCGCACATTTCCCGCTAGCGCTTTGGAGTGCGGCAGTGCTCCGCCGCTGTTCCGATCGACCGCGCAGATACACATTGCACGACGTGCGTTCGCAGCGTTTGCCGAGTGGCAAAAGCGATGCGAGGACGCATCGCACTCCGAAAGCACTTTCGTGCGAAATGGGCAGATCAGACTTTGCGACCGAACTTTTTTTCCAGTTCGAGGAGCGAAATCTGGATCATCGTTGGTCGCCCGTGCGGGCAGCAGTAAGGCAAATCGCAATCGAGCAGATCGCGGATTAGTTTTTCCACTTCAGGGTAACGCAGTGGGTCATTGGCTTTGACAGCATGACGGCAAACTGTCTTGGCAATGATCTCTTCACCCAGGCGCATCGCTGAAGCGCTATTGGTGGCACTGTTAAGATCGTCCATCACTTTGCGCATGAATTGCGCCGGATCTGACACGTTCAAAAAACTCGGAACACTGTCGATTTTGAATGTGCCAGGCCCGAAGCTCTCTATGCCGATTCCCATTTTTTGCAGGATTGATATGTTGCGCTCGATCCAATCTGCGTCGCGCGGCGGCACATCAAAGGTCTGCGGCAGAAGCAGCTTTTGCGTTGGTACCCCCTGCTCTTCCATTCTTCGCCGCAGTTCTTCGAACAGGATACGCTCGTGCGCGGCGTGCTGATCCACCAGCACCAAGCCGTCGGCGTTTTCCATCAAGACATACAGCTTGTTTAGCACGCCGATAATCTGAAATTGCTGGGGGGCAGCTTTGCTCGATTGGCGTTGTAAACCATGCGCATCGTTTGCCGAATCGACGGTTTTGGTTTGCAGGCGAAGCGCCTGCTCTACAGTCTCAGGTGTAGCGCCCGTGGAATAGGCTTGTGCGCGGCCGGCGTCAACGACCCCGGCTACAGCTGGACCAGGATATGGTAACTCGCGATGTGATTCTACCGGTGCTGACATTTCCGGGCGCAGTCTCAAGTCAGGGCCCGTTTTTGGAAGAACAGGTGGCGAACTGAGCGGTGCGCGAAATTTTTCCTGCCATGCCGCCCTGGCACCTTCTAAGATGTTTTGAATGCACCGAACGATCGCTTCGCGAACTGCGGTCGGATCACGAAAACGCACTTCGCGCTTTGCCGGGTGAACATTCACATCGACAGCCGCTGGATCGAGCTCAATAAACAAGAACGTGACTGGATACTGCCCTTTCATGAGAGCGGTATGGTAGCCTTCGCGGATACCAGCAGTGATGAGGCTGCTTTCAATCGCGCGGCCGTTTACAAAGACGAGCTGTTGGGTTCGGGTTTGGCGACTCACGCCTGCCCGCCCGATAAAGCCACTGATTCGAATCTTCGACGAAGCCGTGCCGTTCACGGCAACCAGGCGCTCTAGCAAGTCGACACCATATAGATCCCGGACCCGGTCACCGAGTGTGGCAGCAGCGGGCAACTGAAACAAGACGCGGTCGTCTCGTAGCAAGGAGAAGCCGATCTGACGATGGCCAATCGCCTGCAAATGAATCTGATGCTCGATGTTGCGGCTCTCGGTGTTCTCAGAGCGAAGAAATTTCCGGCGCGCCGGGAGATTATAAAACAACGAGCGGACTTCGACTTGCGTTCCCGGGGCTTCACCGCCGTCGCGTACAATCTCGAGCCTGCCGCCGTTGACAACGATTTCTGTTCCTGCGAGAGCGCCAGCCTCGCGCGTAGTCAGGCGGAATCGCGACACGCTGGCGATGCTTGGCAGCGCTTCACCCCGAAATCCCAGTGTAGCGACTGCTTGAAGATCAGTTGCAGAACGAATCTTACTTGTAGCGTGCCGCTCGAGCGAAAGCAGCGCATCGTCGCGGTCCATTCCGCAGCCGTCGTCGATCACGCGAACCAGCGAAATTCCTCCGCGACGAATGACGATGTCAATTTTCTGCGCGCCGGCGTCAATGCTGTTTTCGATCAATTCCTTCACCACTGACGCGGGGCGCTCCACTACTTCGCCGGCCGCCACCTGGCTGGCTACGGTCTCAGACAGCAATCGAATCTGGCCCATTTTCTGTTTCAGACTGTAGATTCCAGATTGGGGATTGCGAAGAAAAACAAGTGGTAGGAATGCTGCGCACGGTGCCGCGACGACACAGCGCGCTCCTCCTTTTTGACTTGGATACGGGGCAGCCGTATTTTTCAGCGATGATTAACATCACGGAGAACGCTGTTCGGCAGCTTCAGAATTTGCTTTCTCAGCGAGCGGAAAATTCGCCACAAGGCCTGCGGGTGCAGGTCGCGAAAGGCGGCTGCTCAGGTTTGCATTATGAGATGACGCTCGATGAAAGAAAAGAGGGCGACGCGGTGGTGGAGCGCGATGGAATGCAATTTTTTATCGACGGCGATAGCGTGCCGTATCTTCGCGGCTCGACGCTGGATTTTAGTGGTGGTTTAACCGGCACCGGTTTTCGTGTCGTTAATCCAAACGCATCGCGCACCTGCGGATGCGGCTCGTCATTTGAAACGACGCAATCAGCTTAAGACGGGAAATCGTCGCGCACTGGCCTGATGGACTATGGCACTTCACCATACGATCCGTACGACGAGCCGTACGCGCGTCGACGGCGGCGGACCAATTATTTTGCATGGACGGTTGCGATGTTGCTTTTGACTGGCTTCGCGCTGGCAGCGTGGCTGGGCAGTTTCTACATCTTCAATCAACCGGAGCGGCCTGATAGCTATCGGATCTTACAAAGGCTGCACAAGATTGAACCACCGAAGCGCTTCGAGCTGACCGCTGCGCCTCCGGGCGAATTCCTAAACCCGCAGGACCTCTATGAGCGTTATGTGGGGATGGGCTCTGCCGAACTTGCCCGCGCCAACGCTGAACTGGCACGCAATTACATTCGAAATTATCAGCAGGTGCGCGGCCTGGTGCCGTACGTGGTAGGCAGGTACAGGATTACTGCAACGCGCCAGCTCGGCCCCGGAGATGTGTTTACCTCGGGCATGGTGGCCCTGACGGATGCCATCGATAACGGCCAGCTCGTCATGGAACATCTCTATCCATCGAAACCTGAAGCCCTGCCTCTCATGAAGCAGACGCTCGCTGTTGGATTGGAAATCAAACTGGAACGCACGCACGATATCTCCGCGGTGATTCACGCGGAGCGATTAATTGATGGTCGCATCATGGTTACGGCTGTCCCGCTGCTTTACGGAAGCTATACGGTCACACGTGGTCTGGGGACGTTTCGGCTTGAGCCACCACTTTCTCTGAACCTGGCAGCAGGCTGGCCGTTATTTAAGTCGCAGGAACGTGCTGCAGCCGAGCAACGGTACGCCGAGTACCGGCAAAAGGCCGCCGCAGCACAAGGCGGCGGTCCCCTGCCGATACCTGGTCTGACCCAAAGCGCAACGCCACCACCCCCGGAGAATGAATTGGTGCGCGTTGAGCAGGCCAAACCTGTTCAATCGTTTTCGCGGCCGCCTCTGTTGGCGAAGAATGAGAAGCTCGCAAAGCCAACGCCCTTACCAAAAGGCAAAAGAGGTTCGAAGAAACAAAAACTCGAATCTCCAGCGCCGGCATCGACTCCCGCGAAGCCACTGCTCGCTCAGAAACCAGGCGCGGCAAGCCCGACACCGATTGCAATCGCGTCGGCGCGGACGCCGCCAAAAGCTCTAAATTTTGCTGTGGTCACGCCAACGCTGGCGCCGCAAGCTGCCGTCGCTCCGACTCAACCGGTAGCCCAGGCTGCGACTGTTCCAAGCGCCACGCCAGTGCCCGTTCTCCCCGCTCACCCTGCTCCGCCCGATACTTCCAGTGTTGCTCTTGCCTCAAACGCGGGCGGGGGCAGTTGGAAAACATTTCCACCTGGCAAAATGCCGCTTGGCCGTCTCGTCGGAACGAACGATCTACGGGATGTCGCTGAGCATGGACTCGCCGGCGAACGCGTCTATTTAAAGGGACAATTCGTGGTGAATTTTGCCGATGCGAACAAAGCTGTGCTGCGTCCACGCGCGAGACTGACAGACAAAGTGCTGCACTTCGGCGGCGGTTCATCCACGCGCATCATTGTAGAATTTCCGGGCGGCTACACTCCTCCAGCGCAGGGAGCGGTAGTTAACCGTGATGAGTTGCGGCCGTACGAGATTACCGAAGTCCGCAAACAGGAAGACGGCCAGCTTAACGTTTTCGTGCGCGAAATCATGCAGCCGAACTAAGCGGCGTGTGATCGCGCGAACGAACTTGGCTCGAAAGAGAGTCTATCTCTGTGTCCCTCTGTGGCTGGTTCAATTTTTATTCAGTGCGTGATCGGAGGATTACTTTGCTATCACGTACTTCGGCCGTGCCGATGTTCTGACTGTTCAGGTAATCAGCGACATAGTCTCGCAATCGTCTGGAACGATATTTCCAGTTCAAAACATCACTCGGGACGTGCTCACCGTTCACAGTGATCCGGTTCAACTGCAGATTCTCTAATGATTCCGGGCCCGCAGATTCGGCGGTAATGTCGCCATTAAAATAATAACCCGGCCGGCCGACAAATTCTCCAACAGGCGCACTGGTCTGGACATGGAGTTTGTTGCCCTCGATCGATACGAAAACCTTGCCGCGCGCGTGCCGGTTAGCGGCGATCATACTGTTAATATCATCCGCTGTGAGCTCGATCTCGGCGGGTTGGACTGCGCGGGTCTTCTGTCCGAAATCCTGCCACTTTTCCCGGACAGCTTGAGTTTGATTGTCCGAAGCGCTGAATTCTGGGATCGATACCGGCGCTTCTGCAATCGAATGCGTTTTCGCCAGCCAATAAATGCCGTGCATAATGGCCGAGTTCCGCTGAAAACCCCAAAACACGCCAGCTACACAAGCGATCATCAGCACGATCGCAAACACCAGCAGGATAAGACAACCTCGGCCGAAACAGCCCAATCCTTTTCTTTGCGGCGGCGCCTCGACCCAGGTGTTCATAACAGGTAATGAGTAATCAGTGATTATTGAACACCGAACAGCGACGCTCGTTTGTGCCAGGCGAAATTCCGATCACCGATCCGATCACTATTGTTGCGTCGTCATCCTCGACTGCGCTTCCAGTAATTTGTCATAAAGCCCTCGCAAGCCGTCCGACAGTGTGCGCGTGCCCGTAATGATCGGCATAAAATTAGTGTCACCGCTCCAACGCGGTACGATGTGGATGTGCAAGTGATCAGTAACACCTGCACCGGCGCATTCGCCAATGTTCAAGCCAATGTTGAATCCCTGCGCCTTTGTCGCCGCGCGCAAAAGCGTCTGGGCGTGCACCACCAAATTCCAAAGCTCGACGACTTCATTGTCGCCAAGTTCCGAAAACTCTCCTGTCTTGCGATACGGCACCGCCATCAAATGACCGACCGCGTACGGATAACGATTCATCATCAGGAACGCGTTCTTCCGTCGCGTAATCACCAGATGCGCCGCGTCATCGCTCGCTCGAGCCGCAGCTTCGAGAAAGTTCCGGTCGCGCGGTTCCTTCTCGAAATACTCCACCCGCCACGGAGCCCAGAGCGTCTGCAATTCTTTCTTAGGAAATTCTGTCGACATATCTGACCCGCTACGAGACTAAAATCACGCGCCGCAAAGTCGAGCCAGCAATTCGTTTTGTGTTGTAGCGGCGGTCTCTGACTGCCGCATTAATTTTCCGTGCTCATGCAGCAACAGCCATAGCGTCTGCGTGACAATGTCGTTTGCCGTGAAACAAAATGAAATGTTCGATTCAGTCGACGTAACTTTGCTGCGTGCGCAGCGAATAATGCTCGAGGCTGAGCATAACCCGCGCCTGATCAAGCAGTTTCGGCTTGCCCGGATCTGGCCCGGCTGATACTCTGGAGCCCTGGTACCCCTATGATTGACACGATCGTTGATATCAACCACGACAACGAAATTGACTTTGCCAAAGCTCAGGCCAACGGCATCGTCGCCATCATCCATAAAGCTAGCGAGGGCGCAACGTTCAAAGATGACGGGTATCGAAGCCGACGTGATACGGCAATTGGAATGGGATTCCTCTGGGGAGCCTATCATTTTTCCAGCTCGCGTCCCTCTAACGATCAAGTCGATAACTTCTTGGACGCGATTCAATGGGGGGGCGACCGCGCGCGCGACAAGCAGACGCTCATCTGCCTCGACTGGGAACCCAGCCATAGCGGACCGGATATGACGCTCCACCAAGCGGAGGAGTTCGTCCTCCAGGTGAAAGATAAAACCGGTCGTTATCCGATGATTTACGGCTCCAATCTCATCTCCGAGGGGGTGGGCAACTCGGAGAACAAAATCCTCAAGCACTGCCCTCTCTGGTATGCACGTTACCGCGAAAAGCCCATTGGTATTCCCGTGACTACCTGGGATGATTATACTCTCTGGCAATACACTGATGGGAGGGACGGCCCGGAGCCTCACAGCGTTCCCGGAATGGGAGGGACGGATCGTAACCGATTTGCCGGCAGCACTGCGCAGCTCAAGCACCGATGGCCTTTTGCCTCCTTCGGGCCCGGGGCCGCGGTCGATTTCGTCCACTCGCGCGGCACGACGCCAGCTGTAGCTCCGAGCCCCACGCCCGCCACTTTCGCGGCGCTCATCGCTAGCCTCGGCCTCCGGCATTTTGATGCAGACGAAATTCTCGCGCCGACCTTCAATACCAACGCCGGAGTGGCCAACAGCCGCCCACCTCAAACTCTTTGGAAGAACATTCTGCCCACCATCTTCGTGCTCGACGAAATCCGAGAGCGGGCCGGCGTCGCCATCTCGCTCAACAGCACCTACCGCAGCAAGGCCTACAACGCCACGCTCGACGGCGCTGCTCCGAAGTCGCAGCACTTGGATTTTCGCGCAATCGACTTTAACAGCTCCAAGATGTCTCCCTCAAAACTGGCGAAAATTGCGGAGGGCATGAGAGGAAAAAGGTTCACCATGCCGATCGCCCCACTTAAACTCGTGTCTACTCAGGCACCGCTCTTCGCGCGGAACTTGAAAATCAAGTCTTCCGGGGGTAAGACCACGTTCGAGTTCCACGGCGGAATTCAAGACTACAATAGTTTCGTCCATATCGACTGCCGCGGCCAAGACGTTTCTTGGGCGTGATGTATCGAAAGCGAATCAGTCCCTTTGGCAAACTCAGCAATCCGTTAGTCGCTATCCGGGTCCCCTTCGCCTTCGCTCGATGGTTCTTATTGATCCTGTGCAAGCGCGTGCAGGATTTGCCGCCCAATCCCGGTGGCGTGCTGCTTACCGCGGTTAACAAGAATAACAACACCAAGTTTCTGTTGCGGGGCGAACCCGATATAGGTCGAGGTGTTTGGTAGCCCGCCGTTCTTATCGATGATAGTCAGGTTGCCAGCGGTAACGTCCTGCCAGGCGAGCCCTTGCTTGAAGTGGGGATTGACAGTGAACACGGGCTGTTGAGCGAGAGCCATTGCATTCTCCATCGGCTGATGGCCCGGAAGCTCCCCCATGTTCGCGACCAGAAACGTGGCCATGTCGCGCGACGACGAATAGATTTGGCCAGCGCCAGGCCATTGGAAGACTCCCGACTCCTGACCCGGCGGGCCGATCGGCTTGCCCATTGAACCGTAACCCTGCACGGCGCGACCAAGCAAACCGCGTGGCAAAGGCAGCGCGGTCGAGCTCATCCCCAGCGGACCAGTTATCCGCTCGTCCATCAAGGCCGCAAATCGCGTGTTAAAGCGGCGTTCCAGGGCAACTCGCAACAGGACGATGGCAGCATTGGAATAGAGATACTGTTGCCCAGGTTCATGCTTTGGATCAGCCTTCCATGAATTAAGGAAGCGAACAAAATCTGGCCACGTGTATTTACCTCGATGCCAGTGCTCATATTGCTGGGGCACGCGCGGCAAGCCGGAGGTATGACTGGCAAGCTGTCCCAGTGTTACGCGGCGGATATTACCGCCTCGTTGTAACTCCGTAACGTATTTGGCAACGGGATCATCGAGGCTCAGCTGGCCCTGCTTTACAGCTTGCGCAAGCAAAGTGGTCGCAAACACCTTGCCCACGGAACCCAGATTGAAGATCGAGTCCGCCGTGACCCGGCGATTCTGTGCGTTGTTGGCGAAGCCATAGTTAAAGAACGAAGTCTTACCATTCATCCGGACCGCCACCGCAACGCCTCCTCCCATGCCGTTCTTGGGCAATATTGGTTGAATCCTTTCCGCAACGATATGTTCAACGTTAACCTGAGCGCCCGCAGCACCGGCAATAACCAGAGCCGCGATCACAGTCGGAATAAGGATGCTTTTTAGAATCATGGACGCGACTCTTCACCGCTTAAGCAATTCCCGCAATGTCGATCAGCCGAACGCGGAATGACCTACGATCTTGAATAACGGCAAAAGGTTAAACATGATCGAGCGGGCTTTTGACGCCGATTCCCGGCCTATTCAGCACATGAGTGTAAATCATCGTCGTGCTTACGTCCTTTACCCCGTGAGATAGCGTCGCAATCGGGTTTTGATATAACG
>WNGK01003438.1_pt1 | contig 37496 bp, 41 predicted proteins | sample 5400601 | NCBI WGS metagenome assembly WNGK01 (sample SAMN13153376, study PRJNA577476) | soil metagenome | isolation source: 60 cm soil or saprolite under Garry oak tree replicate 1 | place: USA:California | collected 2016-06-15 | reverse complement strand
ATCCCCTATGAACGGCTCACCTCTGGCCAGCACGCCGCTCGCGATGCGCCTGCTCCTACCAGTACCGGCTAATCAGCCCCGGCAGCAACCTCAGCCACTGGCGGCCCGTCCGGCGCCTGGCCGGCTTCAGCGGAGCTGATCTCGGCCGGTTCCCTTCGGCCAGGCGGCTGGAGCAGGTGTGGCTCGCCGTCCACCACGCGGAGGCACACACCGCCGGTCAGCCCGCCCCCGCAACGCCGTTCGCGGTCTTCCTGGCCCTCAGCCATCCGCGCGCCAAGACGGTGGGCGCTGACCCAGAACTGGTCAAGGCGCTCATGGACAGCACCGTCGCCGCGTTCCAGGCCCACGGTAACCAGGGGGCGGTCGCCGAGATCGCCGCCCGGCTAGCCGTTGCCACCGGGCGGCCGGCAGGCCCGATCGCACAGACATTGCTCAATGAGGAGCGCGGTCCTCGGCGTCACCGACATGCTCGTCCACCCGCGCGGAACCGGGGTGCAATGGAACCCGGCCGATCACCTGTGCATGGCCGGACAGGTCCTGCGCCGGCAAGTCCCCGGCGGAACGTGGACGCTGTCTGGCGAGATCCACGCCGTCGAGCAGGAACACCAAGCCCGATGAGCTTTCAAGAAGAAGATCGTGCCCAGGTCCACGGGAGGTATACCGCAGGTCTACCCGAGGTCAATCGCTACATGCAGCAGCGAGCCTCTCCGGCCAGGCCGCCTCACCAAGCGCTCGTGTACCTGAGTCTCGCGATCTGCCATGAGCTGCCGCAGTGTCCCCACTGCGGCAGTGCCCCCACCTTGCATCCACGCCAGCAGCGGCGATTACGGACCGTACCCGCCGCTTCCGCGAAACTCCGGGCCGCCGGTCCAGCTCTGGGAGACGCTGCTGTCCTGGCTGTGCCGGACATCGGCCACACCCATGTTTGCTCCATGTTTGCTCGGATGTCCCGGTACGGGCCGGTAGCGGGCGGCACCACGCGACAGCGGGTCTCCCGGTTTGCCGTACAGCCCGGCACGTCATAGCATAGCCCGGCACGCGCGCCGCTAGCTCAACTGGCAGAGCAGCAGACTCTTAATCCGCGGGTTCGGGGTTCAAGTCCCTGGCGGCGCACCCGTTTCTGACCTGGAGTTTTACCATTTCAGGTCATTTTTATGCGCCCGGTTTGTCCGGATTACGGCCTGGACCCTGGTGACGGTGGGCGGGTAGCGGGGAAATTCTTCCCGTCGCCGGTGCCGATCTCGATCACTTCGCCAGCCAGCCCGGCGAGCAGCGCCTGGCGGTGGCCGGCTATGCCGCCTTGGTCCATGGCCTGGCTCATGCGCGGGTAGAGCCGGGCGAAGACCGGATGGTTCATGCTGGTCATCGCCGGGGTTCACCAGCTCACGGGAAGCTCGGCGAGGCCGCCGGTCAGCACATCGCTGTTGAGCCTGAGTTCCCCGGCCGGCACGGCCAGGCGCATTGCCGGGAAGCGCGGTATGAGCTGGGAGAAGACGGCCTGCAACTCGATCCGGGCCAGCGGCGCACCGATGCAGTAGTGCCGGCCGTGGCCGAAGGTGAGGTGGGACGCGGCCTGGCGGGTGATGTCGAACCGGTCAGGATCACCGAAGACGGACTCGTCGTGGTTGGCCGCGCCGTTGTCCAGCAGCACGAGGTCCCCGGCGCGGACCGTGACCCCGCTGATCTCCACATCGGCCCGCGCGTACCGGGGGATGCCGCCGCCGCCCTTGCCCGGTGCCCGCAGCATCTCCTCCACCGCGGCGGGTATCAGGCTGGGATCGTCGAGGCCGATGGCAACGACGGTGGTCTCGTGTCCGGCGAACAGCAGGGCCATCGACAGCGCGGCGATCTCGTCGTCACCGGCTCCGCTGGTGGCGCACAGGCGCGAGATGACGTCGTCGCCGGGATGCTCGCGCTTGCGGGCCACCAGCTGCTGGCCGTAGCCGAACAGGCTGGCGAGCCCTTCTTCGGAGCGGGCCCGGTCGCGTACGTCAGCGGCGGCGCGGGTCCAGCCGCGGAACCGGCCCCGGTCGTCATAGGGCACGCCGAGCAACTCGCAGATGACCAGGATCGGCAGCGGAACGGCGAGCGCCTCGATGAGGTCGGCCGGCGGGTCACGGCGGGCCAGCCCGTCGAGCAGGCCGCCGGTCAGCGCCTCGACCCGCGGCCGCAGCGCGCGTATCCGCCCCGGCGCGAAGTGCGGCTGGAGCAGGGAGCGCATCCGGGCATGGTCGGCTTCCTCCGTCTGGTAGTTCCCGAGCGGCCCGCCGAACAGCGCGGACTCCCCGGTGCGTGCGGCGCTGGCCGGGTCCGGGTGGGAGCGGCCGAGCCGGGGGTCGGCTAGCAGCCGCTGCACGTCCTGATATCCGGTGACCAGCCACGCCGGGTCACCGGTCGCGGTGCGGATCTTGTGGATCGAGCCCCGGGCCTGCAGCGCCCGCAGCTGGGGCGCGGCCTCCAGCGGGTGCCTCTGCTCGAACGGCAGCTGGATGAGGGCCGTCACGTCCGCCTCCTTGTGTACTACAGTTTGTATACTCTGACTTAAACTAAGCTACTTGTATACTCCTCCGTAAACAAGAGGAGTGAGGGTACTAATGCCTGGGAGCGATCCGGCCGCGATACGGGCAGACGCGGTTCCGGCGGAACGGGTGCGCCGGCTGCGCCGTGCCGAGCGGCGCGAGCAGATTCTCGCCGCCGCCACCCGGTCGTTCGCCCGCGCCGGGTTCGCCGCGACCAGCCTGGACGACGTCGCCGCGGAGGCCGGGATCAGCCGGGTGATCCTCTACCGGCACTTCGACTCCAAGGCCGACATGTACCGTGCGGTCCTGGACCGGGCCTGCGCCCGGCTGGCCGAGACGGTGGGCACCGGCGACTACGGCGACGATGCCATCCCGGCCCTGGTCCGCGCCGCCGCCGCCGATCCGGGGGCGTTCCGGCTGTTGTTCCGGCACGCCGCCCGGGAGCCGGAGTTCCGCGGACAGGCCGACAGCCTCACCGCTGCCTCGGCCGAAGTGGCCAGGCGTGACCTGGCCGGGCAGATACCGGCAGGGCCCTGGCTGGACTGGGCAGCCCGGCTGATCCCCGCGGTCGCCATCGAGGCGGTCATGGCCTGGCTCGATGCTGGCCAGCCCGACCCCGGCCAGGCCGCCGACCGCATCGCACAGGTCGTGTACGGCATCATCCAGGCAGCCCAGCCGCGCTGACCGCGCCCGAAACCGGCTGCGAGGCATGGCACTCGGGCAACTGAAGGGCCATGCGCCCGGCAGTACCCCACCGGGCCCGCGGAAGAACCAGCTGACCGGACCGCCCGATGGCGCAGGCACCCACCAGGCCGTACGGCGCCACCCCCGGCGGATCCCGGGGCCCGGGGCGGCGGGGAGCGGGGTAAGCAGCCGCTGGATGCGGGTCAGGGCGGCGGGGCTGCCGGCGTCGAAGGCCGCGGCCCGGGCACCTGCTCGGGCGAGGTTCATAATCGCGGTCCGCAAGGTCGCCTGGATCGTGGCCGCGTGCGGACCGCATGGTCGGCTGCCATCTCGGCGAGCACGGCGACCTCCGTGCCTGCCCGAGCCAGCAGGATGACGGCACCCAGCGCGCGGCCGGGACGTCGCGCGGCCTCCGGGAAGGCGGCGTGCTCGCGCCGGGCCAGGGCCAGTCCGTTGGCTACGCATGCGCAAGGCCGCAGCACGACCTGGAAGCCAGGTCAAACTCCCGCGCCCGCCCAGCCGTGCCGCAGCGCAGCAGCGCCCTCTCCTCCGGTCATGCGCGGAAGCCCGCGTGCCATCTGCCCGCACCCGGCGATGCCCCGGCAGCGTCATGCAGAAACAGCGGCCCGCCCGTCGTGGAATCAGCGAGAGGGTGCCAACGGGGCACCCTGGGGTACTGACTAGCGGCGGCGAGAGATGAAATACCTGATGCTCGGCATGATCACCGAGGCGGGCCGGCGGCTGCGCGGGCCTGACCTGGAGGCGTGGATGGCGGAGATCGGGGCCTGGCATGACAAGCACAGCAGCTCCGGGAAGCTCGCCGACTCCAGGCACCAGCTCGACTGGCCGGATAAGGCCAAGACGGCGCGGGCGAGCGAGGTGACAAGCTCCCGCGCGGTTGTCGTAACGGGCGGCAGGCCGATCGTCAGACTGGTAGAGGGACAACGGACTTCAACATGAAGGAGGACCGGGATGACGACACCGGCAACGCCCAGCCCGATCCCGGATTCGTATCGCCGTGTCACGCCCTGCCTCACCGTCCACGGTGCCGGGAAGGCCCTTGACTTCTACGCGGCCGTGTTCGGCGCGACCGAGCGCATGCGCTTCCCCGGCCCGGGCGCGACCATCGCCCACGCCGAGATCCAGATCGGGGATTCCGTCGTGATCATCGAGGACGAGGACCCCCAGCGCGGGACCAAGGCACCGCCGCCCGGCGGCCTGCCCGGCTCTCCCGCCTCGCTATACATCTACGTCGAGCACGTCGACGCGGTCATCGCCCGCGCTGTGGAACTCGGAGCGAGGGTGCAGCGCCCCGCGGAGAATCAGTTCTACGGAGACCGGGACGGCCACATCATCGATCCGTTCGGGCACGGGTGGACCGTCGCGTCGCACGTGGAGGACGTGACGCCGGACGAGATGATGCGGCGGATGACCGAACTCTACGGCTAGGCCCGGAAGGGAGGCGCCAGATGAAGTACGTGCTGCTGTTCGTCGACACGGAGGAGTTCGCTCGCGACCTGGAGGCCATGGGGCCGGCCGACCGCGAGCGTGCGTATCAGCAGGTCGTCGAGTGGATGGCCACCCACGCCGGCAACATCCGCGGCGGGAACAAGCTGCGGCCGCCGGAGACGGCGACGACCGTGCGGCTCGACCGCGGTGAGCCGGCTCCTGGCCCTCGCGGCCGAACTCACCGACCCCCAGGGAACAGTGCGGCTGCCGGCCAGTACCTCGGCCCGGTGCCCGCCCCGGCCGACGCGCCCGCTTACGCGCTGCGCACCAGCGCCGCCTGCCGCCAGACCCAGCCGCACTCGCCCTGGCGGCTCACCGATGACAGCGAATGAGCATGTCCGGCCCCGGTGGCGATAAGACGGATCCACGACACTGGCCTGGCGATTGAGCTGCCACGCTGGCGCACCGGGGTGTCGTTCCCGGATCCGGGTTTCTGGCATGCTGGAAGCCATGATGGAAGCCATGATGGCAGCCGGGGCGGCGGCCCTGCAGGCGGGGCGGCGGAACCGGTGCTGAGGCGGGCACCGGGAGGCAGCCTGGAGCGGGCGGTGCTGGCCGTGCTGTGGGACGACGGCGGCTGGCTGCCCCCAGGCGAGGTGCATGCGCGGATGGCTCCCGGCCGCCCGGTGGGCCTGGCGACGGTGACGACGGTGCTGGTCCGGCTGTGGCGCAAGGGCCAGCTGGAACGCAGGAAAACCGGCCGGGCCTTCGCCTACCGGGCGCTGCAAACCCCGGAGCAGTTCGTGGCGCAGCGGATGGATGAGGTGCTGGCGGTGGCCGCCGACCGGCCGGCGGCGCTTGCCGCGTTCGCCGCCGGGCTGAGCGAGGAGGACCGGGCCGAGTTGCGCCGCCGGCTCGGCGGAGAGGGCCGGGCATGACGTGGCTGCTGCTGGCGGCGGGCCTGGCGGTGGCCGCGGGCCTGGGGCTCGCCGGAGCCGTATGCCTGCCGGGCACGCGGTGGCGGGCGGGGCTGGAGCCCCGGGCCCGGGCTCGCTTGGTGGCGGCGGGCCTTTCCGGAGCGGTCGCGCTCACCTACGTCGGCCTGGCGCTGCTGGCCGTGCCGGCGGTTGCCGGGGTGCTGCCGCGGCCGCTGCTGGCGGCCTGGCCGCGGCTGCTGGCTGGCCCGGGACCGGGCGGCGCGGCGGTGGCGTGGCTCGCGGCGGCACTGCTGCGAGTGTCGGCGGGCGTGGTCACGGTGCACGCCTGGCGGGCGTCGCGGGAGCGCCGCGTGCTGCGGGTCGAGCCTGGCATCGGGAGACACGAGCACCGGGACGGGTTCGATCTGGTGACCCTGCCCCGGACCGCCTTGGTCGCCTACAGCCTGGGCGGGCACCGGCCGCAGGTCGTGGTCAGCCAGGGTCTATGCGACTGCCTCGATGACGAGGGCCTGACGGCGGTGCTGGCCCACGAGACAGCGCACCTGCGGGCCGGCCACGACCGGTGGCTGCACCTGGCGCGCGTGGCGGAGGCGGCGCTGTGGTTCGCCCCCTGGGCCAGGCCGGCGGCCGGGATGCTGCGGCTGTGGCTGGAGCGGTGGGCCGACGAGGACGCCGCACGCCAGGTGCACCGCGGCGCGCTGCGGGCGGCGCTGCTGACCGCCGCCGGCATCGAGCCGGCCACGCCCATGGCCGCGGCGCTGTCGGGCGCCGGGGCCCTGGCCGAGCGGATCACGGCACTGGCCGCCGGGCCGCCGGAAGGCACCGGCGGGCTGCGCGGCGCGGCCTGGCTCGCGGTCACGGCTGGGACCGCGGTGGCCGGCTCGGGCGCGCTTGTCGCGGCCCTGGGCGTGCTCGCGCACCTGTGCGCGGCCTGACCGGGCCGGGAGGTTACAGGTCGGCACCGGTCGGCGGGCAGCGCTTCGCGCGCCTTGCGAACTCGTACACGCTGTACTAGCTTCGCCTCGTGTGAGGACATCAGCGGACCCCAGCCCGGACGCGCGGGTGAACGCGGGTGCAGCGGTGCCCTGGCGGCGGTTTACCCTGCTCGCCGCCGCTGCCGCCGGGCTGTATGTCGTGGCGCTCGGGATCCCGGCCGGGATGATCCCCAGCCCGCTGTTCCACCGGGTGGTGCCCGCGGACATCTGGAACCTGCTGTCCTGGCTAGTGCCGGCGGTGTTGTTCGGCCCGCTGGCCGCCACCTACCTGGTGCCCTGGCCGCGGTACTGCCGCGTCGGCGGCCGGGCCGGGGCCGGAGGAGTGCTCTCGTTCCTGGCGGCAGGCTGCCCAGTGTGCAACAAGCTCGTGGTGCTCGCCGTCGGCGCGAGCGGCGCGCTGGCCTACTACCGCCCCCTGCAGCCCCTGCTCGGTGCTATGTCGGTGATCCTCCTCGGCCTCGCGCTGGGGGTCAGATTCCGGACCCGCGCCGGCAGCTCCCGGCCCACAGGCGGGCAGACCCGAGGCGGTGCCGCTGCGGGCGGCCAGGCTGCGGGCCGAGCCGGGACGGCGTCCTCGTGACCATCCGGGCCCAGCCTCCCGCAGGCGACCAGGTGCGGCCGGGTCCTGTGCCGGGACGGGCAGGATGATAGAGATACGCGGCCTGGTCAAGCGGTTCGGGCCGGTGACGGCGGTCGACGGCCTGTCGTTTGACGTCATGCCTGGGCGGGTGACCGGGTTCCTTGGCCCCAACGGCGCGGGCAAGACCACGACCATGCTGATGATGCCGGGCCTGGTGCGCCCCGGCGCGGGCGAGGTGCGGATCGGCGGCCGCCGTTACCGCGACCTGCCCGTCCCGCTAGCGGAGGCGGGCGTGCTGCTGGAGGCCCGGGCATTCCACGGCGGGCGCCGGGCCCGCGACCACCTGCTGTTCCTGGCCAAGAGCAATCGCATCCCGGCCCGGCGCGTCGGCGAGGTACTCGCGCTGACGGGGATCGAGCAGGCGGCACGCAAGCGGGCGAAGGCGCTCTCGCTCGGCATGGCGCAGCGGCTGGGCATCGCCGCGGCGCTGCTCGGCGACCCGGCGGTGCTGGTCCTCGACGAGCCGCTAAACGGCTTGGACCCCGAGGGCATCGCATGGATCCGCACCCTCATGCGCGACCTGGCCGCGCAGGGCCGGACGGTGCTGTTCTCCAGCCACCTGATCAGCGAGGTCGCCCTCGCGGCCGACCACCTGATCGTGATCGGCAAGGGCCGCCTGATCGCCGACACCACCGCCGCCGGGCTCGCCGCCAGCTCCGGGCAGCCAGTGCTGGTGCGCTCCCCGCGGGCGGGCGAACTGGCCGGCCGCCTGCGACACGCCGGCGCCGCAACCGAGCCCGCCGAAGAGCGGGCGATCCGGGTCACCGGCCTGGACGCTGCGACCATCGCCGGCCTGGCCGCCGCAGCGGGGATCGCGGTCCACGAGCTCACCCCGCAGCAGCCATCCCTGGAGGAGGCGTTCATGAAGCTGACCCGTGACCACGCCGAGTTCCGTGCTGGCCCAACAAGCCCCGGGCAGGCCGGGCCGGGCGAATGACCGCCGCCGGGACCGGTAGCGCGGCACGGCTGCCGCTGTCCGCAGGCGCGCGGGCGAGGTTCGCCGACGCGGTGCGCGCGGAGTGGGTGAAGCTGCGGACCGTCCGCTCCACATACTGGTCGCTGCTGGCCACCGTCCTGCTCGTGACCGGTCTGGGCGCGGTGTTCTCCCTTGCCTACGCCAGCCGCTACCACTCGCTCAGCCCGCACGCGAAGGCCACATTCGACCCGACGGTGACCAGCCTCAGCGGAGTCTGGTTCGGCCAGCTGGGGATCGGGGTGCTGGCCATCCTCGCGGTCACCGGCGAGTATGCCACCGGCACCATCCGCCCCAGCCTGGCCGCCGTCCCGCGGCGCAGCCGGATGCTCGCCGCCAAGGCCCTGGTCTTCACCGCTGTCACCGTGGCGGTCGGCGAGGCCGCCAGCTTCGCCGCGTTCTTCACCGGCCAACAGATCCTGGCAGGCCGGGCTCCGCACACCGCACTGGCCGACCTCGCAGTGCTGCGGGCGGTGACCGGCGGCGGGCTATACCTCGGTGCCGTGGCCCTGTTCAGCCTCGCCCTCGGCACCTTGATCCGGCATACAGCCGGCGCGATCACTGCCATGACCGCGATCGCGTTCGTCGTGCCCACCATCCTGGTGGCGTTGCCCGCGTCCTGGCAGGACACCGCCGGGCGGTGGCTGCCGACCAACGCCGGCAGCGCGCTGTGGTCGGTCCGCGACGTGACCCACATGTTCACCGCCTGGACTGGTTTCGCGGTATTTCTCGCCTACACCGCCACGCTGCTCACCTGGGGATTCGCGGCCTTCGCCCGCCGCGACACCTAGCGCGGGCTGCTGTCTGCTCTTGGTGCACAGCGCGATATGAACGTTGTGGTACTCCCCGGCAGCGTCCGGTGGGCAGGTGAGCCCGGGCAGGTTGACGCCCTCAATCACCACGGTGAGCGTCCCTCGTGGCGCAGCACTATGATCTCCGCGTCCCTGGACGCCTGACTGCGGCCCAGCAGGACCAGCCAACCGAAGATCCGGACCATGACCAGGCACAGCAGACGGGCAGACACGAACCGCGATCTTGCCCTAACCCGCCGACCGCGCCAAATCGCAGCTCAGAGGCCCCACATTGTGTTCTGAATCGGTACAGGTGCTCGGGCTGGTCACGACCAAGCGCGGCGAGCCGGAAAGCAAGGACGACCTGAGGCGGCGGATCGACGCCGCGACCAGCTCTGCCTGTCCCCGCAGTGCGGCTTCTCCTCCGCCAAGGAGGGCAACGACCTGACCGCCGGGCAGCAGTGGGCGGAGCTCGCTCTGATCGTCGAGACCGCGCAGGAGGTCTGGGGCACGTAGTGACCGCGCTCTGCTTCAGCTCACCGCCGGCCATGGCCCGCCGGGCTTTCCGCCGGGCGGGTGGCCATGAATGCATAGCCGTACACGTCGTACGCGCGGGCCCTGTCTTCGCCTTTGGCGCCGCCGAACGTGTCGATCGCCTCGCCGATCACCACGTCGGTGAAACCGCTGTCCTGCAGCATCTTCTGCCAGCCCGCACGGGGCAGCCCGCCGGCTATTCAACCGGTCCACAGGTCGATGTCGCGCAGCGCCTCGGCTGGCACGGGGCGACCGTTGGCGATGTCGGCGAACTGGAGCCGCTCGCCGGGGCGCAGCACCCGGACGATCTCGGCGAACACCGCCTTCTTGTCGGCGCACAGGTTGATGACCCCGTTGGAGATCACCACATCCGCCCCAGGCGTCCTGCACCGGCAGCGCCTCGGCGAGCCCCTCCCGGAACTGAACGTGGGCCAGGCCGAGCGCCTGGGCGGTCCGGCGTGACCTGGCCAGCATCTCGGCCGTCATGTCGATGCCGGCCACCTGGCCGCCGGGGCCGACCTGGCCGGCGGCGATGAAGGAGTCGAACCCGGCCCCGGAGCCGACGTCGACCACCTTCTCGCCGAGCGCCAGCCGCCGCAGCGAGAAAGGGTTTCCCACCCCGGCGAAGGACTCCACGGCCCGGTCGGGCAGCGCGTCCACCGTGCCGGCTTCGTAGCCCAGGCGACGAGCCAGATCCCGACCGGTGTGGAAGTGGAAGCCGCCGCCGGGGTCGACAGCCACTTCGCGGTACTTATCGCGAACCTGCTCGCGCAGCGCGTCCGGGTCGACCGGCAGATCATCGGCCATGGCTCACCGCCTTCCCCCGCCCCGGGGGGAGGCCGGCTCGCTTCCATTCTTGTGAACCATGCTAGCCAGCGGCGGACCAGGCCACGGTCCTCCTCCTCGTCAAGGACGTCGGCTATGGAGTGCTCGCTCAGCCCGTGTTCGCGAAAAGACTCGATCTCGGCCCTGGTGAGCGGCCACGGCGTCCTGCCCGGGTCGTCGTGCTCGTCGCGCGCCCCCGCGATGACGAGCAGCCGCCCGCCGGGCGCGACCAGCTGAGCGGCCCGCGCGAAGGCCGTGCGCCGCGCCGCGCCGGTGAGCACCTGCAGGGTGAACACCTCGACCACAAGGTCGAACGCGCCGGCCCAGGAATGCGGCGGCGACAGCAGGTCGGCGGTGACGTACTCCACTGCGGAGCGCGGAAAGCGCCGCTGGGCGGCATCGACAGCCGTCGGCGACACATCGAAGGCCACCGTGGCGAAGCCCAGCGACGCGACGTGCTTGGCATCGTCGCCCAGCCCGCAGCCGATCACGATGGCGCGCCCGCCGCCGCAGACACCGGCCAGCGCCGAGACCAGGTGCTGATTGGGCGCCAGGTCCGCCCACGGCACGGTCGCCGTGCCTTGCCCGGCCGCCGCGTACAACGTCTCAAACCAGCCCGTGTCGTCACCGCTGGCGATGGAGTCCGCGGCGAGCCGCCGCGCGAACGCGCGGCTCGCGTCAAGGCGCCGGCCACGTGAGCCATCCGGATTCACCAACGACCGCCTTCCTCTCGGCGGACATTCCGTTCACGGTGCTGGTCAGCCAATGCGGACATCGAGGTTCAGCGTTGCCGGGACCGGCCGGGTCAGCGTGTCACCGACCGGTGAGCCGGTCTCGCACAGATGCCGGAGCCTCGCGATCTGCTCCTCGGATGCCTCCCGGACCCGAAGGTGCACCGCGTAGTCGACGTGCTGGTAGCCGGGCGGCTGCTGGCTGTCCAGGCCGAGGTAGCGGGCAACGTGGAACCGGCCGCTCGCTTCGACCCATAGCTCGGTGATCTCCATTCCCAGCAAGGACGCGTGCATCGCTACCAGGTCGACGTCGCACGCCGCCAATGAGCCCAGCACCGCCTGCATGGGGTTCAGCTCGCCGTCACCGCCGAGATGCATGCTGGTGTCGCCAAACGTGACCTTGGATCGCGACTCGCCGGCCCATCGCGCGATGACGCGCGGTTCCCGGTCCGCCAGCTCTGGTGTTGCGCTCACCCGGTCGGCGTACGCTTTCAGCTGCGCGACATCGATCCGGCTCAGGTTGGTAGCCGGGACGCTGCTCATCGGTGCTCCTTTCGCCGCAGCGGGCGCGATCAGTAGCTGAATGTCACCGCTGGGTCGTCGCCGATCCACTCCCACATGGGCGCGGTGCCGCCGGCCGCGGCGTTGGTCACGAATCCGGACGGGTCGACGTTGCGGGCCTGCATGCAGATCGGGCACACCAGGAACCGGCCGCCGGCCTTTTCGTACCGCTGCACCAGGTCGGCCAGTGGCGGGCAGCCGTCGCAGGCCGCCGCCCTGGCGAACCCCTCGGTGGCCAGCCGTACTGCCTCCTTGGTCAGGAATATCAGCGTCTGCCGTCCCTGCTCGGCCGCGCCCACCGCGACCAGGAACGCCACGGTGACTGTCTCGGCGTCCTCCAGGCCTGTGTTGAGGGTGATGACGGCCTTGTGCATGATGGGGTCTCCTTCTCCTTGCTGGTGGCATGTTCCGCCACTAGCGTCGGTGGTCGCGGGGCGACAGTTCATCCGTGCGTCCTACGGATCTTGGTACTGATGTCGCCTGCGTACCGCGGAGCGCTGATCCTGAAGCACAATGGCTCTATGACACGCCGCGAGGACGGTGTGGCCGGGCGGCTGGCTCGCGTCGGCGTCACCGAACGCGAGGCCGAGGTGCTCTTGGCGGTGGCGGAGCGGCTGCGTAACCGCGAGATCGCCGGCCGGCTCCACGTGTCCGTGCGGACGGTGGAGAGCCACGTTGCTGCGCTGCTGCGCAAGCTCGGCGTCGCCGACCGGGCGGCGCTGGCCGAGATGGGCGCGGAGCTCGGCCGGACGGCTCCCGCTGACGCCTTGCTCCCAGTGCCGCTGACCAGCCTGGTCGGCAGACAAAGCGAGACGAGCCAGCTCGCCGCGCTGGTTGATGCCCATCGCCTGGTCACGCTCACCGGTGCCGGCGGGGTGGGCAAGACCCGGCTCGCGCTGCACGTCGCCACGGTCCACGCCGACCCGTTCCCGGACGGCGTCCGGCTCGCCGATCTGGCGCCAGTCGCGCCGGACATGGTCGGTGACACGCTGGCGCGGGCCTTGGGCGTGGTACCGCAGCCGGGATGTTCGCTGCGCGACATCCTGCGTGAGGTGGCAGGCGAGGCGCGCTGCCTGCTGGTAGTGGACAACTGCGAGCACGTGGTCGCCGAAGCGGCCGAGATCGTCGCCGGCCTGCTGACCGCCGACGGACCGCTGCGGGTGCTCGCCACCAGCCGGGAGCCGCTCGGCGTGCCCGGCGAGGTCAGCTACCAGGTGCAGACGCTGCCCGTGCCCGGAGAGCCCTCAGGCAACAGCCGAAGGCCGTAAATTCCGGGCAGCACGAGCCAGATCATCTCTTAGTCCGGAGAATGGTAAACCAGCAGACAGCTGCTGATACCGGCCCGGTCGGCGCGACCATGATCCAGGCCATGTTCGAACCACTCGGCGTCCGCCCGGCCCGGCTGCGGCAGGACCGCATCCTGGATGAGGCCCGCCACGCCGCCGACCCGGTGCACTTGGTCCGCGTCTTCGGCATCACCGAGAGCACCGCCATCGACTACGTCCACGCCGCTCACCCGGGACAGCAGTCGGTCATTCCGAGGTAACGGCGCAGATCCGCGTGCCTGCCCGTCAGAGCCCGGCCCGCTCGGTAACCGCGGCCAGGCGCCGCCCAGGTGACTGCGGGCCCCGTCCACGTCCCCGGTGACGCCGCTCATCGCGACGGCCGCGGTGATGATCACATCGGCGAGCTCGTCAAGCAGGTCATCGCGAGTACGGCAAACCCCTTTCCTTGCGTTCAGCCGATACCCTGCCTGCGGCACGCGGAGGACACGACGAGCGCCACGATGCGCCCCCAGCGCCCCTCGCGCTCCAGATACGGGATCGCGGTCACCGCGATGATCCCCACCACCTGCCCCTGACGTTCGGCAACCAGGGCAAGGCCAGCTGTCTCGCGTTCCCACATCGCCAGGCGCCGCCGGACGTCCTCTGTCCGGTTATCGGGATACCCCAGCTCGGCCAGCAGCGCGGCCACCTGCGCTGCGTCGCCAGGCTGGCAAGGCGGACTGAGCACCCTGCTCGCATGTTCACCGGCCGATTCTCCTTCCCCTCCGATGCGCTGATCGCGGATCAGCCCGGATATGCACCCATCACCAGGAACGCCATCATGGCCGGCCAGCCGGCCATGATTCACTGGTACTGGCACCTTCACGTACACGGCGGCCGGCGCCCCGCCAAACTACGCGAGCGCGGCGGCGACCTCGTCGAGGCGCGCCCCGCGGGAGGCCTTGACGAGCACCACCTCGCCGGCGGCGAGGTGGCCGCGCAGCCAGTCGACGGCCGCGTCGTTGTCGGCCAGTGCCACCGCCCGCTCTCCCGCGCCACCGGCGATCGGCCGGGCGGCCTCGCCGACCGCGACCACCACGTCGGCCCGGGAGGCGGCGTACTCCCCGACGGCGCGGTGCTCGGCCTCGCTGTCGTCGCCGAGCTCGCGCATCTCGCCGAGGACGGCGATGCGGCGCCCGCCCTCGATCGCCGCCAGCGCGTCCAGGGCGGCGCGGGTCGAGTCGGGGTTGGCGTTGTAGGAGTCGTTGAGCAGCGTCGCGCCGCCGGCGAGGTCGCGCAGCTCCATGCGCCACTTCGACAGCGAGGCGGTGGCCAGCGCCGCCGCGGCGACGTCGAGGGGTACGCCGGCCGCCAGCCCCGCCGCCGCGGCAGCCGACGCGTTGAGCGCCTGGTGGGCGCCCACGAGCGGCAGCGCGACGGGAGCCGAGGCGTCGGCGGTCCGCAGCATGAAGGACGGCCGACCGAGCCGGTCCAGCGCCAGGTCGAGCACCCGCACGTCGGCGTGCTCCGCCCGGCCGAAGGTCAGCACCGGACCGTCGGTGAGCGAGCGCATCGCGACCACCCGGGGATCGTCGGCGTTGAGGACGGCGGTGCCGCCGGGCGCCAGCCCCTGCACCAGCTCGCCCTTGGCCTTGGCGATGGCCTCGCGCGACCCGAACTCACCGAGGTGGGCCTGGCCGACGTTGAGGACGACGGCGATGTCGGGCGCGACCAGGCCGGTGAGCTCGGCGATGTCGCCGATGTGGCGGGCTCCCATCTCAAGGACGAGGAACCGGGTGGCCGCGTCGGCGCGCAGCATGGTGAGCGGCACGCCGAGCTCGTTGTTGAGCGAGCCGATCGTGGCGATCGTCGGCGCGGCGCTCGAAAGCACGGCCGCCAGCAGGTCCTTGGTGCTGGTCTTGCCCTGGGAGCCGGTCAGCCCGACAACGGTCAGCCCGTCACGCAGCCGGGCCACGACGTGGGCGGCGAGCGCCTGCAGCGCGGCCTGGGCGTCCTCGACGACGACGGTGGGCAGCGGCGTGGGCCGGGAGCCGAGCACGGCCACCGCACCGGCTCGGCCGGCCTGGCCGGCGTAGTCGTGGCCGTCGACGTGCTCGCCGGCGAAGGCGACGAAGAGGCCGCCCGGCTCGGCCTGCCGGCCGTCGAGCACAGCCGGCGCGGTCACCGTCACGGCGCCGTCGCCCTCGACCGTCCCGCCGACGACCGCGGCGATCTCGCCGAGGCTGAGCGGGATCATGCCCAGGCGGCGCGGGGGCCGGCGAGCGGGAGCAGGCTGACGAGGCTGACGGAGGCTGGTTCCCTGTAGGTCATGCCTCCAGTCAAGGCAGCGCGGTGTTGCCAGCACGTATGTGGTTTTCGATATGCCGACGATATGCTACCGGGCCGGCAGCATCGAGAGCGTGCGTGTGTTGGTCGTCGAGGGCGAGCCCTCTGCTCACAGAGCCGCACCGCCCTCGTAGTCGGCGATCAACGCCTCAACCTCGGCCGGGGACAGGCGCGTTGGATGCAGCGCGGCTCGCGGATGACGTCGGCCGGGTTCTGGGCGGACCCGGCGAAGACCGGGCAGCTTGAGGACCTGGTAGCGCAGCTGGTTCTGGTCGGGATGTGCGCGATGCTCGGATGTGCGCGATGCTCATCGTCGGGCTCGTCTACTGGGCCGTGGCCAGGCGGGCGCACCGCACCTGGCACACGGCGCTAACCGGCGAGGAGCGGCGCGAGATGCGCGCGGAGTACTCCCAGCGGCTCTACCGGGTCCTGGAGGCGCTTGACCCGCGCGCGACCACGCTGGATCTCGCCCCGGGCGATCTTGAAGGGCTCTCGCCGACGCATCGGCAGCAGCTGCGGCCGGTCAGGCAGACCGGGCACGCCAGCTCGGGACAGTCGTCGGAGCCGCAGTAGCCAAACGAGATGAGGGCGCCGCAGTCCATACACCGCGCGTCGTCCCCGTGGTACTCGCCGATGAGACGCCGTGCGGTGTACGGCAGAGCTGGCGCGGATCTACGGCATCCATCGCACGACAGTCTCGGCACACATGAGCCGGGCGGGCAAGACCCGCGGTCAGCTGACCGCGGCGCAGGTGGGTGAGGGCGGTGCGGCTCTATGAGCAGAGGGCTCGCCCTCGACGATCAACACACGCACGCTCCCGATGCTACCCACCGGTAACATATCGTCGGCATATCGGAAACCACATACGTGCTGGCAACACCACGCTGCCTTGACTGGAGGCATGACCTACAGGGAACCAGCACGAACAGCGGCCCGCCGCACCCGGTCGCTGGCGTCCTCGTCCTCCTCGGCCGTCCCAACAACGGGAATCACAATTTATGGATGCGGGCAGGACGAGGCCGTTTTGTTCCGAGAGATGGCGCCTCGCTTTGGCGTAATGCCAACTATCACAGAGGCAGCGGTATCTGAAGCCAATATTGAACTGGCATCCGGAAACCGATACATCAGCGTCGGCCACAAAACTCAAATCACAAATTCCACTCTTCTTGCGCTTAGCCAGCTCGGCGTAACCTATATCTCCACAAGAAGCATTGGATATAACCATATCAATGTGAAATACGCGGAGAGCGTCGGCATTTCCGTTGAAAATGTCGCCTATTCGCCCGATAGCGTGGCTGACTACACGCTGATGCTGATGCTGATGGCGGTGCGGAATGCAAAATCCATTATCCGCCGTGCAGATATTCATGATTACAGATTGAATGATGTACGCGGGAGAGAACTACGCGATCTGACCATCGGGATAATTGGAACAGGACGCATTGGCGCAGCAGTCATGGACAGGCTGCGGGGTTTTGGCTGCCGAATACTAGCCTATGACAGTCGTCCCAAGACCGCTGCCGATTACGTTCCTCTCGATGAACTGCTGCAGCTGAGCGACATTGTAACGCTCCATACACCGCTTAACGCGGATACGCACCATCTCCTAAATCGTCAACGTATCGAGCAGATGAAGCACGGCGCGTTCATTATCAATACTGGACGCGGTTCACTTCTTGATACCGAGGCCCTTATTCCAGCATTGGAAAGCGGCAGATTGGGCGGTGCGGCGCTGGATGTCCTCGAAGGAGAGGAAGGAATATTCTACGCCGACTGCAGAAACAAACCCATTGAAAGCAAACCGCTGTTGCGGCTACAAGAACTGCCGCATGTGCTTATTAGTCCGCACACGGCCTATTACACAGACCACGCCCTGAGCGACACTGTTGAAAATTCCATCATCAACTGCCTGGAATTTGAAAGGAGAAATCAGCATGGATAGGCTGAAGGTCGGAATCATATTCGGGGGCTGTTCCGAAGAACATCCCGTCTCCGTCAAGTCTGCGCAAGAGGTCGCAAAGAACCTCGATACCGAAAAGTATGAACCGTTCTGGATCGGGATTACGAAGAGCGGTGCTTGGAAGCTTTGTGACGGCCCTGACGCAAATTGGGAGAACGGCAGTTGCCGTCCGGCCGTGCTGTCACCGGACAGAAGCGTACACGGATTGCTTGTTGTGGGGCAGGGGCAATACGAAACGATCAATCTGGACCTGGTGTTGCCCGTTCTGCACGGCAAGCTCGGCGAGGATGGTGCGATGCAAGGTTTGTTGGAGCTCTCCGGCATCCCCTACGTAGGCTGCGATGTCCAAAGTTCTGCTCTGTGTATGGACAAATCCCTTGCTTACATCGTCGTCAGAAGCGCGGGAATCGCTACGCCGAATTTCTGGACCGTCACGGCGAACGAGAATATTGACAGCGACCGGCTTACCTATCCCGTCTTTGTAAAGCCGGCCCGTTCGGGGTCATCTTTCGGCGTCAGCAAGGTATCTCGAAAAGAAGAACTGCTGAGTGCGGTGCAATCCGCAAGACAGTATGACTCGAAGGTGTTGATTGAAGAGGCTGTCGTCGGCAGCGAGGTCGGATGTGCCATATTGGGGAACGATCTGGATTTGATTGCAGGCGAGGTAGATCGGATTGCTCTATCTCATGGCTTTTTCAGAATCCATCAGGAGAGTGAGCCTGAAAGCGGTTCCGAAAACTCAACACCAATCGTTCCCGCTGACATTTCGGCAGAGTCGCGCTCGCTCGTTCAGGAGACAGCAAAGGCCATTTATCGCGCCTTGGGATGCAGGGGACTATCGCGGGTGGACATGTTCCTCAAGGAAGATGGAAAGGTAGTCCTTAACGAGGTTAATACTCTACCTGGCATGACCTCATACAGCCGTTACCCGAGAATGATGGCGGCCGCAGGGTTGCCGCTTGCCGAAGTGATCGACCGGATGGTGTCGCTGACATTGACAGGAAAAGCCAATGAAAGATGACTTTGCCTTTGTAGACGAGTTTGTATCCGGAGTACGTTGGGATGCTAAGTACGCCACATGGGATAACTTTACCGGCAAACCGGTTGACGGATATCTGGCAAATCGAATTGTCGGTACGAGGGCTTTGTGCGCAGCCCTGGAAAGAGCGCGAGAAGAGGCCGCATCCCTTGGCCTTGGCTTGCTTCTTTGGGACGGTTATCGCCCTCAACGCGCCGTAGATTGCTTCCTATGCTGGTCGAAGCAGCCGGAAGATGGCCGGACGAAGCTACGGCACTATCCGAATATCGACAGAGCCGAGATGTTTGAAAAAGGATATGTGGCCGCTAAGTCGGGCCACAGTCGGGGCAGCACCGTTGACCTGACGCTCTATCACTTGGCTACAGGTGAACTTGCCCCCATGGGCGGTGACCATGATCTGATGGATTCAATCTCACATCACGGAGCAAAAGGAATCACGCAAGTCGAAGCGAGAAACCGTCAATACCTTTGTTCTATCATGGAGGCCTGCGGTTTTAGCTCATACGATTGCGAGTGGTGGCATTACACACTGAAAGACGAACCTTATCCAGACACCTATTTTGATTTTCCCATCACACTACGACGAGGGCAGGCGTGACGGCACCGCGCGTCGTTGTCGCCGGCGGCCATTCGGCCGGGCACATCGAGCCCACGATGAACTTCGCCAACGCGCTGCGCCGGCTGGAGCCCACGGCCGAGATCACCGCCCTCACGCCGCCGCCATCGGGATCCCGCTGCGGCCGGCGATCACCGGGCCCGACCGACCCGCGCTGCGCGACGCAGCCCGGCAGCGGTTCGGCCTGCGATCCGACGGGCCGGTACTGATGGTCACCGGCGGTTCGCAGGGCGCCCGGGCGATCAACGCCGCGGTGTCCGGCGCGGCCGCGGCGTTGCGGGCGACCGGCGTGCAGGTGCTGCACATCACCGGGCCGCAGCACGTGGTCGAGGTGCCGGACGGCGACCCCGCCGACCCGCCCTACGTCGTCATCCCCTACGTCGACGAGATGCAGTACGCCACCGCGGTCGCCGAGCGACGCAGGTTCGCCTCACGCCGTGTGACACGCTGATCCACAGGCCTTGACTATTCCTCTCGGGGGCCGTACGGCAATTCCGCTTATCGTCAGCGGTCAGTGTGCGGTGGCGCGACGGGTAGTTGCACCGTGACGCAGAGCCCCCCAGCGGCCCTGGGGGCGAGGGTAAGGGTTCCGTCGTGTGCCTGGATGATGCTCTTGACGATGGCCAGGCCGAGGCCGACACCGGCATGGTCACCGCGTATGCGTTTGGCGCCGCGCTGGAACGGTTCGGTGAGTGTCGAGACCAGCTGCGGAGTGAGCTTCTCGCCGGTGTTTTCGACAGTGAGCATGACAGACACGGGGTGGATGACGGTGTTGACCTGCACGGTGCCGTGTTCGGGGAGGTTGTGGACGATGGCGTTGTGCAGGAGGTTCGTGGTCATCTGCAGCAAGAGAGCGTGTGAGCCGATGGTGGGGGTGATGTCCCCGGAGGTCTCGACGGTGACGCCGTGCTTCCCCGCGAAGGGGAGGAGCGTTTCAGTGGCTTCTTCCGCTATGAGGGACAAGTCGACGTGTTCCCGGGTGAAGGATCGCTGGTCGGCGCGGCTGAGCAGCAGCAATGCCTCGGTGAGGTCGATCGCTCGGGCGTTGACGGCGCGGAGGCGTTCGTCGAGCGCGCCGCTGTCGCGGTTCGGATCGTTGCGGGCCACGTCGAGAAGTGCCTGCGTGATCGCCAGCGGGGTGCGCAGTTCGTGGGAGGCGTTGGCCGCGAACCTCTGCTGTTCGGCGACGTGCGCCTCCAGCTGCGCGAGCATGGTGTCGAAGGCGTCGGCGAGCTCGCGGAACTCATCGCTGCGCCCCGGTAGCCGGATTCGGTGGGAGAGCGACCCGGTCGCGGCCATGCGTGTGGCGTCCGTGATGCGAGTCAGGGGGGCGAGCATGCGTCCGGCGAGAAGCCACCCTCCCACGAGACCGAACACCAGCAGGAACGCCAGCACTGCGACTGCTGCTTGGCCGAAGGCTTGCTGGGTGGGGGAGCGGCCTGGAGCGAACGCCCCGCCGATGCCAGATCTCGTGGCCCTGACGATCGGCGCGTGGGGGAAGTATCGCATGAGGACCATCCACAGGGCGATCAGCAAGGCACCAGCAAGGCACCTGCGAGCACGAGGAATCCGGCGTAGCTGAGGGTGAGTTTGAGGCGAACACTCAACCCAGGCGCTCTATCCACGGTCTCCTCCCTCACGTCCGGTGTCTGGTTGAGCGCTGATGCGGTACCCGACGCCGGCCACGGTGGCGATGATCCCGGGTTCGCCGAGTCGCTTGCGCAGGGCCGAGACCGTGATGCGCACGGCGTTGGTGAACGGGTCGGCGTTCTCATCCCATGCCCGTTCCAGGAGCTCTTCGGCGCTGATGACACCGCCTTCGGCGGTGACGAGAACTTCGAGCACGGCGAACTGCTTGCGGGTGAGCGCGACGTAGCGGCCGTCCCGGTAGACCTCGCGGCGGAACGGATCCAGACGCAGGCCTGCGATCTCCCGCACCGGCGGCCTGTTGTGCGCACGCCTGCGGTCGAGCGCTCTGAGCCTGAGCACGAGCTCTCGGAATTCGAACGGCTTGGTGAGGTAGTCGTCGGCGCCGAGCCCGAACCCGGAGGCCTTGTCGTCAAGCCGGTCCGCGGCGGTGAGCATCAGGATCGGCATGCCGCTACCGGAAGCGACGATGCTCTCGGCGATCTCGTCACCGGAGGGCCCGGGAATGTCGCGGTCGAGGACGGCGATGTCGTAGGCGTTGACGCTCAGCAGCTCCAGCGCCGTGTCGCCGTCGCCGGCGATGTCGGCCGCGATCGCTTCCAGGCGCAGCCCATCGCGGATGGCCTCTGCCATGTAGGGCTCATCCTCGACGACCAGCACGCGCATGCTCTCGATGCTACGAGCCGGTGTATATCGTCGGCGTACCGAAAACCACATACGGGCTGACAACACCACGCTGCCTTGACTGGCAGCATGAGTCAAGCCGCACCGGCCCAGGCACGAACCGGTTTCCGACGGCGCGGGGGAATCCTGGCGCTGCTGGCCGCACTCGCCTGCCTGGCTGGTCTCGCCATAGCGGAGCTGAAGATATGGCCCTCCGGGCCGGCGACGTCGCCCCCCGGAACGGTCACGCCGGGGGCCGGGACGGCCGCTCCGCGCCAGGAGCGGCTGGCCGCGGTCTCGTGGCCGGCCGACGGGGTCTCGGCCGCTGACATCAGCGGCTTCGGCGTGGTGGCCGGACCGGGCGCGACCCGGCCGGTGCCTATCGCCAGCGTCGCCAAGGTGATGACCGCGTACGTGGTCCTGTACGACCATCCGCTGCCTTCGGGAGGATCGGGTCCGGATATCGCGGTCCAGTCGTGGGAGGCAGCCGCATACCCGTCGCAGGCTCGCGACGGCGACTCGCTGGTGCCCGTCGCCGCCGGGGAGATGCTCACCGAGCGCCAGGCGCTGGAGGCGCTGCTGCTGCCGTCGGCCGACAACATGGCCTGGATACTCGCGCGGTGGGACGCCGGCAGCCAGGCCGCGTTCGTGGCGCGGATGAACGCCACCGTCCGCCGCCTGGGCATGACGGGCACCAGCTACACCGACCCTTCCGGCCTGGACCCGTCCACCGTCAGCACCGCGGCCGACCAGGTGCGCCTTGGCATGGCGGCGATGCGAGTGCCCGCGCTGGCCGCGATCGCGGCGATGCCCACGGCCGTCGTTCCGGTGGCCGGCGTGGTTCGTAACTACAACACGCTGCTGGGCCAGGACGGGATCGTCGGCCTCAAGACCGGCAGCACGCAGGCCGCCGGCGGATGCGTTCTCATCGCGGCCTGGCACAAGGCGGGCGGGCGCAAGACCCTGATCGTGGCCGCCACTTTCGGCCAGCCCGGCACGGCCGCGACCATTCTGCCGAACGCATTGCAAGCCGGCCGCAACCTTGTGCTTGCCCTGGATAGCGCCCTCGACCCTGGCGTGCGCCTAGCGCGCCAGGGCCGGAAGCACCCATCCGCGCACGGCTAGCCCGGCCGACCGCGCCCTGCGGACCGGCCGCCCCACCTGCGTGCCCGTCCGCGCCGGGGCGGGAGCGGGACGGGAGAGGCGGAGCCACGCACCCGTTCGGACTGATCCTGCTTTTCGTGGCGCAGCCTCACGGATCGTGAACCCCGCCGTCCGGCGCGGGTGCGCACAACCGCCCTCTCGCCGGAACGGGCCGCCTGCAGTGCTGACGTACCAGACACGCCCTGAATAGCAACTGCTCGTTTTCCCGGCAACTCATGAGACTGGAGGTAACAATGACACAGGAGTCAACTACAGCAAGGAGCGCCGCTCCGTCCGTTCCGATGACGGCTGAGCAACGGGCCACCTTCGAACGCGACGGCTACCTGATCATCCGGGGTGCGCTCTACCCCGATGAGGTCGCGGCCGCCCGCGACGCGATCGACCGCGTATACGCCGCCATGGCCAAGGCGGGCTCACTGGGCCCGGACGGGTCGATGCACCTGCTCAGCGCGCTCGCGAACTGCCCGGAAGTCGCCGGCTTGATCGACCATCCGGCCACGTTTCCCTATGTGTGGTCGACTCTCGGCTGGAACATTCATATTTACCACTCTCACCTTGATGTCCATCCGCCGATCCGGGTATCCATGCCGTTCCGGTTTGACTGGCACCAGGACGGCGGCAGGCAGAACCGCGAGATCGAGACGACCCCGCGACCGCGCCTGTCGGTGAAGCCGCACGCCGCCTTGTACGGGTATGCCCTCAGCCCCCGTCGGCGCACCCCGCTGCCTGGGCCACAAGCTCCCGCACCAGCACCGCCCAGGCCAGCACCGGCAGGCCCCATGCACCACGCAGCCTCACGCACCGTCCCGACAGGACCATCCGCGTCGGCCCATCCTCGGCGGCCTCATCAGCGAATACGAGCGAGCCGCGTAGAAGCCCAGGTCAACACCAGTAGCCGAGTTCTGGAACCCCACAGCTCTCCGGAAGCTGCTTAAGCAGCGTGGCGGCGCTGGCGCAAGGTGACAGCGGAGAGCAGAGCGGCGGCTGCGAGTAGCGCGGCCGACAGATACAGCGCTGCGTGCAGCGCGCCGGTGAAAGCCGCGTACCCCGCCTGGATGATCTGGTCTAGCGGCCCGTTCCCGGTTGAGCCGCCATGGCCGAGGGACACCGAGCCCGTCTCGATCACCTGAAGCACGTATGCCTGAAGCGCGGGCGAGGCGCCCAGATGCGTCATGCGGCTGACAAGCCCAGACCGCAGCTCGGCGTTGACGACGGCGCCAAGGATGGCGATGCCAGTGACCGCGCCGAACTCCCGGCTGGTGTTCGTGGCCGACGCGGCCATCCCCGACCGCTCGGCGGGTACCGCCCCGAGCACTGACGATGTGACCGGGACGACGCAGGTGCCGATGCCGACGCCGGCCAATCCCAGGGCCGCGGCGAGCGGTAGGTAGGCGGGGCTCGGGCTGATCACCACGTTGGTCAGCAGCAGGCCGGCGGCGAACAGCAGGCAGCCGGTGATCAGCAGCCAGCGAGCGCCGGCCACGGTTGTCCACCGGCCCGCCAGCAGCGACGCAATGATCATCATCACGGTCATCGGCAGGAACAAGCCCGCGATGCGGTAAGCGGAGTAGCCGACAATCACGCCCAGGTAAAGCGCCGTGAAGAAGAAGATCGCGAACGTAGCGAAATACGTGCAGTACGCCACCACGTTGGGGGTCGTGAATCGCGCGACCCGCAGGTAACTCAGGTCAAGCAGCGGGAACGGGGCGCGGCGCTCCCAGAGCACGAAAGCCGCACCGGCGGCCAAGGACACGGCGAACAGCGCTAGCACGCTGGGCGCGGCGTAGCCGGCACTCTCGCCGTTGATAATGCCGAAGATCAGGGCGGCGAGCGCGCCGCCGCCGAGCACGGTGCCTGGTACATCGACCCGGCCCGCTCGCGGGTCGGCGCTCTCAGGCAGGACCCTGGCCGCCACGACCAGCGCGGCCAGGCCGAAGGTCACGTCGAACCAGAAAATCCCCCGCCAGCTCCACGCACCGACCAGCGCCCCGCCAAGGACCGGGCCGAGCGCGAGCGAGAACCCGGATACCGCGGCCCAGACCCCGAGCGCGCGGTTGCGGCTGCGCTCATCTGGATACAGGTGCCGGATCATCGACAACGTGCCGGGTTCACTCGCCGCCGCCCCCAGCCCCATGACCGAACGTGCCGCTATCAGTATCCCGATGCTGGGAGCGACTGCGGCCAGCGCGGCGCCGACGCAGTAGACACCCGCTCCGGCCAGCATGATCTTCTTGCGGCCGAACTTATCGCCCATCATCCCGCAGGCCAGCATGAAGCTGGCGAATGTCAGGGCGTATGCCCCGACCACCCACTGCAGCGCCGAGACCCCGCCGTGCAGGTCCGACTGGATGCTGGCCAGGGCGACGCTGACTACCGTGTTGTCCAGGAACGTCAGGAACAGCAGCGTGCACAGGGAGGCGAGGGCAAGGGGGCGACGCCGCGAGTTGAGACTGCCCGCCGCGCCGTGCGCGAGCGCATCGACCACCCCGCTAGCTCCGGCAGGCGGCGGGCAGCTTGGGACTCCCCTTGGGGTACTCCAGGTAGGCCAGCCCGCAGAAGCTCGCGATGGCTACCTTCCACGTGCCGTTCAGGTAGACCGCGGTGCCCACCTGGTTCTTCAGCAACGGCGTGCCGAGCAGCAAGAGGTCCCAGTGCACCGTGGCCTGCGACGGTGACGTAATCGTCACCGAGGTAACCGTCGCGGTCGACCCAGCCGCAGCCGCTCCGAACGATGTCTTGGCCTGGGCCTCAACAAACGCGGCCACCTGCGACCCGTCCTGCACCAGGGCGAGCCGACGCGGGAGCGGCGCCTTGCCGTTGAAGACCGTCTTCCAGTTAGCCGTGATCGCGGCCACGGCCGCCGGGCCGCTGACTGGTTCGGCCGCCGCGGTAGCACTCGCGGTCGGTTTCGGGCTGGCCGGTTTCGCCGAGGGGCTGCCGCCACCCCCGCAGGCGGTCAGGATCAGGCATCCCGTCGCCGCCAGCACGGCCGATGCCTGACGCAGCCCCGGCCAGTGCAGGCTACGCATGGTCGCAGTGTGCCACACCAAAGGCCCCGCCAACGGCCGCACTCGTACCGATACGGTATCTAGATTGCCTGGCAGCCCGCTGCGGGACCTCCACCCTGAAACATCCCTGCGGACGGTGGTCGTTATAGTGGCGGGCGAACTCGGCCAGGATCGTGCGGCGACTGGACGTCCGGCTCGGCCCGGGTCACGGTTGGCCAGGCCGCCACCCTGAACAGCTCCTCCCAGTGCGCATGTTCCTGGGGGTGCCATCACCGTGTCCGACCCTGGCCAGGAATCCGTGGCCCTCACCTAGCCGGTGCGTGTTATCGTCTACCGAACCCACCAGGTTACTGTTCGGTAGGCCGAGGGGGCGGCACCCGGTGAAGGCGAAAGGAGTCGAGCCACGGCAGCGGCCGGGCGGCACCGCAAGCGGCATGGGAGCGCCGCGCCAGGCTCCAGTCGGCCACCAGGGCATCCCCCGAGGGGCTCACGTGCGCGCAAGCTAGAGCTGACCGGCCTGATCATCGGCATGGCCGCCGGGCTCTTCGTCGCGCTGACCTGGGTGGTCGTGGACGGCAGCCGTCAGGGCGGCCCGGCCGTCCAGGTTCCCGCGGCCATCGGCTCGCGTGCCTCCACCGGGTCAGGCGGCGGCCCGGATCCCGCGGCGCTTGACGAGGAGTGGGCCGTGTACTCCAACCGCGCGGGCTGCGCCGACTGGGCGGGCGGCGACGGCGTTTCCGCCATGTCGCTGAGCTCGTCGCAGATCGCCTGGTTCTTCTCAGACACCTTCCTCGGGCCGGCCGGGCCTTCGACGGGCTTCTCGCGGTCCAGCGGGTTCCTGCACAACTCGGTGGTGATCCAGACCATCGGCAAGCAGGGCAGCACGTTCGTCACGGTGACCGGCGGCGGAGCCTGCCGCACTCCCGGTCACCCCACCGGGGAGCCTTCCTCGGCCGTGGGCCCGCCGCGGGCGCCAGGCGAGACGTCCGACCGGTACTGGGGCGAGGACGGCATCGAGGTCGGCGGCACGGTGGTCAAGTTCTACAACCGCTACCTGCCAGGGAGGAGTGCCCCGTTCATCGCGACCGGGACGGTGATCGCCGCGTTCGACATCAGCCAGCTGAGCGCGGCCGGCCGCGGCTCCGCCTACGGCGAGGTCGCCAGGCCACGGCTCGTCCCGCTGCCCTCCTACACCCCGCCGGGTGACAGCGCGCCTGTCGTCTGGGGAGCCGCGCTCTTCCGCGCCGGGAACACGGTCTACGTGTACGGCACCCAGACCCCGGACACCTCGGTCCCCGACCGGACCCTGTACCTGGCCCGCGTGCCAGTCTCGCAGCTGGCCCAGTTCGGCGCCTGGCGGTTCTACGCGGGCGCCGGGCGCTGGGCGGCCGGCCAGCAGAACGTGGTGCCCGTCCAGCCAGCCGGGCAGACCTTCAGCGTGTCATCGGGCTTCAGCGTGCTGCGGGCCGGGTCGCGCTACTGGCTCATCCAGGCTGATCCGGTGGCCGGCAGCAATGACATCGACGCGTACCCGGCCGCAGAGCCATGGGGCCCGTTCGACCCGGATGCCCGGATCGTGCTGTACCGCGACGGCGAGATCGGGCTCACCGCCGCGGACGACTACCGGATCATGTACGAGGCGCGCGCCGAGCCCGTGCTCTCCACCCGCCGCACGCTGGTGATCAGCTACAACGTCAACTCCATCGGGGTCACCACCGGCTGCGTGTCAATGTCGGCGTTCACCAACACCGTGACCCGACCCCGGTTCATCACCGTGCCGATGGCCACGCTCGGCGGCGGCGGCCCGGACGGCGCGGTGCGGGCCGGGCCATCGGACTACCCGCAGGTCGCGTCGCGGGATCCGTCGCAGTGGTTCGACGAGTGGGCCGAACCGGGCGGCTGTCCTCCGGTGCCGGGCCTGACCTACGTCCATGCCAGGCCGCGATCAGGCGCGGTGACGCTGAGCTGGCCCGACGCCGGGCTCGGGGTCCGTTACGACGTCTATCTCCTGCCGCCGGGCGCGGCCGGCTACGTCCGGGAGACTACCGTGCTCTCCAACGACACCACCCTGTCCGGGCTGCAGGCCGGGACGTACCTGGCCCGGGTGGTGCCAGCCAACCTCAAGCACCACACGGGCCCCGCCGCCGAGGTGACCTTCACCATCCCGTTACGTCATCCGATCACGTGCGGAGTGCCTGGCGGGCCATAGCCGCGCACGACGGCGTCGCCAAGCGCGGCCCGCAGCGCGGCGGCTGCCTCCGGACGATGACGTAACCACATGAGGTGGACGTTATCGCTTGCCGAAAATCTCATCCTTGCAGGTTAAGCGGCATGCCGGTACTCGTGGAGGATGCCGCCGAGGCGGTCGCGTCTGCGGATGTAGAGGCGGGTGGCGGCAGCCGGCTCGGGGATCGGTGAGGGCAGTGCGGGCAATGGCCGGGCGTTGGCGATTTTATCAGTGATAGGGGCGGCCCCGCAGGCAGGCCTGACGGACCCGGTTACCGTGCCGGCGCTGGCCGCACCGGTACCCAGGCCGGCAAGCGGACGGGCAAGCGGACGGGTGGTGCGCCAGCCGCGCGGAGGCTACCGGATGACCCTGCCCTCCTTACCTGCCCCGCGACCGCAGCACCGGGGCACCCTGCTCAGCCGGCGGGAGCGAGGCCGGGGGCGAGCACGCAGAACGCACACCCGACGGCCTTGACGGCCGGCTTGAGCATGGCGTTGACCAGGCCGAAGATGACGGCGACGATCAGCGGCGCCTCCGCGCGCTAAGCGGGAAGCTTCCAGTCCAGGCCGGCGATCTTGAACGCCCGGGCGGCGAGGGTCAGGCCGCCGTCGCCCAGCCCCACGCTCTGCCGCGGCTTACCGCCGACGCTGACGTAGACGAAGGCGCAGCCGGACAGCCTCGCCGCGACGACCGCGAGCGCAGGACCTCCAGGCGTGCCGCGGAAGGTCAGCGTGAGCTGGCCTCCGAAGTCGAACGGGCAGCTTTCGTAAAGGCCCGGCGGGGTGACCTGCAGGCCATCGAGCAGCGCCGCGATCTCGCGGACCTTGGCCGGGCTGGTGACCGTGACCGGCTTTGGCTGCCTGGCCCGCGGATGGAAGATGTTCGTCATGGTGAGCGTGACGACGCGGGCGGCGGGTGGGACCGCCTCGGCGGCCGCCCGGGTGGAGACCGCGCGGGCGGACGCGGAACCGGCACCCGGCTGGCTGGCCGCTTCCTTCCCCGGCGCGTTCACGCCCGCGCAGCCGGCAGCGACGAGGGCGACGGCGGGCAGCAGCAGGACGCCCAGCAGGCGGCGGGCCGCACGGGACAGCTCACTCGTACGCGTCATGACAGTTAGACGTCGCGCGGGCCGCACCGGTTGCATGCCGTTCGCACCTGCCCACTGCCGCCGCCTTGCCCCGCTGCGCGGCGAGCCCCGCCGGGCGGCTGCGAGCCAGGTCCGTTCAGGACTACCGGTCCCCTAGCCTTTGAGCTTGCGGGGATCGTGAACAGGAGACGGCTGGCCGGCGGGAGAAACGGGAGGCGTACTGGGACGGGGCCGACTTATCGGAAACGGGTGTGACAGGGATTTTTAGTTGGCCACTGAGGATCGATAGTTGGCCATCGCGGACACCGCGACTGTGACACTCCGTTATAGATGGCGGCCACCAGGTATGTATGGCGGCTGCCCCGACGAGGACCTCACACTGCCCGCGTGGTGATGGGGGCTGTGTTGTTGTCGATGGCGTGGGCGAGCGAGGCCTATAGCTGGGAGTCGCACCGTCCGGTTAGCGTCCATGGAAGTGGTGTATGGCCCCGCTGGCCGGTTCATTACACTCAACCACCTGGGCGTAGGGTTTGGCGGCATGGCGCTGCGACTTGTTCAGGTGAATATGAAAGCTCGGGATGACTCGGCGGTCGGCCGGTTCTGGGCGGAGGCGCTCGGCTGGAGTGTTTCCAGCGAGGGACCTGGCGTGACCAACGTTGAACCCGTGGGCTTCGTCTGGCCTGACCCCGTCGCCGTCTGCGTCGATGTCGTTGCCGTTCCGGAACCCAAGACGGTGAAGAACCGTGTGCACATCGATCTCGCCACCGCCTCTGCGGCCGATCAGGTGGACCTGGTCGCGCGGTGGGCTTGCCGGCGCTGCGGGCATTCTGGCCAGATGAGCCTCGACATCGAAGTGAGGTCATCCGCCGGGTGCTTGTCCCGTGGTTCCCTCGCTGACCGGCGGGAAGCCGAACTTGGCCGCCAGGTCAGGGCCACCACCGAACACGGTGATGCGGGCGATGCCTGCCGGCGTGACGGTGAGGACGCCCAGCCCGTAAGCGCTGTCGCGGTAGCGGGCGATCGCGGCGGGCTGGCCGTTGGCCAGGGTGGGGGTCATCCGCCAGTCGCCCGGGGATCCGATCACGTGCGCGAGGTACCGCAGGCAGGTCGCGCGGCCGGAGAACCACGTGCGAGTGCCGACCATCTCGATTGCGGCGTCGGCGCGCAGCGCCTTTTCCAGGGCTGTGGTGTCGGCGTTCTCGAACCCGGCGATGTACTGGCCCAGCAGTTCCAGTGCACGCGGCTCGGTCGGCTCGATGATCTGCTCGGGTGCCGGGGCGACTTCATCCAGCCGGGCGCGGGCTCGTTGCAGCATGCTCTTGACTGCTGTGGTGGAGGTGCCGAGCATGCTCGCGACTTCGGCTGCCGGGAAGGCGAGCACCTCACGGAGCAGGAGCACGGCCCGCTGCCTGGCGGGTAGGTACTGCAGGCTGGCGATGAGCGCCAGCCGCAGCCACTCGCGTGCGGCGACGATCGCCGCGGGGTCTTCAGACTGGGGGGTCACCAGGGCGTCGGGGACCGGTTCCAGCCACGCGGTGCCCGGCTCGGCCGGGCCGGGAGGGGCGTCGGGATCGTCGGCCGGGCCGCCGAGTCCGGAGGGCAGCGCCCGCCGACCGCGCTGTTCGAGCGCGGTCAGGCAGGCGTTGGTGGCGATGCGGTAGAGCCAGGAGCGCAGCGACGACCGGCCCTCGAACTTGCCGTATGACCGCCAGGCCCGCAGGTAGGTCTCCTGCACGGTGTCTTCGGCCTCGTCCGGTGAGCCGAGCATCCGGTAGCAGTGCGCCAGCAGCTCCCGCCGGAACGGCTCGGTGCTGCGCACGAACTCATCTGAGCGCTCCGTCATCGTGTTCCTTCCGAACGGCCTGGACTCACAGTCCTAGCCGGGGCCGTACCCAGCTGGCCATCTCGCGGATCGCATCGTCGGCCTCCGGTGCCCGCCCGGCGGCCATCTGGAATGTGTGCAGCATGTCAGCGAAGATGTCGAGGCGTACGTCGACGCCGGCCTTCCTGGCGTGAGAGTCCAGCAGGCGGGCGTCGTCGGCCAGCGTCTCAGCTCCGCCCGCCTGGATGTAGAGCGGGCCGAGGCCGCTGAGGTCGGCGTAGAGCGGGTTGGCCAGGGGATCGCGGGCATCGGTGCCCTCGCCCAGGAAGCCTTGGATGATTCCGCGCACGACTTCCTGCTTGAAGAATGGATCGGAGTCCCGGTTCGTTTCGTACGACTCACCAGTGGTCTCCATGTCCACGCACGGCGAGATCAGCAGTGCCGCCGCCGGCAGCGGCAGTCCCTGCTCCCGGGCACGCAGCTGTACGGTGACCGCGAGCCAGCCTCCGACTGAATCGCCCGCGAACGCGATATGGCCTGCGCTGATCCCCTGATCCAGCAGCCACCGGTAGCCGTTCGTCACGTCATCCACGGGTACGGGAAACATGCCTTCCGGGAGCAGGTGGTAGCTGACGAGCAGCGCCCGCGCGCCGGCCGCCTTGGCCAGGTGGCCGAACATCTTGCGATGGGTATAGATCGAACCGCCGACGAACCCTCCGCCGTGGATGCACATCAGCACCCGGTCCGTGCTCGCGCGTTCCGGCACCGCCCACATGGCCGGCAGTCCGCCGGCCTCGGTCTCCAGGTAGTCAATCCCCCGTGGTTCGGCCGTGAGGTCCCCCCACGATTCGTCGTCGGGCGCCTCGAAGCCCGGCTGCACCATGGCCAGCCGGGATGCCTCCCAGCGCCTCCGGACCGCCTCTGACTGCTTACTCGGCATCGCGGTTCACCTGCTCCGGGCAGTTGTGGAAGGCCTGAACCCGCCAGGTGCCGTCCTGCCTGGACAGCACCCAGGTTTCCAGTGCGCGGCTCGCGGCATCCGGCTCGGCCTGGCCGGCGAACAGCACGGTGCCCTCGCTTGTCACGATGGCGGCGTCCGCGGCGACGAACCGGATCTTCCGCACCTCGTAGATGGCCCTGGAGCCCTTCAGCTCACCGGCGAACAGCGTCGCCATCGTGTCGCGGATCGCTTGCCTGCCGGACAGGTAAATGCCGGGCAGAGTCGCCGTAGCCGCCTCGGCATACGGCTTGGCGAACGCGTCGGCGTCGTTGGCTTCCCAAGCCGCATACACCTCCTTGAGGACCTCTCGCACCCGGCGGTCGGCGTTATCGGTCATTGCCGGTTCCTTTCACGAAGTCGCGCCTCGCGACACCGTCAGGTCCGCGAAGCCTTCGACAATGCAGACCACCGATGCCCGGGAAAGGAATCGGCGTGGTCCGGCTAGCGCAGCGTGAGCCATAGCCACAACGCGCAGCCCAGCGAGGCCACAGCGACCGGAGGTCATTCCTGGCCGTGCGTTTCGTGACGTGACGGGACGGGCCGCAGCCTGGTCCTGCGGCTGACGTCGGCGGCGTAGGAGGCCCAGTCCCCGGCGGAGATCTTCTGCCACTGAATCGCGGCCTTGATGTGGATGCCGAGCGTCCTGGCCAGGATCGCGGCCGGGACGTCGGCGGCCAGGGTGAACAGGGCGGTGTTACGGCTCTGGCGCGGGCTAATCCCCAGGGCGTGGAGCCGCTGGGCGAGCGCGTCTTCGGTCAGCGGGCTTCCGGGCCGGCGTCCCGGGAACAGCCAGGAGGAGGGGACGTCGAGCAGGCTGGTGCCGGGTGCCTTGCGGCCGGCCGCGAGCGCACCGACGAGGGTGTCCAGCGGGGCGGGCAGCACGACGGGCCAGGGCCTCCACTGACGAGTTCCGGCCCATCCACAGAGCAGTCTTGCTCCACTGTGCCTGACCCGGAATGAGTTCGATCGAGAACTGGACCACACCTCGATCCAACTCCAGGCATACCTCCACCGAGCCCGCGTGATGCAACGGAATGTAACCTTACAGCTACTTGCCATCCGGTTGGGGATCGACGTACTGCGCGCGCCTTGCGGGATGAGAGCGCGTTTCCGCGGAAGCGGCTTGTGAAATCATGCACAAAGCGCTTCGGCGGAAACGCCGCGGACGTGGCTGCCGGGGCCATAGTGATCTGGGCCCGATGTCCTGTCCGCGGCACCCATAAGGGCCACCATTGTCAAGAGCGCGTACGAACCTGGCCCGGTGACTACGTGCTGCCGCCGGGCTGGGCTGACTGTTCTATTGGATCTTCCTCGCAGCTGCCCGGGTCCTGCCGTCGTGCGGGCGGAGTCAAGCTGGAGCGCCCGCAGCCGCGCCGCGGCGAGGACGAACGAGCTTTACGCCGGCAAGCGGCGGAAGATCCTTGAGAGCGAGGAAGGTTCGCTTCGCGGTTGGCTTGTCGGGGTCGCGTGCTGATTCCCCGGTGCTGGCTGGCGGAGTGGTCTCGCAAGCACCCATCCGGCGCCGCGCCAGCGTGCGGGCGGCTGCCATGACCATGTGTCCGGGGACCGGGCTGCTCAGTCAGAAGATCGAGCGCGGCGCTGGCGCCGGCTCATGCCGCAGGAGCGAGCACACCCGGGGCTTGGCGACCCTCCCGTCTTCACGGCCGCTGTAGCGGCGTGCTGGCATCGGTGGCCTGCATGTCGGCCAGCAGGTGGTAGGCGCGGGTCAGTAGCTTGCGGGCGATCGCGATGGTGGCGATCTTCTTCCCGCGGCGTTTCGCGATGGCCGCGTAGCTGGCGGCGAACTCCGGGGACCGCTTGGCGGTCTGGGCCGCCTGGTTGAGCACCCACCGCAGCCAGGCCGAGCCCTGCTTGGAGATGTGCCCGTGCCGGACGGTCAGGTCCGACCCGCGGACCGTCGGGGTCAGCCCGGCCCAGCTGGCCAGCTTGCGGGCGCTGCCGAACCGGGTGATGTCGCCGATCTCGGCCACCATCACCAGCGCGGTGAACTGGCCGACGCCGGGCAGCGTGGTCAGCACCTTGACCCGCGGGTCGGCCTTGGCGTGCAGGCGCAGCTGGGCGTCGATCCGGTCGATGACCGGGGCCAGGCCGTCGATGACCGCCAGGCAGTCGGTGACGATCTCCCGCGACGCCGCGGGCAGGTCCAGCTCGGCCAGCCAGCCGCGCCCGGGCCCGGTCCAGTAGCTGGCGGAGCGGTCATAGCCGTGGTCGGCGGCGACCGCGTGGATCCGGTTACGCTGCTGGGTGCCGAGGCGGACCAGGCTGGCCCGGTGCCGCAGCAGCGCGCGGAGCTGGCGTACCTCTGCCGGGGCGATCCACGCCTCGGGCAGCAGGTCCGCGCGCAGCAGCTGCGCCAAGATGGCGGCGTCGACCTTGTCGTTCTTCAGCCGCGCCGAGGCGATCGCCTTGCACCGCAGCGGGTGCACCAGGTGCGGGTCGAAGCCGTAGTCCTCCAGCAGCTGGACCAGCCAGCCCCAGCCGAACGCGGCCTCGAACGCCACCGGCGTCCCCGGGGGCAGATCGCCGATCAGCCGCAGGAGCGGCTCGGTCCCGTTCACCGTGTTCTTGTTCAGCTGCACCGTTCCGTCCTCGGTGACCACCGCCACCTGGGAGCGCTTGCGGTGCACATCGATTCCGACGTAGACAGACATTGCCGGGTCTCCTCTCCCGAGCTCGTACTTTCACCCGGAGCATCCTGCTACCGGGCTGAGCTGGGAAGGGGCCCGGCCCTTATAGGGTCAGAAGAGTGCCTTGCTCACGACACATTCCCACATGACACGCATGTCGACGTCGTCCCGCCGAGCGGGGGCGAGCGGTCGCGTCTCCTGTCCTGCCTGTGCCCCGATAGGTAGGAGCTACGGTTTGTGCCTCGACATAAACGCATCAAATCTGTCCCTGAAGACATAAAGGTAAGTAAGGACCGCATCTGTCAATGCGACTATGTCGTCTGCATCCTCGATGGTAACGATTCCCTCCGAGTAGTGAGCCGCCCTATTCCTAAGAATTCTCAATTGATCTACCCATATTGCAAAGCGACCATCCAGTACCCCTTGTCGACTCATTTCCTTAACCGCTCCGTACAACGTCTTCCCGTGGATGCCTTGCTCATGAGCGACGCCCTCGATCACTCGACCCGCCATCACTGCGGCAGCGGAGGTAGCTCCCACGGAAAGACAGAGTCGCGCTTCACGCATGGCCGAACGGAGTGCAGGCGGGGTTACTGGTCCTTCGCTGGCCGGTGGGGGCGGGTACAGCCAGATGGGATCGTCGAAACTATCCCTGCGAGGATCATTCTCTTCGTAGACCACCATACCGTGCCCGCATTCGCGGCAAATTACCAGTGAAAAGCGCCAATCAGGTGCGGCGGGCCGTCGTTGTAGATCATGTGTTGCTCTTCTGACGCGACCACATGCTCCTTGCATTGCGGACAGATGGCCACGAGGCTTCGTCCTGGCGCCACCAGAAGTCCTTTCCCCGTCCGACATTTCTGATCCCAACCTACCCGCATCGTGCTGAGGCTGCCTGGATCAGCCAGCCAGGCACCCGACCAGACCCTGAGGTCTCGCGGACCCACAAGTCCAAGTCCCTCGGCCCCGGGTAGGCTAACCGCGCAGGAGCAGCGTTGGCGAACTCCCGACCCTCTACATGGTCGCTGTCAGGTCGGTTTACCCGGCGAGGAGACACCCATTCCCGACTGATGACCCCCAGCGGCATGAGAGTAAGCCTCCGAGCGAGATATCTGACATCACGACGCTCGGATGGCGGCAACCTATCTGCGGCGCCGGGCAAGTTATCTGGAGCGTTCGGCAAGGTCTTGTGCTCGGCCGACGTCCCCGACATGCCGAGGTACACGGCGACCGCACTGACTTCGGATTTGATACTCTACAGTGGCGGGTGAGCGTCTCATATCACCATTCCTCTGTCTAGGGGGTTCCCGTGTATCGTCCAGCCTTGTTTGTAGGATCTTCCTCCGAGGGACAACGAATCGCCGAGGAGGTTCAGGTCCTTCTTGATCAAGTATGCGAAGTGGAACTCTGGACACAGGGCATATTCGGTCTGACACAGGGAACACTGGAATCCCTAGTGATGGCCTTGTCCCGGTTCGATTTCGCTTTGCTTGTCCTCACTGCTGACGACTTGACGATATCGCGCGGTACCGAGAAGGCGGCGGCGCGGGATAATGTGCTCTTCGAGCTAGGACTCTTCATTGGATCGCTGGGTCGTGACCGCACCTTCATGCTTTACGACCGCACGAAACCGCCTGCGCTTCCCTCCGATCTGGCAGGAATCACCGCGGCCACCTTCGCGCCTCACGCCAGTGGGAACCTCGAGGCAGCATTGGGCGCGCCGTCCACCAAGATTCGCAAAGTGATCGAACGACTTGGCGTCAGAAACGACAAAGGGCTTCGAACCCTTGAAAATGCGGTGCAGGAGTCGGGAAAACTAACAGGGTCACTAGTCGATCAGATCTCTAGTGAGCGGCGAACTTTTCTAACTCAGCTAGCATCCACCGATCCGCGAAAAGCAATAAAGCAAGCCTGGGAAATGGTGCGCGAGGCTGCCACAGACGTCGCTGGACGTCGAGGTGTATCCTGGACCACAACCAAAGACTTCGCTGTGCTCCTGAGCCGCGAGAGACAACTGAGTGGACCTGTCGTAAAACTTATCCTCGACTTGCGCAATCTGCGATACGAGATGGCTGACGAGGAGGATCAAGAGGTTAGGTCAACAACGGCAACTGCTTATGTCGCAGCAGCAGCTAATGTGGCGGATGTGCTTCGAACCCTTCCGGGCGATCCGCGTGTGGATCAGTAGGGATCGTCTCCAAACACGATTAGGTAAGCCCAGCCCAGTGGGGCTTGCTGGTCAGATTGTGTTCAGCCGTGTGCAACTCAGCATGGCCAGGTTTCGATGGTATGAGGCTGGACCGACGATCGACCTGGGATGGTATCAATGGCAGCGCGGATAAGTATTCGTACGCGTTCCTTCGTCTTCGGCTCAGAAATGTAAAGCGGCGCCATGCCGTGGGATTGCGGTGAAACCGCCTCAAAACGCGACCGTGCTGCGGCAACCCGTTTCGGCAAGCTCGCCGTACGCTACCCGCGTTCGGAGGCGGCAAGGTCGCTGCGGCGGATGCGCTCGCCGCTGGCGTGGCCGGACAGCACGGCGATCAGGCCACGATCGGCGCACCGGCGCATCTGGGTGGTCCAGCCGTGGGCCTCGCCGTGCAGGCGGGCCTGGTGGCGGGCGTAGACCAGCCACGGATTGGCCGGGTCGGCGTCCTCGCGGCGGAACCGGGAGTAGTCACGCGGCGGGGCCGCGAACAGCACCAGGGGCGCCGCAGACGCCGCAGGGCTCTGCGGGAAGTCCGGCGCCTGGGTCTTGTGCGGCGCGCTCGGGCCAGGAGCGGCGGGCCGGCTGTTGCTGGACATGCCGGCAAAGAACAGCTGGTGGCAGAGAATCGGCTGATCAAGGAACCGGCGGATGTCTTGATGGCCGCCTGGTGAGCGGGCGAAGGCTGCTCGGCAGGCGGCGCACACCCGGCCGCTGCGGTGGATGCCGAAGGCGAAGCATGCCCGGCAGCTGGCGGGGCCTTCCCCTGTCACAGCGGAGGCAGCGACCGGCCGGCGCGGTTGCGGGGGCGGACCCGGTGGCTCCCCGCCGTCCGGCGCTTCCGGCACCTGTCCGGCGGGCTGTGCTGGGTGGACGGTTTCCGGTTCGGGGATCAGCAGTTCCTCGATGGTGTGGTGCCAGCCCGCCCGGTCGCCGCCCTGGCAAGATAGCGGCATGGAACGTGTGATCGGAATCGGCGGGTACTTCATGCGGGCCGCTGACCCGGCGGCCCTGGGCGGGTGGTATCGCGATTGCCTGGGCCTGGACGCCGATGAGAACGGCCTGTGGCGTCCCGAAGCCGGGCTGACGGTGTTCGCGACGTTTGAGTCCGGGACCGGCTACTTCGGGTCCCGCGCCCAGCAGGTCATGCTCAACTTC